>Ga0116230_10001579_pt1 | contig 21792 bp, 18 predicted proteins | sample S1TSphfallax_3_FD_88678 | JGI IMG/M metagenome (GOLD analysis project Ga0116230, IMG submission 88678) | Host-associated microbial communities from peat moss isolated from Minnesota, USA - S1T2_Fd - Sphagnum fallax MG | ecosystem: Host-associated > Plants > Peat moss > Unclassified | place... | reverse complement strand
TTCTTCAACTTTTAATTAGCCTTGAAGCTGCCAAGCTATCACAGTAGCACTTTCTTGGTGCGGGACTATGGGAGGATCATGAAGATGGTGGGACAGGTGACAGAACATATCGAGCATGCTGGGGAATGTCCTGAGGCAACGGGGTACAACCGCGGCTGGTGTGGCGCAGAAGTGGCAAGAAGAACATGTCATCAAAGGTTCAACAATGTCGCGTGTTGCACTCCCCGTGTGGGTTGTGCTGCTCTATTTTTCGCATTGAATTTTTCATTTGTGCCATTTAAAAAAAAGAAAAAAAAAAAGGTTCAAGACTGTTAAATTAGGGGTGGAAAAACAGTGGGAGGCACCAGGGCACGCCATGACATGTTGGGGTTCAATTTTTTAAAACATTGGGAAATTTTTGCTTCTCTACTTTAAAATTCGACTAAATTTGCGGATATCACAAAATTGGAAAAAAAATTTCCCTGGTTTCGACCATCTGAAACCGAAATGACCAAAAAAAGAAAGAGAGAAAAGGGCTATTTCCCACGTCCCAATATAATGTCTAGTTACTGAAGTCCACTGTGCATTCGCACATAATTATACCAGTGATTGTTTTTTGGAAAATTTTCGCCAAAATGCGACTGTCAAAAATTCTTTGTTTTATTGGAAAATATTCAACAAAATACGAAATTAAAAAAAAATTGGCACAAAATAGCCACAATAGGACAGAGTGCTTTAAGATTTTCTACTTTCATATTTTGTGTATTAAAATTTTGGCTAAATAAATGGAAACATCACAAAATTGAAAAAAGAAAAGGAAAAAAACTGATCTGTATTATTAGATATTGTTATTGCACGATATTAGATACTCCAAAATTGCCATATTGACTACAAACAATACGGAAGGAACTGTGCGCCACGGATCTCCAAGAGACGACGACCGCAACAACAGTCGACGGACGCGCGCTGGCGCGCTGTTCACGGCGTAGTTTTTTTCCCGTTTGGTCTATATTTGGATCCTTCTGCAGCGGTAGGTCTCATCATAGGTACCTGTGGGCAGCATTTCTTTTAATGGCGAGTTTTCGCCAGTAAATTCTACAAATCGCCAGATTGTTATTATTAGTTGCAGTAGGTAGCCAAAAATACAGAAAGATTTTGATTTTATCCTACTTCCATGTTAGTACATGTGGCCAAATCTGGCTAAATCACTTTCGAGATGATAGCCACCTCGGCTACATCACAAAATTGGAAAAAGAAACCCTGTCTGTGGGTGCCGTCGCTCGCGGAGCTCCGAATTTGACAAAACCATTTCAAAGAAGAAGAGGACTTTGCGAAAACGACTTTGAATTCCTTTCTACAGCTGCTCATCGTTTTGAACAGGATAAGAAGAAAATTCCTGTGCAAGGGACGAGTCATCTCCTAGCCGCGAAGACTCTGAAGTCTCTATGGAACGATTTTGCGGGCTCTTATACGCGTGAGTGAGGAGAGAAGGATTCGTATTTGTGTTTGTAAGAACTAAGCAGAAAGAAGAAGAAGAAGAAAAGAAAGAGGAAGAAGAAGCTGAAATCTTATGAATTGGAGTTTGAATCGACGCCAGTTTGTGCTCTGACGAAGGAAGGAAGGAATTGTATTTTGTAGTTTTTTTCAAGCTTCTGGGGAAAGAGAGAGAGAGAAAGAGAGTTTGCGAGTCTTTTTTCTGTTGCAGATAGAAGAAGAGAGACGGTTTGCAGTAAGAGGATATTATATAGAGGAAGAAGGCGAAGAACAGAGATCTGACCTGCAAAAGTTTTCGACGATGGCACATCCGCCATCGCCTTTGTATATCTTCAAGCCCAGGCGGCTGGGGTTAGTGGCGATGGCTCCACCTCCAAGTCCCTCTGCCATGTCGCTTGTGAAGGCGTTGCTCGGTTTGATAAGGCTTATCGGTGTATGCGGCAAGCCGCACTTGCTTCAGAGGAGGAATGCGTCGAACATCGCGCGCAGAATCGAGTTGCTTGCACCGCTCTTCGAGGAGATCGCAGACTTACGGATCCCTGTACCTCCCTCGGCTGTGCTCTCGTTTCAGGAATTGTATACCATCTTGAGCGGAGTGAGGGTCTTGCTAGATGATTGCAGGGAAGGAAGCTGCTTCTGTTTACTGATGGAACAGGAATCCGTCGCGCAGCAGTTCCATGACTCGACACAGAACATAGCAGTCGTTCTACAAGCTCTTCCCTTAGAGCTCCTCGATCTCCCCGTTGAGGTCAAGGAGCAGATAGAACTGGTGCGCATGCAAGTGCTGAAATCGAAACCGTTGTTGGATCCCGCGGAGCTTAAACTGCGCGAGGAGGCGACGGCGATTCTTGGCAAGGTTGAGAGGAAGGAAACACTGGAGCTTTCTCGTTTACGAAGGCTGTTTGAAAAGCTCCAGCTTCTTAGTGTCAGAGACTATGAGATCGAGATCCAGCGCCTGGAAGACTTGCGAATGGAACCGCGCGTGAGCAGCACACAGCAGCAGGACGTAGTCGAGAAGCTCACGAGCTTCATCTGCTTTGTTCGATACGGCAAGTGCGTTCTGTATGGGATCCCTGCGACCGTCAAGGATGGAGTCGTCGCAAGCAAAAATTCTGGAGCCTCCAGCAGCAGTAGCAATAGTGCAAACGTCGTCGAGGTTGCGACGATCCGAGAAGCGGATTCAGCGATCGTCAATCCGCCAGAAGATTTCTTGTGTCCGATCAACATCGATATCATGCGCGATCCCGTCATCGTCGCCACGGGACAAACTTACGAGAGAACTGCGATCGCGAGATGGCTAGAGTCAGGCCATCACACATGTCCCAAGAGCGGGCAAAAGCTTCCACACCTCAACGTCATTCCGAACTACGCGCTCAGGAATGTCATCAGTCAGTGGTGCCTGGAGAACAATGTGCCGTTTGAGAAGTCTGACAAGAAGTCGTCTAGCACGTCGAAACGCAGACACGAGGAGAAGATTGCAAACAACGGAGTGGCGCTGGAGGCCACCAAGTTGACAGCGGCGCTCTTGACACAAATGCTTGCCAGTCCTTCTCCTGAGGTTCAGGAACAAGGAGCTCATGAGCTTCGGCTTCTGACGAAATGCGGCACGGAAACCAGAGTGTGCGTTGCGGAAGCAGGAGCCATTCCCTCGCTCGTTCCTCTTCTTTTGTCTAAGGATCCCCGGACGCAAGAGAACGCAGTCACGGCGATGTTAAATCTGTCCATCTGCGAGTGCAACAAGATGCCGATCATGGAATCCGGAGCTTCGGAGGCGATCATCGAGGTCTTGAAGGCTGGTAGCACCATGCAAGCCAGGGAGAATGCGGCAGCGACGCTCTTCAGTCTTGCGGTTCTCGACGATCTCAAAGTCGTGATCGGAAGCAAGCCGGACGTCATTCCTGCTTTGGTCACGCTTCTGCTAGAAGGCACACCGAGTAGGGGAAAAAGAGATGCAGCCACGGCGCTCTACCACCTCGCCGTCTACAGAGGGAATCAGGCCAGTATCGTCGCCGCAGGTGCTGTTCCGCTCTTGGTCTCTCTTCTCACAGACGAGGAAGCCGCGATTGCCGACGACGCCTTGGCAGTACTGGCTGTGATAGCGGGAGGATCACAGGAGGGCGTCACTGCCATCATTGAAACACCTGCCATTCCCATCTTGGTAAGCCTCTTGAGGGATGGCTCATCCAGAGGGAAGGAGTATGCCGTTGTTGTGTTGCTTGCTTTGTGTAGAACCGGGGGAGATCCTGTCATCAAGAGTCTTCTCAAAATTCCCCATGCTGCTTCTTTAATCTACTCTTTGTTCACATCGGGAAGCACTCCCCGGAGCAAGCGCAAAGCAGGCTCTCTCCTCAGGTTGCTCTATAAGTGGAAATCTGCAGGCAACAGTTCAGCCGATGTGCATTAGGGTTTAGGAGTAGAGCTTTTGGGTGATGCCAATTCCTTGGGGCACATTGGCCCCCTTATACACACACAATTCATGTAGAGAATTTACAGAGCAGCTTTGTTTTGACATAGTAGAGTTTTCAGGTTCTTCCAGGGGCACATTGCCCTCAGTACTTGTACAGCAGCAGATTTGTTCTGTTCTCTAGTCTTATGTTAACAAGGAAAACATAATTTGCAGCAGATGCTACAAGCTTTCGCAATCATGGTCTAGTGTTCTCAGTTTTACACTCTGAAAAACCCAAGTACCTTGCAAGCCATGGGGTACTATCTGTTGCAGAATGTCTGGGGCTTTGACTCTGAAGTGTGTTTGTAGTTTAGTCTTCACTGTAACTATTATGACAAATAAAAGAGGGAATGCTGCAAGAGGTTGTTGCAATTGATCTTCTTCTCACCTTGAATGCAAGGAACTTCCCATGAAATGTCAGTCTGTCTGTCTATCTTCTTGGTCTTTTGGTTATAATGTTTTGTAGTCACAATTCGTGAATTGGAGATGATGATGTAGCTTGTATACCTACCATTCAAACCGGGTTGATTTGTATGGTTTTCATAAGTAGTATAATGGCAGATGTTCTTACATGTGTTTTGCTGTATCTATTTCCTGCAATTGCCTTAATTATCATAGATCCGCCTTCCCCTTTTGCAAGCTCAGATTTCACAAATTTATGGCAGTGAGGTTCAGTTCCCAGTTGAATCCAGCTTGGAATTCTGGTATCTGATATTTTTTATGCAGCAATTCAGTTTTGAAGTCCTGGTGTGGAACCTGATCTGCTTGAATGTTTAGAGTTTAGACGTCCGACTTTGTTCTCAGAAAGGGATTGGTCATGTTTCTCAAAACCAACTCTTGTAGAAGATTGAGTTGTATTCATTTCATCTCCATTTCTTGTTGCATTCTACCTCCATCATCGTCCAATGACCGATGCAGGTGGTGGCTCGTGGTATCTTTCCAAGCACCCTGCTAAACACTCTTTGGATGGTGGACCTGTCAGAAGCTCCTCCTCTGTCAGCACATTCAGAACAAAGCTTCTTCAGAACAGACTTCAAATGGAGTTGACAAAGACCATCCCAAACATGAGAAGGCACAACTTCACAACTGCCCATCAGACTTGTATTGCAGTGTTCAGGAAAATACTCATCGTCCTGATCTCATGAGGATTGTCTGACAATGACCTCATCTACATTTTGGCATGGCTTGTTTAACCCAGAAGCATGAGAAGCATCATGCAGAAACTAGATCTATCTTGTGAGGATTGTCTGACTATGACCTCAGCTAGGTTTGGCATGGTCTGTGTAACCCAAAGCATCTTGTGGAAACTAGTTTATGACTGTTATTGTTTATGATCCTTGGTGAGAAATTAGCTCCAGATTTTCACAATACCCAATTGTGGCTGGTTCTTCAATGACATCAAGCATGCATAATAGGATGCTGACCTTACCAACAGATCAAACCATAGCTTAGTGAAATTGGTTTTGAGGAAAATAGAAGAAGATGAAATGGATGAATTGAGAACTCAATGGTCTATATTCTTCTGAATTACAAGCTTATATTGCAGCTTTTATGAGGATACTATTGACATTTTCTAATAACTGACCATCTCTTAGCCAACATCATGACTGAGTTTTTGTGAAAGCACAGAAACTCAGGACATACATTTTGTATAATGGTTTGCCCAATATCTTTTTCGGAAGATTAAATCATATTCTACACCCAGAAGAATGCTCTGCCACTAAGGGATAGACCTCCTGCATGAAGTTGCAAAAAGTTGCAAATAATTCGGAAATTCTCTCTAACGATTTGATTGCAATAAATGAGGTCAGAATAGTGTGTGGACTTCATAACAATGTGCCCAAATTCTGAAGTGCAATGCTTCTGCTGTCAGGAACTCCAACTTGTATGATGGGCAGTTTGATGTGCTGTTTGAGACTTGCCAAGCCTTTTGACCACAAGGTTCAATTTACAATTTCTATGTTTGTTTGACCTGTCCAAATTGATTATTGTTATTTTGGACTTTTCTAGAATCTGGAATTAATTAAATACATGTTTTGGGCTCATATCCATCTGTAGTTTGAAGAGTCATTTTCTCCTTGTCATTCCTTGAGGCGATTTGGATGTGAACATACATCTTGTACAAACGAAAAATGTTTTAGTTTGCAAGATTGCATTTATTTCTTCCTGGGGATGATTGAGTTCAACAATGCTAAGATGGATGCAGAACTTTGCTGCCACTTCACAGAATGAGATACTATGAGTATTAATGTATATTACTTTTATGTCTCAGAAAGACAGCTCAAGGTTCAATCACAATTTGCAACATTTTCTTCTGTTGTGCTTGAGTTTTGTTTGGCTCTGCCTGTAAGGGAGAGCCAACAGAAGAATGTAGTTTTCATATGATCCCAAATTTTGAGTAAAGTTCACCAGGCATTATTGTGACCTCTAATTCTGTTTCTTTTGAACTTCATGGAACATTTTCTATTTCAACTATTGCTGCAGGATTGAACTTGCCATAAGGGGCAGAGCCATTAGGCTATACATGTGATCCACTTGTTATGGTTTCTCTAGTGTTTGAATACTGCAGAACTTCAAAGAACTTTTTCTGGAATATTGGTTCTACTGAGTTTTTTTGTTTTGGTTTCTCTAGAGTTTAAATACTGAAGAACTTCAAGGAACCATTTTTTGAACATTGGTTATACTGAGTATTTTGTTTTGGTTTCTCTACTAGTATTCAAATTAGTGTAGAACTTCATAGAACAATTTTTGGAATGTTGGTTAGATTCTTTTGTTTTGATTTCTCTAGGATTTGAATACAGCAGAAATCAACCTCAAAAGATTTTTTTCTGGAACACCAGTTCTAGTTATGAAGCTCCAGTTTTTTGAGATTGTTGGGAACCTTCAGAATCTCTTCAACATGCTGCAATAAGAAACCAGTTGTTCCCATTTCATTACCAAACAAAGTGCACAAGTAATGTGCAAGAACCCTGTCTGTAGATAGCTATTACACATTGAAATCTTAGTTCACTCAAGATAACTAAGAAAACAAATTCAGACCATAAAATCCAGCAATCCCATTGACCTGAAAAAAAGAAAAAATCTCCAGGCCTACACACAACCCTATTCTGCTGAACATGGAAAATAACGGTCCCTTTTCCGCCATTTCCATTGGTCCTCTAAAATTCTCAAAAAACTACCAAACCGCATTACATATTTAATTGTTAGTTCACTCAAGAACTCCAAAAAGAACTAAGAGAAAAACATTCCAACCACCAAATTCAGCAATTTCATTGGCCATAACATTTTTTCCTCACACCTACACACAAACCTATTCAACACCCTCTACACTTAACCCTCTTTACGTATACAGACAGAGTTAAAAACTGTTCATCAATCAAGGGTGGTGAAATCCATGTTAGAAAATCAGAGGTGGTGGAATAATTGCCAAAATCACACCAGTTCCAAGTGGGCCTTGTCTGATCTCCTGTAGAAAGGCTTGAGTTTTAGATGAAAAGTTCCATACTGTATTTGCATAAAATGCATCTGCATCGTTCAGTCAGGTGGAAGATCAAGCATGTGGAAGAAGCTAGCATGGGATTCATTGTGCATGAGCACATCTGGAATTTACTACCCAAATGGATCACTTGTAGTCCAATACCAAGAAGAGAAAGTTGCCGAATTCACAGAAGCTGATGCAAAGGAGTCTCAGATTATGTCGTCGTTTGCAGTCAAGAGTTTCAGATTATTTCGGCGTTTGCAGCAAAGAGTTTCAGATTGTTTCGGCGTTTGGAGCTCGTCTTAATTCCTCCTTTTCTCAGCACTCGGGGTCTGACAACATGCAGCTGCCTGATCGTTCATAAGTGCCAATATTGAGGTCAGCTTCTGGTGGATCTCTAAGCTCATGTGATCGATGGGTGCAAATAAGTTCGAGTGATCATAAGGTATATAAGGAGGTGTTAACCCGCGACTGACGGAAAGCAGCAGAGGGGGCGCCCCGCCGGATGGACTTTTTCAGAAAGCATAAGAAGAAACAAGCTGAGGACGTGAAGCAACAGAACACTGGAACTAATGATCGGAAGGAAGAAAGCAAATTGGGTGACAACGTCTTCAACACGGCTCAACAGCAACTTGGAGATCGGAAGGAGCTGGAGAAAAAACCAGAGCAACCTGCACCCGTCCTGGTGGTTCCGCCGAGTCTAGGTATTGTACTATTACTGCTGTGTCGTCTCATAAGTTAAAAAATTCCTGTTAAGATCCACATGTTTTTGCAATCTTGAATGTTCCAGTTCCGTTGCAAGAGAAGAAAAAATGGTTACCAAGCAGGCCTGGCTCATGATTGTCTCTCCATTCTTTTTCATTCTTAGAAGAACTGGAGATCAATGAATGTGTCAGAACTTCTTCTTCTGCATGTCCAATTTGGATTTGCTTAAATCTTCTTGAAACCTAAGACGTAACAACCTCGGACAAAAATCCCAGTGTAGTTGAAGGGCGAGTTTAGAAGGTTATATTGTATTTTCAGATTTGTACATATTTGATATGTATTGAAAATTTCACAATTTTCTCATTAATTATTGGGCAAAATGATGGTACATTTTTTCTGAATTGTCAGACATATCAAGAGTTCAATTTTTGAAAATTTTCAACATTGCAAATTTTAATTATTTAGTGTGGAATTTGACATCAACCTAGGGTATGCTGTGGACCTCGGGCTCCACCCTTGGATCTCACAGCATAAAGGTGTAGTTCCTCTGCTACTTGAGATTACTCCCCAGTTGTATTTGGTCTTACTTGATCCTTGCAGTGTACATAGAACAAGATGCTTACATTCCAACAGGAGGGATGATGCCTGGTTCAGGCTTAGCTCCTGCTGCACCACCTCCGGTTGTCATGTATGTACAACCTGCATATGTTTTGAACCCGCAGCCAGCTGGGTCTTTAGCATGTCTCAATGCTTGGTAAACAAATCTTTGTGACTGTCCTTTTTTTCAATTTTGTGATATGAAAAATTTGGTGAATTTTTCTAAAAATTAGCAAGATTAGTTGAATTTACATTAGGTAAATAAAAATTTCCAAGGAAAAAATCAACAAGGAAATAAACTTGAAATACTATATATATATACAAGACATGTGAAAATAGAGGGAATTTTTTTTTAATTTACCTATTGCCAAAAATACCTATTTATATATAAACAAACACCAAATAGTAACATTTATCTCATTTATAAATTATAGTTAGGTAACAAAATAATACCCTGGAACCAGAGGGAGTACTCAGAAAATACAAAGAGTGAAACCCCTATCCCCCTGCCTCCCCTCTTCCCCAAGTGAACAATTTGTTTCTACACGACTGTCCTGGAGAATTAAAACCTAAAATCTAGTGCTAATTCTGTGAAGACTTTTGTTTGGCCAGTACATCAGATCTGTATTGTTGCTTGCTATGTGGGCTGTGCTGCTGCTTGCTGGCCATTGTACCTCCATACCACTAGCTAACATTGACTTCTAATACTCACAAGTGTATTACTGGACCAGCTACTGGAGTTTTATCCACTTTCTTAAACAAAGGAGAATATGATTCTCCTTCTTAATCAAGGATAGATAGGAGGTTTAGCAGTTTAGATTCTGCGAATTTGTGAATAGTTCTTATGTGAATTGGCACAAGACCCGTCTGCTGTGAGAAGATCAAACTAGATAGCATTGCCATAGACGAGAAACTGGCTGCTAATACAACAGCCTGCAGTACTGTTAGTAACAGCACTAGCTTCTTCTTTTCTAGTATGGAAGTATGAAATGGAGATATTGAAGATTGGTGATCATCTGCCCAAATCTGCACAAAACTTCTTGAGCTCAATCTAGTTCTCAAGCTTGCATTTGACTGCAATCAGTGATATCTCAAGCTTTCCAATGTTCTTGCTAGTAACTATCGAACTGCCATTTGTAAACCTGTTTTCTACAAGGTCTAATTCTAGCTCTTCCTTCAATTTTTGAAGAAAGACTTTTTTCCAAGTTTTGCATATGCTCTATATTGTGCTCTGCAGCGGTGTTTTTTTCCCTGGTGAAATGTTCCAAATTTTAGACCTCAGCAATTAAAAGGGAATATTCTTTCACATACTCCCTTGTCAAAAAAAAGATTTGCCAATTTTGTGGGGAAGACAAAATTTGTTAATTGGGAAATTTGGGCACATTTGCAACACTCCTCTTAGTTTTAGAGCAGTTTTTGGCCAGTTTTCTACAGTTTCAACAGATTTCTACAAACTTCTTACCAATTGATCTCAATCTTGTTTGAGATGATTTCCAGCTGCATAGAAACAAAAAATCAAATAACCAAAAAAACCAAAAGAAAAACTGCTGTACAGTGTGCACCTATGAAAATTTTGGTTGTAATTCCAAAAACTTGTCACATTTTTCAGTATTCAATCAATTTTCCTGTTGATCAGAGGATTCGAAAATTTTCAGTCCAATGTTGAGTTTTAAACACTCTTGGAGTGATTTATGGTAATGAAAAAGTTTTAGGTATTCTGAGAAATTCAAAATTGCAGTCTTCACATTTGTGTAGTTCATCTGTCTGAATTGCCTTGCCTCAAATACTTTGAAGCTTGAAAGGTTGAAAGTTAGCGTTTGTGGTAGATTAGTGTTGAGAAATTAGTCTTCTTCAGGTGCATTCACACTTGGTGTTAGGGACTCTAGTGTAGAGTCCCTTCACACCATACTAGTCATTTAAGACTTAAGACTTACTTTTCATAAAGATTTTATGTTGAGTTAACATCACTTAACATCAAGCTATTGCCCATTTAACATTGGGTGGCACTTAGGATGCCATCTAGATTTCATTTAACATTGATTTAACATCAAGTGTGAATGTCCCTTTACACTACTAATTTTCTAACACTAATTGCATCATCCAAGAATGCCTTAGTACCATCTACAAGAATAGTTGTCAGAAGTCAGAACCTTCTTCATATCCACAAATGCCAGTTCCAGTATCATTGTACTGAGTTGGTATCCATATAGCCAATGCCTCAACCACATCTTTCACTTGCCTGAAAAATACCATTCTGTATCTCTGCAAATGACATAAAACTTTGCTTTAAGAACTAATTTCTAGTATACATGTCTTTCATCAAAACAGATGTTATCATTCTCATCTTCAAATACAAATTGAATGATATTATTTGGAAGATATAATAGAGAAGGTGTGTTGGGTTATGACTTGTCCCATTAAGCTAGAAAACTCTCACCTACAAACAGAATGACAAATGTTCATCCATATTTTATTTAACAGGTCGCACAATTATAACCAGGTTTCCCTTGTCTCAAGAAGTTCTGAGAGGTGGATGTGTAGAAAAACAAACTTTTAATCCAATTCCAACATCATGGCCTCATAAAGAATTCAGATCTATTAACAAAGGTTTTGGCATGTCTAGGGTTGACAAGCCCAATATGATGGTCAACAACCAAGAAGGAAAAATGTCATTTAAAAGTCTAATATCCACAACATGGGCACAACATGATCCCCCAGGTTCGGAAAATAAGAAAGACATGTTTGATGAACATACAATGGCATGATGCAAATCATGGAGATCCAAATCAGTAAAGTTGATCTTATTTTCTGGTCCCCACAGTGTTCCAAATGACATTCTGCATCAGGGTTTCTGTACTGGGAAAGTCATTCAGAGCACTAAAGACCAAATCGGTTGGAAAACTAAAGAAGAGGTGATCTGAATTGAATCCAAATCCAGCTAACAGACCAAGTCAACTCAATCAACAACTACCATAACCTCAATTAGAAAATAAGGAACCTCCTCATTTGATGGACATGACATTTACGAGCATGTACACAGCACTCCTTCAATCTACAAGAAGTCTTAACAAATGCAACATTATGCACCAATCCAATAATGCAACATGTCTTTCTTGTATATGAAAAAATAAGTCACTACAACAATAGGGAAGACCATTTGTGAAAAAGATTGCAAGTTCTTTTACTCAATGATTGAGAACTGTCTGGCAAACAGTACTACCCATGCTAAGCATCTCTACAAATCTGTGATGAGATGTACTGTGTGTACATCTGTGACAAGAAAAATAAAGCAGCCAAAACTACCACATCTGGTTTTCCCACCTCTTCAAGTGCATTGCAAGGCTACTCTGCAACTTTGATTTCCTATGTGCTCCGGACTCAAGAAATTAAATGCTATGGTTCCAGACTTCAGACCTCCATCAAGATGAAACTTCCAGCCTCCATAGTCCAAGCATCTGCATGTCTTTGATCCAACCCTGACCCCACAATGACCTGTTGCTTAATCTAAGAGTGCCAATCCTCAGTCAATCTTCACAGATGCATAGATGGTACGTACAAACCAGTAGCAGGCATAGAAGCCTATTGTGCCTGTGAGCACAAAAAAGGAGTACGAGATGATCACCATGTAGCCAAAGTACAGGATTCCTGATACAACCTTTGTGATGTCCAGTTTTGCAAAAAAGTAGTATGCAGCATAGAGGAAAAGATACAGAGCTGATGACCCTGCTGTGAGATAAGCCCTCCACCACCACTGGTAGTCCTCACTACACAACTGGAAGTAACAGAGGACAATTGTGATTTCTGCACAGGTCACCATGAGAATCAAGAAGACAATGAAAAGGAATCCAAAGATGTAGTAGAACTGGTGCAGCCAGATTGATGTCAGGATGAAAAATAGCTCAATGAAGACAGCACCAAATGGTAGCATGCCTCCAATTAGGATGGAGAATGCAGGACGCATGTACCATGCCTGCTCAGGAATCTGCCGGGGAATCTTGTTGGTTCTAACCGGATCCTCAACTGCTGGCTTTTTGAACCCAAAGTAGCTGCCAATAAACACAAGTGGCACAGAGATTCCAAACCACAGGCAGACAAGGGCAAACATGGTTCCAAAAGGGATGGCTCCTGATGACTTCTCACCCCAGATAAGGGCATTCAGAATGAAGAATATGACAAAGATAGTTCCTGGAAACAGGAATGCTGTCTTCAATGTGTTCTTCTTCCAGTCAAGGCCCTTGAACATCTTGTACATTCGAGCAGAGGAATAGCCAGCAAACAAACCCATGAAAACCCAGAGCAGAAGCATAGCTGTCATCAAGCCACCACGATTTGCTGGTGACAGGAAACCTAGCACAGCAAATATCATTGTGACAAGTGTCATCCCCAAGAACTGCACCCCTGTACCAACATAGACACATAATAGCCCAGCATAACTTGGTGGCCTGAAGACATCTCCATGCACCAACTTCCAGCCAGTCTCTTCCTGAGCTTCTTCCTGTGATTCAAGCTCATTGTACTTCGAAATATCCCGATGCAGGGTACGCATCATGATCATGGCCACCATACCAGAGAGAAACAACACAATCATAAGGGAATTTATTATGGAGAACCAGTGAATTTGGTCATCACCCATCAGCAGGTAGGTGTCCCACCGGGATGCCCACTTCACATCACTAGCCTGCATGTTAGCCAATTTAATTCACTTGTCAGAAAACAAGGAAATTTAGTAGGGCCTATCAAGAAACTGAAGGAGGTCTGAAGCCTTTGTAATGATGGTATGATGAAGATACAAGCTGCCTACACAACTGGCAGCTGGGCAGCACACAAGACTAATAGATGTCATTCAGAAATCCAATGACCATACAAGGAAGTCTCAGAGGTAGCAACCAAGGAACACAGGAAAAATACGTACCACAAACTTGACATCATAGGTGAAAATCAATTCCTCATCAGCCACTACCTCCTGGGGATCTTGATGCTTATTGAACTCCTTATCATTTGGATTGCAAGTTGTCAATTTTATGTTCTTGTTGTCCCAATTGCCATCATACTTATGCTTCACACTGGAAGCCACACAAACACATGAACTTGAAACCATTTCTGCTTTAAAAGTGTCACCAAAAATGCAGATAGCTCCTAGATCTTTAGCTGGCAGAGGACTCTATTCAGGGCACCATGGATGCTGTTCTGTTTCCTAACAAAAGAGTTGCGCATCAAGCTCTCATACTTTGTCCATCCCAGAATCTCTTCTGGGAGATAGCAGAATAATGGTAGCAACATTATTCTGAACAAAACTGGCTATAGTGCAGGTCTATGATATCTCAGTCATTTTTCATGACAAACATTACCTGAGGCAAATCCACCCCCACAGATTGGAGATTCGTACCTGTAAGGTGTAACCTCAAATCCCACAATCCGGGAAGTTGCAGATGCACTATCACCATGGTATTGCACTTTGAAGCTCAGGTGGTTGTGTATTAAGTATTTATACTCTGTGCTACTCTGCAAAAGGGAGCACATGCAATCTCAATGCTTTGTGTGCTGATTCGGTGATGTGATGGCCATAGCTGAAACTGTGAGTATTGAACACTTACTTCTACCAAGGCCTTGAATCCAACATGAAAACCACGATCATATCCTGAAAATACAGCATCGTCTCTTGTTCTACGCATTGCAACTGGCAAGTTATCCAAAATCCTGCACAAGACAGTTGATTCTTTTTACTGCTGGCACTTAAAGCATTGCCATGGTCAGACCCAAACATAACAGACTACCTCATACTGCTGAGCTTGAATTGACTTGTAAGTAAGCCTGTGGCCACATTCTATCAACCAAATCCAAAGAATCAATCAGTTCACCAATCAGTAAAGGCATCTTATGACAGCATCTATCATATCCATCATGGTTATCAACAACCAGTGGCTCATCAGCTGTCAAACTACTGATTCCTCTTAGCTTTCAGCCAGTTCACCTACATGTTAACGCGATACTCATCCTCAATCTTATCCTTGAAGGCCTTTACTGACTTCCCTGACAGCTTTTCATGCCGGCAGACAAACACACAGGACTTGTCCTCCTTCATTTGAAACTGCCAGATCAGTAACATTTCATTAGGACAGATAAAACCAAAAGCTTGACAATCAATGAACACCAGTCAAATGGTTCCATCCAGTATAAAAAAAGACCATAGCTGAGAGCACCCAAAGAAACATGAGGCACAGGCAACTCCTGACCTGCCCAGGGTCATTTGCCCTCTAGCACATGCAGATCCACAACTAACCTAATGCAGGTTTTGAAGACAACATCAAGTTCCAAAGCAAGTATGATTCAGGCAACTGAAATGAGAAAGAGAAAGAGAGACATGGATCCAAGTCCCTCCAAACTGAACAACCTGCACCAAGCTGCATTGCCTGACTGTATATCACAAACAAATTCAGAACATCACTAAGATGACATTTCAAGGCATTGCCATGGTGTCTTAAGACATGAAACATCTGCAAGTCACAGAAAGTGTGAGGTTATAGAACATGGCCACAAGTCTCAAGCAGGGTTTCAGAGAAACACACCACATAAGGAGAATTTTCAATTCTGTCACCTCGAAGAACCTCGCCCAAATTCTCAGCACTGTTTATTATCTTCTCAGGTGGACAATAGTCAAGTGAATAATATTCATATGGCAGTTGTGTCTTGGTGGATGTGATCTTGTTCACCTTTACCGGTAGATCAGCCCCCTGTGCCAAAGAAACCACTCCAAAAATAATCAGTCCCAACATGAGAGAGTCAATAAGGAGCAGACTAGATAGATATTATGGCAATGCCATAGTGAACATGTGCCTAATGATCAGGTCCAACTATGGCTTTTATCCTGTTGTACATTGATGTGTAATAGTGCCTGAAGGCCACCTGCAGACATAGCTAATAAGTGATGAAGTTGCTACATATTGCAAAGAACCAGCTGATAGAAGGGTTCTCACTTGTCTATAACCAACTCTCAATCACAATATTCACACCTCTTCGTCCATTATAACACTGTTCAGTGAGTCCAAAACAGCTACAAAAACCAAGCTTGAAATGCACGCTCAGTATAATGACCCTTGAGTTCCAAAAACAAACTGCTCAGATTTTCAACAGATTTCGGACCAAAATTGAAATTCGATCTTTCAGCTGCGACCGGAGATCTCCACCAACATTGAGAGAGATCTTGTTTGTGAACTCGTAACAATTAGGGATAGTTACTGATTGCCAACTTATCTTGTTGCTCCAAGGCATCAAGCACAGAGAGATGGTATGAAAAGCATTTCACACGATCTGAAAAGTCGAGAAACGAGATATATAGATCTGGCATTTTCTTATCAAACCCTCCCACCGCAGTCCGAAACGGACATGTTCAGGTTCCGCCGGAAACCTTAAGCGCCACTGCGTCATCAATCCACGAAAGTACAACACTACAAAGACAAAAAGAAAGGGAAAAAAGGACAAAGAAGTAGCATGGAAAACCAAAGAACGCACAAAAGTTACAGCAGAATGCATGGAAATCGAACTGCACCTTCGCAAAGTCTTGGGGTGCGACTCCGGGCAAGTAGAAGGCCGATACGGAGGGGAGAAGCCAGATCGCCGACAATAGCAACAGGCCAAGAGGCTCCATGATCGACACCATTGAAAAGAGAACAAAAAAATCTCTGTCGCAGTTCGCCTGCGACTCGTGCGCTTCTCTTCTGAAACACACGCACAAGAGCAACAGCAACAATGAAGCTCTCTATGGCACTGAACTGCGCTTCTTTCACGGAGAGAGAACGTAGGCTTAAGAATTCCCAGATCAGTCTTCATGGATGTTTTCATCCACAACAAGCACAGACATTATACAATCATTGCTCGCAGTAAGCATGTTCAGTAAGGGAGAAGATAGGGTTAATAGTTCCCGAATCAGTCTTCCTGGATGTTTTCATCCACATGAAGCACAGAGTTAATTGATAATTACTAGTCCCTCATGGATGCGACATCTTCAGGACAAGAGAGGGAAGAGCAAACGACGCTCGACCCTCGCGACGCAAAATGTTTCGAGCGACGTTTGCTCGCGTCGTAAATGCTGATTTTGCAGATGGAGTAAGAGCGCACTTATGTCATGGAATCGGTGATTTTCTTCTTGCACGTTCTCCCCGAATCCAAACTCACACCGAGGTAAGTTGTGTGTTTAATCAAATTTTTTTGTGCAAATTGCTGTTTATCAGAATCCACGTGGGAATTCCAAATCCATTTCTTGGTGTTTGGATGTTAAGGGTAGATCAATTGTTGTTGCAGCTTCTGATGCTTCCACAATTGGTTTCCGTTTGTTGCACCCAATTTCGATCTTCTATTACAAAGGCGACAAGCAATCTTATGTGCAAATCATGCAGAATCACTTCCCCCAAACATGCAAATTATTTCAACAAGTATAAGAAAAAGCCAAGCTCCGTGTGGAGTAATGGTGCGCACCAAAGGTAGGAAATGTAAGATGTGATGCCTTGTTTGGAATTTTGGATTTTTCACAAGGGGAAAACCCAGGACCTTATAGATGTAGGACCGCTCCCTCTCCTAGGGAGTAGGTGTAGGTTATCAGGAACCTAAACATTTGTAGATCACAAGGCATAGGAGGGGAACATTCACAAAATGTGAGGCTATACTTGGCTACCTCCTTGTCCTATGTCCTTTATTTTGGGAATGCCCTCACCCTAGGGCCATATCCTGCATAGAAGGATTTAGTGTCAAATCACATAGAGGGTAGATTATTAATGATTAGAAGTACAATTGCACATGCATATAAATAATGGTTATGTGCATTTGCAATACATCTTCATGATTGATCAACAAAACTTCCAATGTTAATGACATTCTAAATTTCATCATTGACAGTCAATTTATTCATCCCTGTAGTATTTGCAGGTTGTTCAACTATGAGGAGGAAGGCTTTCATAACATGCTTTTCAAAACTCTTGTCACACCTTTCAAAAGTGTTGTTATTGTTTCTTTGCAAAATGTGTACGAATCCCTCATTGAAAATTTCAACAGTCTTTCCAGTTCATCTGTCCCTAATTTTACTTGTTGAATTCAGTTGTGAGAACAGTATTCTGGGGCACACAGCAGTAAAACCTCATTCAAGTTTCTTTGTATCCTCATTGTAGTCACACATGCTAAATACAAGTACATTCATGAAGATTATCACAACTCACATAATGTGTCCAATGACACAATCTTTTCATTTTTTCATAAGAGAAGATGGATTTGTTTCATCTAATTGCAAGCCAACATGCTCATTTGAATGCAAAAACAAATTGTGGCAACCAACCCTCCAATGTTCAATGCTGGCAATCAATTCACGACCAAAAATTAAACAACCATTGTTGTGTCCTATTATGTTCACTATTGCACATGCATGGAACTTTAGCTATCCAGATTATTCAATATTGTCATACCCATGTCTTGCAATCATGTGCAATGGCATTTCTAGAAATGTAATTGCCACCCAGCAGAGATTTCGCCCTTCATCCTAAGCATTTGATGGTTAACTGCGCTTTCAAATGCAAGATTTTACCCCTTACCCTGCGGGTCAACTGCTCTTTCAAATGCAAGATTTTGCCCCTTACCCTGAGGGTCAACTGCTCTTTCAAATGCATGTGACCAGCACATAGAACATTCTGAGGTCTAGCCAATAATCTACAATGTTCTTATCATTGCTCCAAACCTGTTATATTCATTAAAACCAACCCACACCCAAGGAAGGAAGGAAGTATTATTCTTTCTTTCAAGCTCACTGTACATGTCCATGGTGAGATCAAAGGAGTTCTCATCAAATGCCTTAACCTCCAGATGTGGCTATGGCCAAGTCTACAGGCATAACTTTTTTCCCTCACACCCTACAGTAGTCAATAGAGATCTCTGGGGCATCTTTTGATGTGTTGTTCTTGTTCTTGAACCTGGCTAACAAGTAGTCCTTGTATACAAAAGGTTTGAAGGCTGGAGGATGGTCCTCATTAATGAACTCCACCAAAGGTTCTATGACAAAGTCATGTCCTGGTCCCAACAACAACGGGATTGAGAACCGAGGTTTTGTTGGTGAATTCACCACCCGATGTGTGACACTCTTATACTTATCATTGCTCCAAACCTGTCATATTCATTGAAACCAACCGAAACCCAATTTCAGGGATTATCTATTCATCCACACTTTATGTTGTAGATATCATGTCAAATGAACTCAATAACCTTCAATGAGATTGACAAGAAGTTATCAGCATGAATACTAAGAATTACAAACATATTGGTAAATTGGTTTGACATTTGGAGGCAAAGATTGATGGTTGATCAGCAATATGGTGGACATTGGTAAAATGGCAAAGGAACAATGAGCAACCTCAAAAGAGATGGACTATTTTTGAAGTAAAGCACTTGAGTGCAAACCTGCAACACATCACCAACATTGATGATGATGGCCCCTTTCACAGGGGTGACAGGGAGCCATTTCTCTCCTCTCCAAATTTGAAGACCTGGCATTTGGTTGTCAATGGCTAAGATGGTGAGGATGTTACCATCAGTGTGCTTGGTGGACCCAACAGCATTTGGGTTATCCGGCGTTGCAGGGTAATAGAGAAAGTAGAACATGTCACTCCGTGGCTTGGCATTTGCAAGGGCAGGAAGATGCTCATTGGGTAACCCCAAACTCTCAGAAACAAGTCCAAGCATGTGTAGCCCAGTTTTGGTTGCTGCATTCACTATCTCACTTCCAACATCTCTACAAAACATTACAGGAAAAGAAATTTGAAATTAGTTAGATACTTCCTTAGCATTGCACCAAAAGGAGACTACTGAATATGCCTTGCTGATAAGTGTACTTGAGCAACTATCTCTTTGCCCTGGATACTAGCACATTGTTCACAAATGGATGGTTTCCAAAGTTGCCCAAAGCAGTGGTTTCCCAAATCTTCCTGCAAGACTTGAGACTCCAGAGGCCACACAATTTCGATGACTGGTTGATTATAGCAACCTCAATTACACTAGCTAAGAACTTGATGATTGTGCACAAAAGATGTCAAGAAGTGAAGAAATAGATTTGTGGAGGCAAACCACTAGCAAATTAGCAACAGTTCTAATGAGGAAATTTTTTGGGTTATGACAAAGTACATTTCAGCTAACTTTTGTATGCATTTTGTTGTCTCTTTTCTATGTTTGTAAAGATTCACAACCTGAAATTGGCTGGTTTCTCTGGCCATAAGTTGAATCTAGCACCAAAACTTGTTTCAGAGTAGATAAACATCATCTCTTTTGCATCTGGTACTCCCTTGGAAATCATGTCATTCATAAAGCCTGCGGGTATTGGCAGACTCCCTTTTGGATGCTTGCATTTCAGCTTCTCCTCCAATGGCAAGTTGAAAAATTCATGGCTGTTTGCAAAGCCTTTGTTCAAAAGGTCCAGGGGCATTCCATGGTTCAAGACTTGGAAAAAACCCCACTCCTCACATGCATCTCCAATCTGCTTGATCACCTTCTGGCGGTCCTCAATTGAGCCTGACTCCAGCAAAGCCATGTCAATCAAAGGGATGGATTCTTCATGGTTATCCTCCACTTTTGATGTGGAACCATTTGATGAAAGCAATTGCAAATCGTTGGCTACCATTTTTTTGGCAAGTGAACAAACATGAACTGCATATGAAGCAACACAACATCAGCCACACTGTTAAGAGATTGTTCACTGGAGAAGGGCTTGCTTAATCTCCAGCTCATTGTAGGCAAGATTATGTCCCTTGACACTTGACCACTTCTTTGTGGCACACAACAGCAATGGTAAGGAGATACCATCCCAGAGCCTAAAGCTTCCCACTTCGATTCACCAGACATGATGTCAGGAACTGTCTGGTGAAGATCCTGAGACAACAAAACCAGGAAGCCATTTCCAAGGATCTGTATAATGGTGCTGAAATCAGCATCGCAGGCAAGAGAAAAACTTCAAAGAAACTTGGTTGCAACTGGTAGCTCAGAGTGTGCAGAAGGAAACTCTGGAAGTTTCAAAATTTGTCATGCAGAAGAAAAATGCCTCACAGAGACCTGGAGATTTACAGGAGAACTGCAGCGTTGGTCATGAACCTCCTCAATCAAATGAAATGTGAACTTTCATCGCTGTACATGGGTGGCAGGGACAATGCCACAGAGTGCAATCAGGTCCTGACTCTGGAGTTGGTAGATGGACGTGCAGAAGGACATTCTCAAGTGCTTGGGCTTACCGGTTTTGCACATTCAAAGAAGAGAGGCAAAAACTCAGCCATGATTGAATCAGCTGGCAGTCATGAGAAGAGCTAATAGAAAATGTCAATCTTACAAGCTCCAGTCATGTGAGGTCAATATCTATTTTACATCATCAAATTTTCTACATCTGAAAAACAAGCAAACACATGCCAGGGGAAGAAGAAATTTGCAAAATGAAGGCCTCGGAAGGCCAGAGAGATGGTACCTGTGTTGCTGATGTACTCAAGCTGGAGCCTGGGGGATGATGATGAATCAAGATTCAAACTCAGCTAGCACTCACCAGCTATGAAAGCAATATGAGCATTGGGAATGTGGATGCCCATTTAACCTCTTTCAATTTTGGCCAAGGGTAGACTTTTTCTTACAAGACCTTTGATGGCAAATCCCAGACTTGCAGCAAAAAAATGCTTCTAGCTGCCTAGAATTAGAAAGAGTGACAATTATAAGTCTTAGATTCCACTTTTCTTGCTCTTGTCCTCCTCAAAAATCTCAGGAGGGAGATGATTACCGCATTGCATGTGCAAATGGAGTCAAAGAATAGAAAATTCTCAACTTCTCATATGCACCCAAAGGCTTTTGACTTACCAACAGTTACAGTAGCAAAGGAGGCAATGGCAATATCCAGGTGTATTGGAAAATAGAACAGAGATATCCTTATATGCACTGGAAGCATTTTGTTATCCAAGCATGAAGTAGGATTCCTATGGAACCCCCCTATGAAACCTTGGATTTTCTTGGTAGAGAATAAAATATTCCTGGGTGGAAAATCTGCTTCTATGAACAGTGCCATTTCTTATTACATTTGCGGATTTTGGAACTT
>Ga0116230_10001578_pt1 | contig 21801 bp, 21 predicted proteins | sample S1TSphfallax_3_FD_88678 | JGI IMG/M metagenome (GOLD analysis project Ga0116230, IMG submission 88678) | Host-associated microbial communities from peat moss isolated from Minnesota, USA - S1T2_Fd - Sphagnum fallax MG | ecosystem: Host-associated > Plants > Peat moss > Unclassified | place... | reverse complement strand
CTTCAGTCCTATGGCTCGAATTACAGGTTCACAATTTATTTCTATAGCACTGTTGTGCCTGCGGCATTCCTTGAGCCTCTTAGGAAGGAGATGGAGTATTCCCAATAGCTGCGACCGGCGCAAGGTCAGCAAACGACGGAAGATCAAGACGGAGCCAGCGCGAGCAACACGGCGCAAAGTCAGAATTGCTCGATGGCTCAATCGCTGGATAGTTACTTGGCATCGAAGAACTCGCCAATGCTCGGACAGGGCTCCAATCTAGATTCAGCCGGTCAAAACTATAATGTGGACCCGAGGTTGCTTGTCGCGCTCGCCGGAGCGGAGACAGACTTCGGCAATAATATTACGGCCGGTCAGTACAATGCTTTCAATTGGCTTTACAACCACGGCACGTTGAATTCCCCGTTCTCGAGTTGGCAATCAGCGATCAATACAGTCGCAAAGGGATTGGGTGGTGGCTATACGACTCAATGGAATCTGACAAATACCGCGACGATGTACTCGCAGTACTGCACATCAGGCTCGACCTGCGGAGCAGGACTAAATAACTTAAATACATGTATGGCGCAGCAAAACGCGGACCCGAATAGTCTGACATACCCGGCTGCGAACGTGCCCCGCTATCCGTGTCATTAACTCCACCGCGATAACGTCATGAAAGCAAGATCGGGATTGGGTTTATCTCTCGCCATCCTCGCGCTGTTCCTCGCGAGTAGCGTGTACGCCGAAGGGCGCAAGGAACATTGGACATCGTATGCGACCGACGAGTCGTTGACGATTCGATATCCGGCCTCTTGGTGGCCCGTCTCTATCGAGAGGGGACGGATAGATATCAGAAGCTCCAAACAGGGGGCGGAAGGCGTTGGGATCGGAAGGGGTCAGGCGGAAATAATTGCCAGCGTTCAAGACATTGAGCCGATGCAGACGCTTGACCAATTAATCCAACGCAATGTTCGGAATGACGAAGTATTGTCAGATCGACCGGTGGATTTCAGCAGATCGCGTGTAGGCCAGAGTTGCACAAACGTGCGTGAAGTTATTAGTCGTAACGAGATCGGGCCAAATACGTTCGTCATCAATACTGGCATCTTCTGCCAAATCGATAATACTCTGATCATCGTGCTATTGCGGACGTGGGGGAGCGAAGAACGGTTGAGAGAGTACCAGCATATAGCCGAAGATATATCAAAAAGCATAGAGAGATCTGGTAGCTGAGTGGGTGGCTATTGCTTAGGATTATGTATTCAGTCATGCGCTCAATAGGCTTTTCACTTATTGTTTTCGCCGCGACTAGCATGCCGGCGCACGCTGTGACTGGAGAGGAACTTTTGGCGCAGTGCTCCGCCCCAGCTGGTAGTTCTGATCGATGGCGCTGCGAGGGATACGTCCAGGGCGTGGCGAATGGAGCGACGATGCTGGCGATTAGCATGCGGCAGATTCACCCCGGCAGCGATAAGTTTCCCTTGCTATTCTGCGTCGCATCCACTGTGCCCGCAGAGCAGCTCGTCAGTGCAGCTATAAATTATCTAAAGTCCAATCCTGGAAGCCGACACTATGATGCGGCCTCGGAGCTACTTCTCGCCTTTCAACAGGCATTCCCATGTTCTGCTACCTGACATTAGCGCGCGCAGCTTTCAGGGCAACAGGATGGCAGTGACCTGGATATAACGCTGAGATATTATGCGCAGCGTTCGGGGGGAACCCGAGCCGCCGTCCGCCGCTGACGCGGCCGCATAATTAGCGCTATGTTCAAGTGCCCGCCGCCGCGGACGATGCCTGCGTCCGCGGCAAGGCCCCTTCACGCCGGCGCGGAAGGCGGCGCGGGTGGCCACCGTCTCCTGAGGGATCGGCGGACGGTCAGTCATGCGGGGTCTCCGGCGAGGAAGAACAGTGTGCCCAGTGTGTCACAAGTGGTGTCCGCGACGGCCCGTCAGGGCGTGATCCATGGCGTCGCGATCTTGCGGGTATGGGGTGCGTGTCTTTCGAGCGCGCGGCGTCGTCGGTGGGGGCGTCGGCCCGTTGGGCGCGCCTCTCCCTTTTAGCCGCTCTTCTGGGGGTTGGGCCGGGGGAATGGTAGGGGCACACCTGACGCATCTGGCGATGGCGCTGCCAACGCGAAGTGTGACAAAAGCAGCCGAATTACTGCCACGCAGGATAGCCTCGCGGCGGCTCTTGTCACACAAATCGCGCTACGCCTGGATCTGCTCGATCCGGCGCAATGCCTCCGCGGCATCGATGATGGCGATGCCGGCATGACTGCCGAGCGGCAGCAGATGCTTGCGATCCCCGGAGACGATCAGGTCGGCCTGCGCGGCGACTGCGGCGGCGATGACTTGATCGTCATCGACATCGCGTTCGATCACGCGTGGCACCTGGATGGGTGACACCAGCGTCACCAGGGCGGAGTACTGGGCCACGAGCGCCGAGGCAGTCGTGCCGAATCGCCCGATGCGCTGCACGAATTTTTGATATTGCAGCGTATGGGCCAGCTCATCGATAAGCGTCGGACTGCTGTAGAGCGTGCACCCCTCGTCGATGGCCTGATCGAGCAGACGGCGCGGTGGTCCGTGCCATAAGAGACCGGAGACGACGACATTGGTATCGAGCACGAGGCGCATCAACTGGCATTGCGCTTGCGCCGTTCGGCGCGCGCTGCGCGCACCTCATCGTCGATCATCTGCTCGACCTCCGGCGTCAACTCCTCCGGCGGCATGCGTTCCCACATCGCGCGCAAGGACTCGCCGGCCTGTTTGCGCAACTGTTCGCGCAACATCGTCGCCATGGCCTCCGGCGTTAGCAGGCCTGCGGCCTGCGCATCCTGCGCCAGATCGTCGGGCAACTGAATCTGAACGGTGGTCATGATGCCTCCTGTGAGCTGACGCGCTGCTTGAGTTTGCCGCGCTCGATGAACGTATCGATGATCTGGATGATCTGGCGCTTCTCCGCGGTTCCCAGCTTCTCGATCTCCATGAGTCGACGTTCCAAGCGATTAGTCGCGAGCTTCTTGCCGCGCCGTGGCGGCTCGATCCCGAGTAACACCTCGACGCCGATCCCCAGCGCCTGAGCCATTTGCGGTAGCAGATGGGCTGGGGGGTGGGCGTCGGGCGCTTCGTAATAGGCCACCATGCGTTGGGTGATGGCGAGTTCGGCAGCGAACTCCACCTGCGTATAGCCGGCCGCTTTACGCAGCTCGGCCAGTCTTTCTCCAAAGTGTTCGATCACTTCCGTCTTCCGCTTTGGCATGGGGATGGGCTCCAGGGTACTTGAGCCGAGCTTAAGACCGATCCGTGAATCGGCTTGCTATATTATACTAAGAACGTATATGGTCCCGTCAATAAATATGTCAAGTCATCCTCTTGACAGGTTTTTGGGAGAACCCTGGCACGGTCAGGTGCCGGACAGTGGACTGGGAGCGGCGCGCAAGGGCCTCGGCGACGACGGAGCGATGACACTCGGCGTGGTTGCGTTCGTAGCAGAGAAGCGCGACGGCGCCGGTGGTGGTCTGAGCCAGGGAATCGAGCAGCGTGCGCTGGGTGGCGAGATACTCGCGAAAATCGCTGAAGAAGCGCGCGAGATCACCGTCTTCGCGTAATCGGTAGCGGATCTCGCGCGGCGAGCCCAAGGCGCGCTCGTGGGAATACGCGATCCCGGCCTCGGCCAGGGCGGCCGACAGGGCGCTCTTCGAGAATCCCTTGCGGCGCGAGATCGGCAGCTCGCGGATGTCGAGCAGGAGCTGGACGCCGGCAGCCTTCAGTGTCGCGAGAAAATCGCCGAGGCTGGTTCCCTCGTAGCCAATCGTGAGGATCTGCAGGCGACGGGATGTCACGAGCGCGACCCGGTGCGGTTCTGCTCCGCCTCGATGAAGGTGTCGATGATCGAGAGCACCCACAGTCCCGCGTAGCTGAGCCCGCTGAGCACCATGGACCAGCCCGCAACCCGCTTGGCGCGTCGCGCCTTGGCGCTTGCAACGAAGCCCTTGGGAATCCGATTGCCGAACCCGGTGACCATGAGACCGATGCTGCCAAAGATGACCCTCTGCACGGTATCGGCCTCGATATAGCCCAATTTGTGCGCGAGGGCCGCCCCGATGGCGAGTGCAACCACGCTACCGCCCCACGCGCAGCCCTCGATCACTTCCTTGTTCATCGTGCCGGCTCCTTCCTGTGTTTCTTGACATTCACGCCCAGATCAAACGATTGCACGAAGCCCAGCAGCGCGTCCTCGAGCACCGAGAGCCGCAAGTGGTAGATCACGGACTTCCCGGCCTTCTCGGCATGCACCAGGTCGGCCTCCTTCAGCACACTGAAGTGCGCCGACATGGTCGGCTTGGAGACGTTGAACTGGCTGCTCAGTTCCCCTGCGCTCATCGGCCCTTTACGCAGCAGATGCAGCACGCGTCTTCGGGCCTCGTTGCCATCGGCGCGGGTAGCTTCGCCGCACATCGCGGTCGGGCGCACGCGCGTGCAATGCGCGCCTCCGTGGCAAAGCTCAACTTGCATGAGCTGCTTCACCGAGAACGCCATACCCGCATGGCTCCGGGCTCGAGTCATTGCGTGAAATAGCGGCGTTCCAGCAGCGCCCCGACTTTCGCGTAGCGTTCCTCCAGCTGCGCCTTTGTCGTCTCCAGAAACTTCCTGAGGCCCGGATCGGTTTCGAGCCCGAGCATCACCCCGGTCAGATGACGTTGCTCGTTGAGCAAGTCGTAAAACATGAGCAGCGCCTCTCGCTCGAATTTGACACCAGTCTTACCGACGATCGGGGCGAAGTCTTTGGCGAGGTCCTCGCCGATGGCTTTACGCTCGCTGGCTTCGATCTCGGACATCGCCGGCACGTCGATGCGCACGGCCGGATATTGCTTGGCTAGGTTCTGCAGGGTGTCCGCCAGCTGCTCGTAATAGCTGATCAAGTTGTCGGTGAGGCGTCCCATTTCCTCCGGTTTGTCCTTGAATATGAGGAGCCACTTGAGTTTAGGAATCCCTTCTGCCTCTTGATACAGCGAGCTGTAGCCGATCGACAGCTGCGCGCGTGCGGCGCTCTGGCTCGGCTGGGGCTTCCGGCTATTGCTCAACTGGCTGCAAGCCGCGAGACCCAGCAACAGTGCCGCGGCGACGAAGCGAGTGCGGCCGCCACGGTAAGGCATCAATGCCTCGGAATCGGCTGCGGCCGCTCATGGTCGGATTGAGATTCGTCGAACACAAAGGCCACGGCCGCCTCCACGTGCAGTGCCGTCGTATCGAACACCGGAAAGCCCGGCAAGTCGCCTTGCCCGATCAGGAGGAAGATCTCGGTACAACCGAGGATGACCCCTTCCGCCCCCCGCGCGCGCAAAGCGTCGGCGATGCGCAGGTACTCGCGTTTGGACTCCGGGCGCAACTCGCGCCGCACGAGTTCGTCGAAAATGATCCGATCGACGATCGCCATGTCCGCCTCGTCCGGAGCGATGATTTCGATTCCGTACCGCCTACTATACCGTTCCTTCAACTCCAGGGAACGCATGACCGGCAAGGTGCCGAGCAGAGCGACACGTCGCAGCTGTGCGTTTTGCATCGCGGCACCGGTGGGATCTGCGATATGGATGTACGGGGTCGCTCGCTCGGCCATGATGGGCCCAACCACGCGGTGCATGGTGTTTGAGACACAGACGATCACATCGGCGCCTGCCCGCTCCAGGCGGTCGATCTTCTCCTCGAGGTAGGCGCGTGCGTCGGCCCATCGGTCTTGGCGCACGAATGCTAGTGCTGCTCGACGAGTTGGTACAGCAGAGTCCGTTCCGGCCGGTGCCGCGCAAATCCGCATCGTGGTCGTCGATGACCTGATAGCACAAGGTCTCTTCGGGGCGATGCCGCACGTAGGGCGTGGCTCCTGCACCGCTGCCATGCGGCGATAGTCTCTAGAACGACTTCGGAGACAGTCAGCGTCACCCCCTTTCTTGCTCCCCTGTCCGCAAAGCGGCATAGTCCAGCAACCCTGCGCACACCCTTTGCTTTGGAGCCTGCATGCTCGTCAGTTCCTACGCTCGCATCATCTTTTCATTCTTGCTGAGCGGTTCACTCGTCCATAACGCGAACGCAGCCGCGCACTCTCCCGGAGATCTCGACGCCTCTCGTCTTCAAAGCGCCGATACCGAACCCCAGAATTGGTACACGCTCGGACGGGATGCGGACGGCACGTATTACTCGCCCTTGAAGACCATCGATGCCTCGAACGTCGAGCGTCTCGGCTTTGCGTGGGACTACGATCTCGGCTTGCCGATGCGCGGCCAGGAAGCGACGCCGATCGTAATCGATGGCGTCATGTACACATCCGGCACCTGGGGCTATGTCTACGCGATCGATGCCGCCACGGGCAAGGAGTTGTGGCGCTACGACCCGAAACCCGCTTACTTCGCTGCGCGCCACCCCTGCTGCGACCTCGTCAATCGGGGCGTCGCCGTCTGGCAAGGCGTCGTCTATGTCGAATCGGTGGATGGTCACCTGCACGCGGTGGATGCGGGGACGGGCGCAAAACTCTGGGAGGTCGATACGATCACCGACCATAAGCTGCCTTACTCCAGCACTGGAGCGCCGCAAATCGCCGGCGGCGTCGTGGTCGTCGGCAACAGCGGGTCGGACATGGGCCGCGGCGGCGTGCGCGGCTACGTAGCGGCCTACGACCTGAAGACCGGCGCATTCAGATGGCGGTTCTATACGGTGCCGCCGGCGCCGGGCAAACCGTTCGAGAATCCGGAACTGGCGGCTGCGGCAAAGACCTGGGATCCGCATCGCAAGGCCTATTTTCAGGGTGGCGGCACGGCCTGGGATGGCTTCGCTTACGACCCCGAATTGAATCTCGTCTATTTCGGCACGGCGAATGCGGCGCCCTACGATTTGCGTCAACTCGGGCCCGCGAAGCTGGACAGCCTCTACACCGCTTCGATCATCGCGGTGCATGCCGATACGGGACGCATGGCCTGGTACTACCAAACGACGCCGCGGGACAGTTGGGACTACGACGCCGTACAAAAGCTCGTGCTCACGGATCTCGAAGTTGGCGGTGAAAAACATCCCGTCGTGATGCAAGCCTCGAAGAACGGTTTCTTCTATGTACTCGATCGCAAGACCGGCAAGCTGCTTTCGGCCAATAATTACACCTACGTCAATTGGGCGAGCGGCGTGGACCTTGCGACGGGTCGACCCGTGACGACGAAACAGTCCGACTGGTACTCGAGCCCGAAAGCCGTCTTTCCGTCCTGGGCGGGCGGCCACACCTGGCAGCCGATGTCGCTGAGCGCGCAGACCCATCTCGTCTATATTCCGGTAATCGATCAATCGGCGGTCTGGGTAGATCTGCGTCACAACGGCGGCACGGTGAAATTCATAGACGGTTTCTTCACGGTCAACGGCATTTATCCGGACGAGACCTACAATGCGGCCGACGTCAAAGAGCTTTATGGCCCGCTGCCCGACCGTAAGACCATCGAGGCGAGTCGCAAGGTCAATCCGGTGCGCGAACTGCTGCGTGCCTGGGACCCGGTGGCGGAGAAGACTGTCTGGGAACACGTCACCTCGCAGGGCATCCGCGGCAATGACGGCGGCGTCATGTCGACCGCCGGGAATCTGGTCTTTCAGGGTCGTGGCAACGGCGAACTCTGGGTCTATGCAGCCGACAGCGGCAAAGTACTGAAGACCATCCAGACGGGCAGTCACATCATGGCGGCGCCCGTGACCTATGCCGTCGACGGCGTCCAATACGTCGCGGTGCAGGTCGGCTACGGCGGCGCGGCGATTACCGTGGGGCCGATCCCGCCGAGCAGCGCAGCGCTCAAATACCAGAACACCAACCGCATCATCGCCTTCAAATTGGACGGCGGTCCCGTGCCTACGCCGCCCGCGCGGATCGAAGACGCTTTCCCGGAGCCGCCGCCCGCAACCGCGAGTACCGCCGCGATCAAGGATGGTGAGATCAAGTTCATTCAAGAATGTTCCCGCTGCCACGTGTTCGGACCGAGTTCGACGCCGGATTTGCGCAAGCTCAATCCGGGCTTGCATGCGGCGTTCAAGGAAATCGTGCTGCATGGCGCCTTGGCGCCCAATGGCATGGAGCGTTTCGACGATCTGCTCAGCGAGCACGAGGTCGAGGACATCCATGCCTATCTGATCGATCAAAGCTGGCAGGCGTATCGGGCTCAGCAAACGGCTGCGAACCCGACGGCTGCGCCCTAGGCTGCGCCCTAGGCTGCGCGATAGACTGCGTCCGAGTCGCGCACTAAAAATTCGCAGGGCGCGCACCGCGCCGGGGCATGGCGACGCCCCGGTCCTGCGTCGTCTCGCCGGAGTTACCCGGCTCGCCCAGTTGCACACCGCGCAAACAGTTTGCGCTACAGTTACTGCCGTGTTATCAACCCGGCTTCGTCGAGGCGATCGATCACACGAGGGGTGCAGCCGTCATTCTCCAGCGTAGCGCGCAAATTTTCCGGGGTCCGGCATGAGTATTCCGGCCGAATCGACCTTGGAGGTGTCGTCGGGCGAGAAGATCGGGCTCGAGCGGGACATCGACTGGACCGGCGCGTTCTGGGTGGCCAGCGGCGTGCCGCCGCTCGTGTTTTTTTCGATCGGCGCCGTCGCCGCGACCGTGGGCAAACTCTCGTGGATCGTCTGGACCGCGTCGATCGCGCTCGGCTTCGTTCAGTCCTTCACCTATGCGGAAATCGCGGGGCTATTCCCCAATAAGTCCGGCGGCACCTCGATTTACGGGGCCATCGCCTGGGTTCGCTACAGCAAGCTCATTGCGCCGATCTCGGTCTGGTGCAACTGGTTCGCTTGGTCGCCCGTGCAGGCGACGGGCTCGGCGCTCGCGGCCGGCTACATCTTGAGCGGCCTGTTCGCGCCCGACGCGGCGATCAATACCTGGCAAATCACCTTGTTGGATCTCGGCTGGCTGAAGACGGGTCTCAGCATCCGGGTGAATGCGATTTTCATTCTCGGCGCGATCATCATGTTCAGCGTCAAGTGGATTCAAGACGGCGGCATCCTGCGTTCGGCCAATACCACCAAGATTCTCGGCATATCGGCGATGATTCCGCTGATCCTGATCGGCATCGTACCGATCCTGACCGGCGATGTCGTCAAGGCGAATTTCTTCCCGCTCGCGCCGCTCGCTCACGATGCCCTCGGCCACGTGGCCGACGGCAGCTGGAACATGGCCGGAATCACCGTGTTCGCGGGCGGCATGTTCCTCGCAGCCTGGTCGACCTACGGCTTCGAGACCGCGGTTTGCTATACCTCGGAGCTCCGCAACCCGAAGACGGATACGTTCAAAGCCATCTTCTATTCCGGACTGCTGTGTGTCGTCGTCTATACCCTCGTGCCCTTCGCGTTTCAGGGTTTCCTCGGCTTGGGCGGCATGCTCGCGCCGGATATCTACAGCGGCATGGGCGTGGCGGCCGTCATGGCGCGCATGGTCCATGTCGGCGCGGCAGGTGGCATCGTCGTCGTGGTGATGCTGATCCTCGCACTCGTGTTATCGCTGATGACCTCGATGGCGGGTTCCTCGCGGACCTTGTACCAGGCCTCCGTGGATGGCTGGCTGCCGAAATATCTTTCGAAGGTCAACGAGCATCGCGCGCCGTCGAATGCAATGCTCACGGATCTCGTGTTCAACCTCCTGTTGTTGCTGCTCTCGGACTCTGTGTTCGTGATCGGCGCCGCGAACGTCGGCTACATGATTTTCAACTTCTTGAATCTCAACGCTGGCTGGATACACCGCCTCGACCGTCCGCGGCAGGAGCGGCCCTGGCGGGCGTCGACGTGGATACTCGCGGCCGGCGCGATCCTGTCTTTCGTGAATCTCGCGTTCATGGGCTTGGGGGCCGACGTCTATGGCGCGGGTACCTTGATCACGGGCTTAGGCTTCGTTGCCTTGATCGCGCCGATCTTCATCTATCGCCATTATTGGCAGGACAAGGGCCGCTTCCCCGACGTCATGGCCGAGGATCTCGGTTTGGATTCCGGCGAGGCGTCGGTCAAGCGTGCCGGCCTCTGGCCCTACGTCGTGCTCGCGATCGGTGTCGTGGTCGTCGTGCTGACTCATCATCTGGCGGTCTATTAGCCATGCTCGTGACCGGCATCAAGAGCAAACCGGTGTACGCGCCTTTGCGCGCCGACCCGGGTGGTCGTTACCACTTGCTGCTCGGCAATGGTCCGGGCGCCGCACCCCTGTTGCAGGTCCTCGCGGAATTGCGCGGCGGCGCCGCGGACAGCCTCGGCCGGAGCCGGGTGTTGTTCACGCCGGGCGCCCAGCCAAGCACGGATACGGGTGCAGAGGCGCATGCCGATTCGACCGCCTTCAGCGCAGCCGGCGTTCCCGACGTTCGCAGCTTCGCCGACTCCGGCGCTTTACTCGCTGAATTCGAATCCCTGCTCGCCGCGTCGGTCATGGGCCTGCGCCTCTACGTCGCGGGCCCGGAGAGTTTCATCGGGCTCGCGCTGAAGATCGCGTTGGACTTCAACCTCAATACCGACGAGATTCGCGCTCAGGAGTGCGGCTCCGCGGCCCGGCGCGTGCGCTGCGTGCACTGCCGTCATACGACCGAGGACGTGCGTACCAACATCGTGGAGTGTCTCGGCTGTCGCCGCTGGCTGCTCGTTCGCGATCACTACTCGCGCCGTCTCGCCGCCTACATGGGCGTCATGGTCGATGCCGAAGCCCCGGGACAACGCCCGCCGATCCAGGAGATCTTCCCGTGACCGACGGCCAGACGTTGCGGGTCGAGGTGACGGCGATTGCCGAGGTCACGCCCTTGATCAAGCATTTCACGCTGCGCGCCGTCGATCGCGCGCCATTACCGGCTTTTTCCGGCGGATCGCACGTGGTCGTCGTGATGCGCGGCGCGAACCGGGTGTACCGCAATCCCTATTCGTTGCTGAGTCCGCCGTCCGACCGCAGTGCCTATCAGATCGCCGTTCGCCGCATGGAAGCATCGCGTGGTGGCTCCGAATTCATGCACACGCAATTGCACGTGGGCAGTCATCTCGAGATCGCGCATCCGGTCAATCTATTCCCACTCGACAAGATCGCGCGCAAGCACGTATTGATCGCGGGCGGCATCGGGATCACGCCCTTCCTTGCGCAACTCGAAGATCTGCACGAGGGCGCGATCCCCTATGAATTGCATTACGCCGTGCGCTCGGCGGAACATGCGGCGTTCCATGAGCGGCTGCGGACTCGCGAGGCCGGTCGCGTGCGCTTCTATCACGATAGCAAAGCCCAGGCAATCGACTACGATGCGTTGCTGTCCGCGCAGCCCCTGGGCACGCACGTGTACGTCTGCGGGCCGGCCGGCATGATCAGCCGGGTCATCGATACGGCGCGCCGCTGGGGCTGGCCCGACAGCCACGTGCATTGGGAGAAATTTAGCGCCCCGCCCGTCGGCGAAGCCTTCGAGGTGTTCCTCGCGCGCGCCAAGATCGGCGTGAACGTGCTTCCGGACCAGAGTCTGCTCGAGGCGATCGAGGCGGCCGGCGTCGAAGTGCCTTACTTGTGCCGCGGCGGCGTCTGCGGCTTCTGTCAGACCCGCGTGCTCGAGCTCGACGGGGAGCTGCTGCATCACGATCATTATCTTTCCGACGCCGACAAGTCGCGCGGCAAGAGCATCATGCCCTGTGTCTCGCGCGCGAAGTGTCAGAGTCTCGTATTGGATTTGTGAGGAGGTCCGATGAGCGCCGTTTTCAAAGCCGATGAGACGTTCCGCGACGACTTCAGCTTCCGCAACAGCGTCGCCGCGATCAGGCGCTTCCCGCTGCCGTTTCCGGCGGACGAGTACATGTACTCGGTCAATCTCGAGCCGCACCTGCCGGGACCGGCGGGTTCGATCACGGAGTTTGCGCTCGACATCGACGAGCACTACGTCTCGGAATGTCGCGAGCGAGCCATCGTGCTCGCGGCGGAGCCGCAGCGCTTTCAGGCCTTGCCGCACATGCTGAGCGCGCAGTGGGACTGCCTGGAACTGATCATGGAATCTTTGGCGCGCGATTATCCGCAGCACTTCTCACTGACACGGAACGGCAACCACTGGCACTGGACCAACCGTCCCCTTGAGTTGGAGCAGAGTTTCACCTTCGGGGACGTCGCGACGCTGCCGCAGCCGCCGCTCGAATACATCACGCGTCAGGCGCAGGGCGACTGGGTGGTCATGGACCAGCGTGACGGCGACCTGTGGACCGAAGCGGGCATGGTCACGACACCGGCTGATTGGTCTTTGGATTTCGATCTCGGCATGACGTTCAAGGAGTGGCATGGACCGGTGCCGCTCGCGCATGAGATGAACGTCTTCGATCGTGCGCTGAAATATTTGCTCAACTTGCGTTTGGGTCGGCCGGTGCGGCGCTTGAATTGGACGATGACGGTCAATCCGCGGCTCGATACGGCGCCCGAAATGTATCCGTTCTGGGGTCCCGATCGGACCATGGTGAACGCGAACAACGCGGGGGATCTCGTGCACCTGCGCGTCGAACTGCAGGGGCTGTGGCGGCTGCCACGCAGCAACGGCGTCGTCTTCAGCATTCGCACGTATTTCATCAGCTTGAGGGAACTTGCGACGGTGCCGAAGTGGGCGCGGCGCGTGCATCGGGTCATGCAAAACCTGCACCCCGCCCTCGTCGATTACAAGGGCATGAGCCGCTATCGAGATGCGGTCGTCGCATGGCTCGCGCCCTATGACGACGGGAGTCCGACGACGCCCGGTACCGCGCCCGAGTGAACACTGCGGGCCCGCTGGACGCGCACGCAGCGCTCACCCGCCGCGTGCGCGTCGCGGCGCCCCCTATCATCGCGATCGAGGAGAACAACAATGGCATTGAGTTGGCGAATTTCGGCACTGGCCGACCGGCACCGCGCTTTGGGCTCCAAGCTCGAGGACTGGAACGGCATGGGCACGGCTTGGACCTACGACAAGAGCATCGCGGTGGATCACGTCGCGATCCGCACGAAGGCGGGACTCATGGATGTCTCGGGCCTGAAGAAACTGCATCTCGTCGGGCCGCATGCTTCCGCGGTGCTGAACATCGCCACGACCCGCGACGTCACCAAGATCTACCCAGGCAAGTCGGCCTACGCCTGCATGCTCAACGAGGCGGGCCTGTTCATCGAGGACTGCATCCTGTACCGCACGGCGCCGAATTCCTGGATGGTCGTACACGGCAGCGGCGCGGGCCATGAGACGCTCGCGAAATACGTCCTCGGGCGCAATGCCGCGATCCTGGTCGACGACGACTTGCACGATCTATCGCTGCAGGGCCCCCTTGCCGTCGAATTCCTGGCGCAGCACGTTCCGGGCATCCGCAATCTCAAGTATTTCCATCATCTGCCCACGACCCTGTTCGGCAAGCCGGTGCTGATCTCGCGCACCGGCTATACGGGTGAGCGCGGCTACGAAATCTTCTGCAAGGCCGAGGATGCAGTGCTGCTCTGGGACACGATCTTGAGCGAGGGCAAGGCCCTCGGCATCATCCCGACCTGCTTCACGACGCTCGACTATCTGCGCGTCGAGAGTTCCCTGCTGTTCTATCCCTACGACATGTCGCAGATGTATCCCTTCCCGGACGATCCCGCCGGTGACAGCCTATGGGAACTCGGCCTCGATTTCACGGTGAGTCCGGGCAAGACTGATTTCCACGGCGCCGAGGCGCATTACCGGCTCAAGGGCCGGGAACGCTTCAAGATCTTCGGTTTGCTCGTCGCTGCCACGGAGGCCGCCGACATGGGCGATCCGGTCTATGCCGGAGACGAGCCGGTGGGCATCGTCACCTGTGCGATGTTCTCGACGCTGACGCAGAAATCGATGGCGATCGTGCGTCTGGCGCCCGCGTACGCCGTCCCGGGCAAGGCGCTCGAACTGCGCGGCAAGAAGCTGCGTGCCCCGGCGACGACTCATACGCTGCCGTTCGACGATCCCGAAAAGAAGAAGCGCACCGCCGTCGGCTGAGCGTCAAACCGGCGCGTGGGCCCGACTGGGCGCGAACAGGAGTGCGCCCAGCAAACCGAGAGACGGCAAGGAGAGCAACAACGGCAGGCCGAGGAGCGGCCAGACATCGAGCGCGACGCCGCCGATGCTGGGCCCGAGGACGCCACCGATGCAATAAATCATCACGAACAACGTGTTGGCACCGGCCAGGCTCTCCTGCCCGAATTGCTCGCCTAGCAGGGCGATGCCCTGGCTGTAAAACGCGTAGAGCGTTCCGCCCCAAACGAACAACAGCGGCCAGAGCAGCGTCGGCGAGCCCAGTGCCCGCGGCAGCAGCAAGGGCCCGATACCACTTGCCAGAGCGCAGATCCCGAGCAGCAGCCGGCGACCGTAGCGATCGGCGAGCATGCCGATCGGCAGTTGCAGCACCATGTTGCCGGCAAGGAATACCGTGAGCAACAACAGCGCCGCACGCTCATCCAGGCCGGCGCGCAAGCCGAACAAGGGCAAGAGCGAAAGATCCGCCGCTTCCACGAGACCTGCGACGGCGGCGGCCAACATGATGACCGGCGCCGCCGGCAGCAAACCACACAGCACGCGCAGCGACTGCGGCGGCGGCGTGACGCGCGCGGCGCTGCTCTGCGCCGCCTGGCGCAGCAGCAGCAGCGGCAGCAGCGTCAAGGCGAGACACACTGCGCCGAGCAAAAACGGGGCCGGGCCGCGCGTTCCGGTCACCTCGAGCAGCAAAGGACCCGCAACCGTGCCGGTCGAGAACACCGTGCCGTAGATTCCCATGACCGTCCCGCGCGACGCGGCGCCGCTCACGGTATTCATCCAGATCTCGCTCGCGACCCAACTCAAACCCAGCGCACAGCCCGTGAGAACGCGCAGCACGATCCAGGCCGGCACGGAGTTCCAATAAGGCATGGCGACGAGTATCACCACGCCGACGGCGATGCCGCCGAGCACCGAGCGCTTCAAGCCGAGGCGGCCGATCCAATAGGGGTAAAAAGGCCCCGCGAGGATGACGGCGACGAGGCTGACCGCGATCACCGTGCCGATCACGAAGGCGTCGCTGCCCGCGCGGTTCAACACGATCGCGATCAGGGGCGGCTCGAAGCCGAATATCATGCCGACGCCGAGGTTCGTCGAAAACACGGCCGCTAACACCCAATGCGCGGATCGATTCGTCATGCTCATCCCAGGGCCCGAACGCAGCGTGCGGCGTCGCCCGACTATCGGCGTGCGGTCGGGCGGCGTCAATAGACGCCTGCTTCCGGTGCAGCCGCCGCGCCGTGCCGCCCCAGCCGTGTGCATTCCGCAACACCGCGGCCGAACGTGCCTGGCGCGCAATCAACTTGCGTGTGAGTAAACCCTATGTTACGAATTGGCTCCATAGAAACCGGATACCGGCATTGGGGATGATTTGCGGACGCGAATGGCGGCTGTGGGCCGCGAACAACGCGCGTTCTTGCGGATTTTTATTCATCGTGAGGGAGAAGCATTCATGAAGAAGCACTTGTCCGCGGCCGGCACCGCCATCGCGGCGCTGATCGGTATGACCGGCGTCCAGCAATCCGCCTCCGCGGCGGCGGCCGCGACATCCGATACGGGCCTCGAGGAGATCGTCGTGACCGCCGAGAAGCGCGATTCCACCGTGCAGGCGACCGCGATCAGCATGACGGCGATCTCGGGCGAGCAGCTCGCGGCCCAGGGCATCGCGACGGTCGAGGACATCGCGGCAAAAGTACCCGGCATCTCGATCCGCACCGCGGGTCCCGGACAGACCGAATATGAAATGCGCGGCCTCTCCGCGGGTGGCGGCTCGGCCGCGACCGTGGGCTTCTATCTCGATGAAACCCCGCTCTCGGCGAACGCCGTCGCACTCAATGGCCGTACCGTCATCGATCCAGACCTCTTCGACCTTAATCACGTCGAGGTGCTGCGCGGCCCGCAAGGCACGCTCTATGGCTCCGGCTCCATGGGTGGCACGATCAAATTGGTGACCAACCAGCCGGCGCTCGACAAGTGGGATGCGGCGACCGACACCTATGTGTCGGACACCTCCCACGGCAGCACCAACGGTGGCGGCAGCCTGATGCTGAACGTGCCGATCGGCGACATCGCGGCTTTCCGCCTCGTCGGCACGGCGAAATACCTCAGCGGCTGGATCGACCGGATCTTCGCACAGCCGGGTGAGTTTCCCGCTCCGACGAATCCGGCCGGTACGGCCACCGCGCCCGTGGGCTGCGTCTATTACTGCAATCGCGGCGACGTCTCGGCCATGCCCGTGGCTGGTGTGGTCAAAGGCTCCAATCTCGAGCGCTTCGCCTCGGGCCGCGGCACGCTGCTCGTGAAGCCTGCGGATGACTTCTCGATCGCGCTCTCAGAGATGTATCAGGTCATCCGCGCCGACGGTTACAACGCCTTTCAGGAAAATCCGGGCGGGCTCGCGATCGAGCAGCCCTATGATCAGCCCGAGCCCTACCATGATTACTTCGGACTGACGAGCCTCAAGATCGCCTACGACTTCGAGGGCGCCTCGCTGACCTCGGCGACGAGTTACTGGCGTCGCGATGTCCTGCAGTCCCAAGACGCGACCGAAGCGCTGCAGAACATCAACAATTTGACCAAGATCGTGAACGGCGTCGCCGTGCCGAATTACATTCAGAGTCTCTACCAAGAAGACGATCCGACCACGCAGTTCAGCGAGGAATTGCGCTTGACCTCGAGCGGCTCGGGCCCGTTCGACTGGGTCGGCGGCTTGTACTTCGCGAAACTCGACTCGGGCTATATCACCTATAACCAGGACGCGGGTTTCGCGACGACGCTCTCCTGCGGACTCGCTTCCGCGGCCAACCCGGTCGCCGGCTCCTGCCCGGTGTCATCGACCTACAATCCGAATAGCACTTATCGTTACCCCAATCCGGGTTTGCCACAGTACCCGAGCGGCCAGGCGGCGAACCCGAACGGGGTCGTGTTCAACGACAACAACCCCAACGTCCTCAAGCAGGAAGCGGTGTTCGGCGAGGTCAATTACAAGATCCAACCCGACCTGCGCCTGACGGCCGGCATCCGCTATTTCCACTACAGCGCGACCGATTTTGCCCATCAGTCGGGCCTCGGCACGGCCGCGGGCAACCAGGACGCGACCATCCTCGCGCAAAGCGACAGCGGCAGCGCGGTGTTGCCGAAGCTGAATCTGTCCTACGAACCGACTTCCGACCTGACGCTCTATGGGACGGTGGCGAAGGGCTCGCGTCCGGGTGGCTTCAATCTGCCGATCCCACTGCCGAACACGCAAACGCTCACCGAGAACCCCAACTCCTACAACTGCGGGAACAACGGCACGAATACGGTCTACGTGACATCGCAACCGAGCTTCGGCCCAGACTCGGTCTGGAGCTTCGAGCTCGGTGAGAAGTCGCGCCTCGACGACCGCCGCTTCACGTTCAATGCGGATGTCTACTACATTGAGTGGAAAAACATCCAACAGGTGTTGTCGCTGACTTGCGGCTACCCGTACAACACGAATGCCGGCAATGCGAAGAGCTACGGGCCGGAGGCGGAGTTCTCCGCCGTGATCACCCAAGGCCTGACTTTCGATCTCTCGGGCGCTTATACGCAAGCCTACATCAGCGATCCCACCGCCGCGGCAATCGGTTCCGGGATCACCCCCGGAACTCGGGTGCTCAACGTGCCGAAATACACGGCGGTTGCGGGTCTGAACTACAGCGCACCCCTCGGCGCCGGCTTGAATGGCTTATTCCACATCGCGAGCTCGCTCGTCGGGCCGAGCGAGGATCAAGCCGCCGTGCGCCAAGAACTGCCTTCGTATACTCTGATCGATGCGCGCACGGGCGTGGATGCCGATCATTGGGGCGCTTACTTGTTCGGGACCAACCTCACCAACAAAGTTGCCTATCAAACGATCGACAACACCGTGTTTGCCTGGCAAACCTACGCGATCACGCGTGTATCGACGAACCAGCCGCGCACGATCGGTGTCGATTTCCGCTATAAGTTCTAAGATTGAGTCCCGCGTGCCGCCGATCCCTGGCGGCACGCGGGGTGATCTCGCGAGGAGAGTGGATTTGACCAGCCAAGGTTCCGGAAACGCCATCGATCGCGACGCCGAGACGCTGCGCGCCCTCGGCTACGAGTCGAATTTCGATCGCACCATGACGAAATGGGAGAATTTCTCCCTGGGCTTCACCTATCTTTCACCGGTCGTGGGCGTCTACACGATTTTCGCGAGCGCCTTCGTCGCGGGCGGACCACCGATGTGGTGGACTTATATCGGGGTCGGTCTCGGTCAATTGCTCGTCTGCTTGATCTTCGGCGAGATCGTCTCGCAGTTTCCGATATCGGGGGGTCTATACCCCTGGGCCCGCCGACTCATGGGCAAGCGTTGGGCTTGGACCGCGGGTTGGGTCTACGCCTGGGCGCTGTGCTGTACGATGGCCGGCGCTGCCACCGGCGTCGCGCCATTTCTGGCGCAATTGTTCGGCGTCGATAGCACGCCGGTCGCCACCACGGTGATAGCGCTCGTGCTGATCGCGGTGTCGACGGTGCTGAATCTGAGCGGCACCCGCTTGCTCGCGCGCGTGGCGATGTTCGGCTTCGTATGCGAACTCGTGGGCGCGATCATCGTGGGCGGCTATTTGTTGATTTTCGCCCGCCATCAGCCGCTCAGCGTGCTCCTCGACACGTCGGTCGTGCCGACGGATGGCAATTACGTACCGGCATTTCTCGCCTCGTCGCTCGCGGCCATGTTCTGCTACTACGGTTTCGAGGCCTGCGGCGACGTCGCCGAGGAAACTCCCGATGCGAGCCGGATGATCCCCAAGGCGATGCGCATGACGATCTACATCGGCGGCGCGGCCGCTTCGTGGGTCTGCCTCGCCTTCGTCCTGTCGATCGCCGACATGCACGCGGTCGTCACGGGCGCCGACAAGGATCCGATCGTCACCTTACTCAAGGCCGCGATGGGCGAGACCGGGTTTCGAGCCGTAATTGCCGTCGTCCTCGTGTCCTTCGTGTCCTGTCTGCTGAGTCTGCAGGCCGCTGGTAGCCGCCTGATCTTTGCCTATGCCCGCGACGAGATGATCTTCGGCAGTCGAGCTTTGAGCCGCATGTCGCCGGGTCGGCACGTGCCGGCGAACGCGCTGCTGGTCATGGGCGCGATCCCCGCGGCGATCGCTCTCTCGGCGCTTTGGCTGCAAGACGCGATTCAGACGATCATCAGTTTCGCCGCCGTCGGCATCTACATCTCGTTCCAGATGATCGTGCTCGGCGCACTGATCGCGCGGTATCGCGGCTGGCGGCCCGCCGGGCCTTTTACGCTCGGCGGCTGGGGCTATCTCGTGAACGTGTTAGCCCTGGTTTATGGCGTGAGCGCGATCGTCAACATCCTGTGGCCGCGAGGACTGCCCACCGACCCCTGGTATCTCACCTGGGGCATGCTCTTGACCACGGTCGGCGTCATGGGCATCGGCGCGATCTATATGGTGCTCGCGCGACCCTATGAACGCGGCAACGCGCCGGCCGGCGATGCGCATTTGATCACGCGTTCGTCTGCCGCGAGGAACGGCGGGACGGCTGCGGCCGACCTGACGACCGGTTAGGGCTACTCATGAACCAATCGAATCCCCCCATGGACGCGGCCGTCGAGATCGCGCCGGCCCCTGTTCCGCAAAACGAGCTCAGCCGATCGCTGCAGCGTCGCCACTTAACCATGATTTCGATCGGTGGCATCATCGGCGCCGGACTGTTCGTGAGTAGCAGCACGGCAGTGCACGCTGCCGGACCCGCGGTGTTCCTGAGTTACGCGATCGCGGGCCTCTTGATCCTGCTCGTGATGCGCTGCCTTGCGGAAATGGCGACCGCCCTGCCGCAGGTGCGCACCTTCACCGAGTTCGCGCGTGCCGGCCTCGGCGACGGCGCGGGATTCACCGTCGGCTGGCTCTACTGGTATTTCTGGGTGCTGGTCGTCCCGGTGGAGGCAATCGCCGGGGCGAAGATCCTGATGCTCTGGATTCCGGGCACGCAGCTGCAAATCGGGCTCGCGCTCATGACCATCATGACCATCGTCAACTTGCTGTCGGCGCGCTCTTATGCGGAGTTCGAGTTTTGGTTCGCCTCGATCAAGGTCGCCGCGATCATCACGTTCATCGCGATCGCCGCCTCGTTCGCCTTCGGCTGGACATCGCCGAATGGCGCGACGTTTCAGAACTTGAGCGCATTCGGCGGCTTCACTCCCAAGGGCTGGCTCGCGGTCGTCGCGACCGTGCCGGTCGTGTTCTTCGCGATGACCGGCGCGGAGATCACGATGATCGCCGCCGCCGAATCGGCGCATCCAGGGCGCGCGGTCGCACGCATGGGGTCCGCGGTCATCGGGCGTATTCTTCTTTTCTACGTCGGTTCGATGTTTTTCATCATGTGCGTCGTACCGTGGAATCTCGTCATCTCGGGTGAGTCGCCGTTCACGCTCGCGCTGAACATCATGCATGTACCGGCCGCAGGGATGATCATGAGCGTGATCATTCTGACGGCGGTGCTGTCCTGCATGAGCTCGGCGTTCTACGTGAGTTCGCGCGTGCTGTTCGTGATGGCGGACAAGGGCGACGCGCCGCAAGCGCTCGTGCGCCTGAGCCGCCGACGCGTGCCGGTCGTCTCGGTGTTGATGAGCGCGGCCGCCGGATTTCTCGGCATCATCGCCGCGACCAAAGCGCCGCAACAAGTGTTCGATTTTCTCGTCAGCTCTTCCGGCGCCCTGGGTGTCATGGTCTATATGGCGATCATCGTCGCGCAAATCGTCCTCAGACGACGGCGCGAGGCGCACGGCGAACCGCCCGCGCCGGTCAAGATGTGGCTGTTTCCCTGGCTGAGCATCATCGCCTTGCTCGGGATGGCGACGGTCCTGCTCGCCATGGCCTTCACGCCGAGCATGCAAACCGATTTCAAGGCGAGCTGCATCACGGTTCTCGTGAGCGTGGTCGTTTATGGCTGCGTGCGTTGGCAGCGCGGCGCGCGCGCCGCGTGACATCGCGTGGCGGCCAGCCGCCCGCTCACTCGCGCGGCGGGGGCGAATGGCCCGACGGCTGACTGCCATCGTGCGGTGGACCGTCCTTCGGCCGGCAGGCGAGCGGCTTCCCCTCCGGCGCAAAGCATGTCCCCGTCACCGAACCTCGCGGTGAGGTAAAGCTGCAGGTGGCGCCGCTGCTCGAGCTGCTACAGGCGGCGAAGGCCTCGGGCGGCGGACCCCGATGCGGTTTTTGATCGGCTTCGGCCGGCGCGTCGGCGGCGACCGCGGCGCCCGCCGACACCGACAACAGCAGGCTCAGCGTCGCGATTCGATGCAATGATTTCATCTTCAGACTCCTGGTTCGTTAGCGTCGGCCCTGGCCGACCCACACAGACAGCATAAGGGCCGAATATGGACGGATTGTGGGCGCGCCTCCACACTCCGCACACAATAAACATGATAATTGTCGGGTATCGTGGGTCTTCGCCTCGTTCACAAGCTATCCCTGCTGCTGCTCGCCACCGTGTGCGTCTCGGTGTTCGGCCTGGGTGGCGTGCTGGCGTGGAACCTGCGCAACGGCTTCGCCGACTACCTCGCGGCTCGTGAGATCGACCGCCTCGAACAATTCACGGAGCTGGTCACCCAAGAAGTCGATCGGGCGGGCGGCATCGACGCGCTGCGGGACGGGAGTCTCGACATGCGCGACTTGCTCCAGGAGTTCGCGGAGCGCGAAGGCCTGACGCCCGATCCCACCACCCTCAGTCCGACACTCGGTTTTCGCCGGCCACCGCGTCCACGGCCCCCCGAACGACGCCCGCCGCCGGATACTGAGCCT
>Ga0116230_10001577_pt1 | contig 21803 bp, 4 predicted proteins | sample S1TSphfallax_3_FD_88678 | JGI IMG/M metagenome (GOLD analysis project Ga0116230, IMG submission 88678) | Host-associated microbial communities from peat moss isolated from Minnesota, USA - S1T2_Fd - Sphagnum fallax MG | ecosystem: Host-associated > Plants > Peat moss > Unclassified | place: USA... | reverse complement strand
TCCAATGTGGTGGGTGTTGACTACTACAAGTAAACATAATCCCCTAGTTCGAACCTATGAACGCAAGGTCAATTACCTCCTCCATGAATCATGGCATGTTGAAGAGTATCTTGGTGCTAAGCAATTGCCATATTCTCCATAACCATAAGCATCACCCACCTAAACAAATAACCTGATGCTCACATGCTTGAATCCACACTAAAGGATCATTGAAATTAATCACAGTCATAACATCACATCAAATAAAGGCTAATAGTTCAAGATCCCAATCGAATAATATAAAGTACAATGAAAAGATGCCAATGAGGCCTACTAACTAAACCTATATCCCACGGCCAACCATGATAATTACAAGTCCTAATTTCAAGTGTGGTCTTTTTGTAAGTCATACTTCTGTGATCTCACTTCACTATCTGCACCATTCGTGATCTTTGTTCGCTTAATTGTCACATATGCACATTATCGAGTATGTCCCACATAACACATATATTCGATAATGTGTGTTACCATCGCATGTCATCTCATGGGATGAACCATTTTTGTCGCAACCCTACTTTGGCCAAGTGTGGGGGTGAAGCCCAACACTTGGCAAAGTGAGGATTTGGAGTCCTCCGGGACTCCCGAATGTTTAGGGTTCGACATCAAGGCCCAAAACACATTGCATTGAGGTGTTCTTGGTGTCATTGGAAAGGTCTTGAAGCGTAGATATCGAAAATGGCCTCGCATTGGCCATTTGGACATCTGGCGCCCAAGTTATGGGCAAAAGAAAGGCCGGGAGTCAAACTGGCAGTTTGACTCCCGACCACTAAAAGTCGGGAATCGACCTCTTCCCGACCTCCGAACTGAGAGTGCGATACGTCGTTGGAAAGATCTCGACGAGGGCTACAAGTTTAGTTCAGACCTCGTCGCGATCAGACCTAGCAGTCAGGAGTTATGCGCTCCCAAAGTCCCGGGACTCCACCCGGGACAGTTTCAAGACAATTTCGGGACTCCAACTTGGGAGTCCCGGGAAAAAGAGCCATTTGGATGTAGTTCCCGAAATGTGGCGCAGAGAATACTATAGGGAGTAAGGTGGTGGCTTACTCCCGAGTCCGGGCCGTGGTGAGTCTTGTATGTCCAAGTGCCCGTGGCTTGTCCCAACACCCAAGGGTGTCCCGGAATGTGAACTAACCACATGGGTGGTTTGTTTTGATGCAGATTCGAGCTTGATTAACTAAACCTTCTTCCTAGTCTAATCCCTGGGCTCCCAACTCGACCCTCTACCCCTTTTTAGAGTTGGAAGCCGGGAGCGTGCTTCCAAGTCTCAACTTCCGCAACTTGACTTTGTGAAACCCTCAAGTGGGTTTCACCCCGTGACTTGGGAGCGTGTCAATTTTGGCATGCCACCATGTAACATGTTGGTGCCAATTGCAACAATTGGGAAATCCATCCTACATTGATCCTAAACCCTAACAGCAGTTTAATAGTCCTCACCTATGTACCATTTCCATCACCATACAAACTTCAAGCACAATTTCCATCATCCTACAAGCTTTAAGCAATGATTAGTTGGTTTATTGCACACCAATAATGCTTACAATTGTCCTAGGAAAGTGCTAGTCATATCACATCAAACTCTTCAAAATGCTTGTCAAATTATTGCAATTTTTTTCAACAAATGCAATGGAGTGTTCAGAAAACCTACAAGATGTTCAAGCTTATGGAAGTACGCTTTTATATTGGACAATGTGTTGCTAGGACATTCATGGATAGCACAAAATTCTTCATTGGCAAAATCATGTCCAAGGGCTAAATGTTAATAGAAAAATTCATTTTCATTTGAGCAATTGTTAATGAAACTTAATGCAAGTTTAACTTAGATGATGTTGTCTTATTTTAATCAACAATGTCATGTTTTTTCTTCAAATTATCTATGGCAATGGATGTTTAAAATGTTACATTCTTTTGTAATGTGCTAGAAACTTTTCTTTATGTTTTTTTAGGTCTACAAAACATCAGCTCACATGTTGTGAAATGTTATAGGGCTTAAGAACAATGGTGAATAATAACTTCATTCAATGTGTGCTATATATGGAACTACTTGCAAAATGTTTGGATCTTTGCTACAAAATTCATAATTTGTTGATGTTATGTGGAATGGGGATTAAATTTTTTAAATAGGGTTTCGGGTTTATGAACACATATTCCTTTCAAAGGTAAAAATCAAAATTGAATTATTTGTGTGAATTGACATGGGTGTTGTTAAGGTATGAAGTTTTCCAATGGTTGAAAACAACAAGATTGGTGAACTTAGGAACACAATGTTGTCACAAAAGGTGAAAAGGACCTAATTGATGGGTGAAAGTACATTACAAATGATTACATAATCCTATTACAACTTGATTATTGACCATGGAACGAAAAAAATCAATAAGATATTTTTAAAAACTCAACAAAATGATATTATATATGAAATGATCACATCATATGAATTTCATGAATGGATTTTGAATTGCAATTACATATTGGACTTTCGAAATGTTAAAAATTGCATCACAATCCATATTATATGGTTATGGGTTGAAAACATGATCAAGGGAACTAAAGGTGCTAAGGTAAAAGTCCTTTTCTAAGGACTAAACATGACACGTGTCTTTTTATGTTGATTTATAACTTTAAAATTTATATTTCAAATACCCCTTTTAACACTACATTTTAAATATAAATACATTTTGATTACAAATGATTTTATATCATGTATATTATGCATCCATGCCTTTTATCACATAGACATGAACAACTTTTATTAAAATTACATTTTCAAAATTCATAATTTTCAAGTTCAAAAACCATTTTGAGCCAAATGTGCTCAAATTGATTATAAAAATATTTTTCATTAGTTTAAGTCTTTTTGCCCTTCTACAAAAATCCTCTCTAAGATTTAGAAGGAATGGTGCACATTTAGTAAAAAAATGATGTTTGAAAAAAACAAAGTCTATCCATTATTGAAGTTTGAATAATTTGAACATGCAAAAATTAAATTGATTTGTGTCAAGCTTTAAGCATGTAAACTTTGCAACTGATGGAATATATTTCAAAAAAAATTACGACAATCCAAACTATTATGCTTCACTTGTGATTTTTCAAACATACAAAAATGTAGTTTTAATGAATATCCACTCACTTAGGTAGCTCCTTTGATTGTGTTTTTATTATGGATTCCCTATGGATTCCATGTACTTATTAACAAATCTAATTGAATGATTTTCTTTGCCATTGAAATAAAAGAAGAAAATTTTGAAAGATTTGGATGATCATAATTTGAAATATATGATGAAATATGAATTTTTTGATGAAGTCTTTTATTTATTCAAATTAACAATTCAAGTTCTAATTTTTCAAGTATAAAATTTTGATACAATTACCTACCATTGATAAAGTCTTTACTTGTTTAAAAATTACTTGTTTAACCTTGCCATATGACTTGTGTAATATAATTATCTTATTTATAATGTATTTACAATGTCATTTTGGTCATTTTTAACACCAGTATGGATTCCACATATGTTGAAAAGTGTTACACCCTAATGTGTTTTTGCCTTGATAAAGCTCTAATTCATTATTGCATGAATCTAAAATAGGGTAAAGACATATTAAGGTGGACAAGAATGGTACATCACAACAATCCATATGTTTAATTTTAGGGGCAAAATGGAAGGGGGGATCCAAAAAAGGAGGGTATGTTAACCAACTAGCATTTGTGTGCATCATTATACATAACTAATTAAACAACCTAGTGGTCTACTTCAATGGTTTAATGGTATTTTTTAATAGTCTAACAATCCTTCTCACTTGTCGTTTCTCATGAAATTATCATTACTTTCCATCCTTCAAATGTAATCACAATAATTTGGTTTTATTTTTATTCTTACATGACTCAATGAGAATTTTATGCAAGCATGTCAATTCTCATGTCGTCAAATAGTACTTTCAACAATTGAATGATGTGAATAGAAAAGTAAAACAAGAAGGAGCCTATTATAGTAATGGTTCAAAACAAACAACAAATTCAAAAACAAGTAATGGTTCAAAGGCAAGATTTGCAACTCCTTCATACATTGGAGACATTTTAGAATTGTTTGTTGGCAATGGGACCCGCAATTTTACTAAGAAAAAGTTCATGGAAAAATATGGTTTTTGTTTTAAGAGGTTGAACCCAAAATAGGTCAAGGTGCGTAAAGATTACACTAAAGAAAAGGCTACGAAGGTTTTTGGTCCTACATTGAACAAAAATGGCTATTAATACCCACAATGTTCAAACCCAAAGCTTATAACAAGGATTGAAAACTTGTGAATGATTATTCACTAGAAGCTTTATGTGTTAGCTAAAAGAATGATCATTGTGGGTATAATTTACAGTTGTCAATAACATATTGCACATTAACACAAAAGGATTGAAAAATATTTCTTGCAATAGGAATTTTTCAATGAAATTTTGTGCATACACCTATAAAAGCATAAAGAATAATCTTTTTAGATCATTCACATAAATTGCTAGGGTTTTTGGATATTCACTAATATTGAATCTTATAATGTTCATTAGTACATTTAAAGGCTATAAGGATCCATTTTTGTTGATTTTTTTTGGGGGTTATCATTCAAATTTATCTACACTTGGGCTTTCTAATTTTTTGAAAAAATGGCTTGGATAAATTAGGTTCCAAGAAACCTAACCTAGTTGTTACATTTTTGTACTTTGCATACTAGCATATTTTATGTATTCATACATCATCACAACAATTTTGATGACTCAATGCAAGTATTATGATCATTGATCAATGGACTAGAAATATGTTTGATTTTCATAATAAGGTTTGCGTGTCAAAAAATAGGGTCAAATGAAAGAGAGTGGCACAAGTTTTGGGAGTAAGAAGGATGGAAAATTGATGCAAGTGGGACAAGTTAAAAGTGATATGAAGCCCAACTCCAAGCATGATGGGTGTTGGTTAGCCTTTGAAAGAATGACAATGCATCATTGACCTCAAATAATATTGTAAAATAATTGCAAGGTGGGACAAGGTACAATTGTTGTGAGTTAGGACTCCAAGAAAGACAAGTGCTTGGGGGAGGATAAAGTGGCAATGCATTGTCATCTCTTTCAAGTTTTAGCAAATTGAAGTTTGTAACAACGTGCTCCATTTTTAAAAGTATGTTCATTATGTTATTGAAGAATTCTTGCATGTATGTTATTTGTAACATGTTATTATCTATAATGTGTGGTTAACTCTAAAATGTGACTTTGATGACACCATAATTTACATATCATTATGAGTATATATGGACACATTGATAACATGCATGGACCCATGCCAAATATATCAAATTGGGGAAGTTGAAGGGGAAAAATAGAAGCAACTATGGGCAAAAAAGGCCTAGAGTTTCCATGAAAAGGTAAGATGATGTGCAAAGGAAAGTTGTTTTTTCACATTAAAACAATTTTACTCTTCACACCAACCATTGTCAAAATATGTATGCCACATTCCAACATTGGAACAAAGTTTACCTTGTTGTGCATGGATGTTTAAAAAGTGGGTTAATTTCAACCTTTTTTATGCATAATGCACAACAACTCATCTTGGGTTTTATGACTAGTTTCAAAAATTATTATTATATTTTTTACTATGTTTATAACTACTTGGTCACAAAAATTACTATGTAATTGCAAAGGATATCAAGATGCCACATGGCATCATAATTTTGCAACAATAGTCAATATGATAACTTGTTCAATTTTTGGGTAATTTTATTATTATTATTATTGAATTTATATTAATATATTTGAATGATTTAAGATTAGCAATTCAAAAATACCATTTATTTTTGCGATTAATAGCAACTAACAATGATTCAATTTCTAATGATGATGGTGTGGCATGTCGTGTGTCAACAAGGTGTTAAAACTAATAGTCAACCTCATGCCTCATAACATTAATTTCAATGAAATTACATTTATTGATTGGTCAAAAATGTTCATAATGCCAAAACATGTCTATTATGACCTATTGTAATGTATAACATGATTAAGGAAATGACTAAAAATTTCTTTAGCAACTAATAATCAATCTAATGATTCATAACACTAATTTCAATTAACTTGCAGTTATTGATTAGTCAAAAGTGTTCGTAATGCAAAACATGCATTTTGTGACTTATCCTATGCAATTATAATGTTCAACATGATTAAAGAAATGACTAAGAATGTCTTTAACAACTAGTAGTCAATTTAATTATTCATGACATTAATTTCAAAAAAATTATGTTTATTGATTGGTCAAAAATGTTCATAATGCTAAAACATGTTTTTTTTTACTTGTCCTATGCAATTACAATGTTCAACACGATTAAAAAAATGACTAAAATTATTCTTAGCACTTAGTAATAAACCTTATGACTCATGAAATTAACAAAAATGACCCAAAAAATGAACTACAGTCACATAGGATCAGTCATTTTATTAGCCAAGTTTAGTTTAAATAACCTAGTTTAATTCAGAATTTTATCACAATTTAACCATGTATTACTTCAATAGTGAACTTTATCTTAATTTTTCCAAATTTAACCAAATGTAAAATATTCAAATTGAGTTTAATTTATCATTGTTTAACCATGTTCCATATAAAATTATGTTTATTTCCATTTATGTTAATTTAACCATGTTTACCAAGAATCATTATTTTAAACATTAATTATATTAATTTAGCTATACATTAACAATTTCAAACCATGTTTAGCTTTAAAATAATTGTGTTTTGCCTTATTTATGTTTGTTTAGCCATGTTTAGATTAATTTAATCTATGTCTAGCCTAGATTAGTCTAGTTTAATCTAGGTATAGCCTAGATTAACCTAAATCTAACCTAGTTTAATTTAGGTCTAACTTAGTTAGGTTTATCCTAGTTTAATTTAAGTCTAGTCTAAAAACAAAGTAATCTTAGCTATGATAGACTAGGTTAAGTTTCTTTTAACATGGGAAGGCTTATGTTAACCTAAGCTAGGATTGTAGATAGTCTAGGTTGACTTAACTCATCCTAAGTCAACATAGGGAGGCTTAGGTTAACCTAGGCTAGGTTGTAGGTAGTACATAAGTTGACCTATGTCAACCTACGGTGGCCTAATTTAATTTGAGGTTAGAAAATTTGATTCTTACATTAAAAGGAATTTTGTCCTTTGCAACCAAGAAATCAATGACTAGATGTCCTAAATGCTTACATAATTGATTATAGTCATAGGATATTACTTCAAATCCTATGTGAAAAAAATTGTAATCATATAATATTAGTGGTGCATTTGATTAGTCAATGACAACGTGTTAATAGGAAGATAACATCATTTTTTCATTGTAAGTTTTCATCCATATAACATCCGTGATTGATGACAAAATGACATGGATGTCTAAAATATCATTTGAAAATGTGACTAAATGAAAGTCATTTCAAATATAATTCAAGAATAACTATGAAAATGATGTGGACAAAATGATGTGTCATTACAAAAACAATGTGGTCATACAATTATTTTACAATGATTCAAAAAGGACTATTAATAATTTAATATGAATACAAATGGACATAATAAACTAAAACATGTAAGGACCTAATTTTGATTATTATTATATATATAGGTAATATAAAAACCTTTATTACATTTTTCTTAAATATACATGATATATAATCCATTTTAAATATTCAATGTGACTAAATTAAATATTATACATTGAAATAAAATTTAATGGTAATGTATGATATATTATATTTTTAAAAATATTTTGATTTAAAAATAAAATAGAAGTGTAAGATGTGGAAAATATATAATTTATTTGTACCTTAAAATTTTATAAAAACTTTATATAAAATTTTATATAATAAGTGTATAAAAATAAATAAATATATTCTACATGCGTAAAAATGAATATAAATTTTAATTTCAGAAAATTTCTTCATATTTTGATGTTAATTAATTATTATTAAAAATTAAAAAATATTAAGATCAAATTTATACTTCATATTTAATATGAATAAAACTTTTAAATATATATATATATATATAGATATATTTGATTTGTGATTCATTAATAAATATTTTATGTGGATAAATTATATAGATTCATACATCTAGATTAAAAGTTATTTGTAAAACCATGATATATTAGAAGAAAAATTGTGTAATTTAAAATTCCTAAACCAAATATGAAATATATATATATTTTTTTATTCATACATATTAACCATAAAAGGTTTTTTCATTTACAAATCATGTGTTTGAATTTCATTTTTCCAAATTGTATGGTCATTGAAATGTTATTCATCAACAAAAATCATATAATTTTCTTTTCAATTGAATTTACATTTTTAAAAAATAAATTATAGAATTGCGTACATTGTTGAAAGAAAATTTATGAATAAGTTATCAATTTTTTCATTTGGACAAATTATCATATGAATTATCAAATTTGAAGTTTTATGTATTTTTAAAATGAAGTATGGTCTAAATATAATAAACATTATATTATTTATACAAATGGGGCGATTTCGTGGTAAAGGAATTGAACTCCATCCTTAGAGTTCAAGGATCAAACTTCATAAATGACATGAATTGTGGTCAACATTGAAATAAAAATATATCTTATTATTTATATAATATATAATATATTTTATAAATAATGGTCCCCAAGTTTTTGTGTCCAATTTTTAATTATAATAAATAATTTCATAATGATTAAACTATCATTATTTACTTCACATATGTCTTATATAACTAATGTGATATTTGCCGCATCATGTCCTAAATGATTATGATCTTAAACAACTTGTCTATAATGACTTTAGGGTTATTAATCATTTTGGTCCTTTATGATTAAAATATTAATTATAAACTTAGTCATATATTTTAAGATTTCTACTAGTGTTATAATTTTCCATTTAATAGACTTGGCATAAAAAATGTGGTAGTGCAATGGATGAGGACTTAAACCCCAATGTGGATGTGAGGGATTCAAGTCCTTATTCTTGCAACTTATGATATTTAGGTCACTTAACCTAAATTAAGTAGCCTAGTCTAGATTACCTAGGTTAAAAGGCTTAATTTAGTTTTTAACTTAGGCCACTGAGCCTAGTTAGGCTAAGTTAAATTGACTTTTGTTAATGTGTAATCACTCATAACTGTACATGTGTTTATAAATTTTTGACACATGTCATCCATTTATTAAAGTGTGTTTTGTAATTGTTAATTGAGTAAAACAACTAAATTGACATGGCATGCATTTTACACATTAAATCAAAATCAATGATGAAATGGAATTTCAATATTATAAAAAAATTACAAAATCCTAATTGATAAGGTGATTAGGTTTTGCAACTATATGTCTTTTGTGACTAAATGGGGAAACGACATGGGTTTAACAACTTAATAGTTATTAATCACAAATGTCCTTTCTAATTAATACATAATCATAAAGGCAAATTGCAAAACTCAAAATGTGTTCTTGTGATGTCAACCTAGATATCAAAGTAAATGAAAAACTTTGTGTTAAAGCTTCTTAAATTGGGCCTTTCCATTTATCAAATGATGAACAAGCACAACATGTGAACAAAAGAGATGATGGAAAACAAAAGTGAACTATAAAAAAATTTGTTCTTAAATGAAAAAATGACCTTTGTGAATTAGTAGGGAAGCTAGTAAAGGGGATATACAAAAAACATGGAAATGATGGACAAAGTATGCAAATGTGGGTGGTTAAAAATAAAGACAAAGTTTTATTTTACCAACAATAGATTAGTGTTGAGGTTGAAGGTGGTTTTCAAAACAATAACATGCCTTGTATGCCATTGGGATACAAATGGAATTCATAAGAAAAGGGGATGATATTACTATATGGCCATGAAAGTGATGGTTTTTTTTGTTTCATTCAATAAAAACAAAATGTGAATTGGAAAGAATGGCAAATAATCTCCCTATTATGGAAACATTTTGGCTACATTTGAAAACCAAGTGGCTACCAATATAAAATTGCTCACGACATCTTTTCCAAGAGTAATTAAAAATAATTAAAAGTTCAAACATAATAAAAAGAGCCACTTGCACTAGTCTCTAGGTCTTTAAAAACTTAATTTGACTTAATATATGATTTTATGCTAAAATATATATTTATATTTATCACATCTTGATTTTATATCATGTATATTGTGTATCCATGCTATTTTCACATTAAAATGAATAATTTTTGTGAAGGAATGCCCACTACTACAAATAATGATTTTTTAAAGGTTTTAATTTATTAATTTGTCATTTTTTATTAATGGAGATGTATATTGTGATTAAAAGGCAAGGGGTTGTATGACACATTTTTTTTGACTAATCAACTTGATTATAATGGTTTATTTAATAAGAACTACATGTAGTCAAATTGTACAACCATAATCAAAATGATGAATGGTTTTTAGTTGAATAGAACATTTAATCAAAATGACCAATGTTTTTTAGTTAAACGTGACATGGTTTGCTATCCTATGTATCTACCTCCTACCAATTCACCCACCTATTACTTAATTAATTATTTACTTACCTATTATCCAGCCACCCATTTACTTATTATTTGCATACCCACCTACCTACATAATACTTACTTGCCTACTCACCCACTTACCTACCTAAATTTAGCCACTAGGTTTAGTCATTAAATGTAACCATTGGGTTCATCCAAATTTTAGCCATTAGGTTTAAGCATTAGGTGTAATCACTATGTTTAACCACTAAATTAGCCAAAATGTAACCATTAAGTTCAACTTAAATTTAACCAACTAGTAGGTTCAAGCATTAAGTGTAACCATTATATTTAACCACTAAATTTGGCCATTAGGTTAACCTAAGTTTAACCACTATGTATAATTTAGGTTTAGGGTTTAAGTATAACCATTAAATATAGTTTAAGTTAATCATTTATGTTTAACCATTAGGTTTAGCCATAAATAAGTTTAACTTAAATTTAGCATAAGTTTAACCACTATGTTTAACCATTAAATTTAACTTAAGTTTAGGCATTATTTTTAATTAAATTTTAGCCATAAAGTTTAGCCATTAGTTTAATCAATAGATTTAATCATTAGGTTTAGCCAAGGTTTATCCACTAAATTAAGCCATTATGCTTATTCATTTGATTTAGCCATTTGGTTTAACTTAATTTTAAACATTAGGTGTCATTTAAGTTTAACCACTATGTTTAGTGATTTGAAATAAATGTGTGAAATAAAAAGTTGATAAAAGTTGAACATCTTTGATGATGTATTCCATTGGTAAGGGCTTGATTTATCATTGTAAATGTTTGGGATTTAATTCCTTATACTTGCAATCTATGTGCATGTTTAGAAGGCTAAGGTAGGTAGGCTAAACTAAACTACTAGTTTGGTGAAGTGATGTAACCTAAGCAAATCTCTAGGCTAACACCTACCTACTTAGACCTATTGACTACCTACTTACCTATTAATTTCTAAAATAATAATTCAAAAAAAATTCTAATTTAGGTATAAATTCAACCCAATCAAATGCTCCATTGTCTACCAATCAAATAATTAGTCATCCTATTAGTCAAAACAATGAGGTCCAACTTGACTACCAAGTCACATTGACATGTCCAAATCAATTTGTTCGAATTGACAAGGTGGTTTTTTTCACACCTATCATTTTGGGTTTTTTAAAACTTAAAACCCAATAATAAAAAATCATGAATTCTAATAGTGACCTTTTAAAATCATGATTGTGGACCCAAAAAAAACTTTTAAACCAAATACATAACCAAAGAAATTTACATCATATACATGAACAATAATTTCATAAAATTTGAGTCTTTTTTTCTTCTATGTATTAATATCAAAATCTTCATCAATTTTCATGTTGATTGGTGCATAGTTGATAAAGAAAAAAGACGAAAACAAAACTACCTACCCACACAAATCTTTTGAGTCCTTCAACCATACAAAATAGAAATTTGCATCAAATTTTGAACATTGAAATTTTGCAAATAGCATGTCCCAACACCTATTGTCAAATTGTCATTTTAATGCATTTTAATGTATATCATAATAAACAACACATATTATACATTGTAATGGACGAAACCAAAAATTGTATCTCACACATGCATCATAAGTTACAGTTTTGTGTGAGAAAAACCACATTTCTTGTAGTGTTTGGAGTGTTTCATATAAGCTTTCTTGAAGGACCTAACTTTGGAGCTAATCTAATTCCCTCTTCTTTTGCCATATCATTTGGATGTGAATGGTGTAGACATGGAGCATGCTATATTCCCCACCAAGCTTCGTGGGTTTGTTGTTTTGTGCCTTGCATGGTTTTTGCATAAAATTATGCAATTCATGTTATGATGTTTCACACATACAAAAAAAATTGTTATGTTATATAGCTCCTTGTGAGATTCAAACCCACCATCATAGGCAAATAGGATCCAGTTAACATCATTAGCTTATTTCATGTTGTTGTGAAAAATAAATGTTTGATTTTCAACTTAGTTTTAACATTTCAGGTTATTAGTCAAACCCTGCAACAGAACTATATAGGCGTTGCAAATATTGTCTGATGATTTTCTAATACCCAGCATAGTTCAATTTTGGGGGAGGGGTGTGTGTCTATGGTCCTCTTGGCCCTCGCACATGTCAGGGTGAAACCAAACCCCTACCCCTAAGGGGTCTAGAAACCACCCAATGACAAAGAACCACCTGCTGACTTATGAATTTTTATCAGTCAAAAAACTTGGGACCCGGAGGTCTCTTTGCAGACGTGAAGACATGGGTTTCTTTGTAGCCCTGGAACTTTTTGGGGTAACTTTAATGGTGGACCCAGCCTCTTTTGGGGGTAATTCTTTAAAAATCAAGTGACTTGCATGGGTTTAATTATGGACTTTGTCTCTCTCCTTTTTTCAAGGGTGGAGGCCGTGCTTGGTTTCTTATTGTTCTCTCTCCAGAGGTAGAAAAGAATTGGACAAGAAGTATCATTTTTTCTGATTTTTTTTTTCAATTTCATGAATTTTGTGAGCTCATGTGTGACTATGAGCATCTATTGAAAAAAAATTTGATTTAGACTTTCTGTGTGGAAATGGTACTATGACAAGTGGAAGGGGGTATATTTTCCCACTCAACAACTCTACACCCAAGTTCCAGAGGTAAAGAAGAGTAGGACAGTAGTAACCATTTTTATTTTATTTTCAATTCCATGACTTGTGTGAGCCTATGTGTGAATACGAGCATCTATTGGAACAAAATAAAATTGATTTGAACTTTCTGTGAGGAAATGGCACTATGGCAAGTGGAGGGGAGTGTATATTCCCACAACACTCTCCTCCCAATTCCAGAAGTAGAGAAAAGTAAGACAGCAATTACCATTTTTTTTTCAATTCCCTGAATTTTGTGAGCTCCTGTTGAGTATGAGCTTCTACTAGATTTTTAAAAAAATTGATTTGGAATTTTTGTGTGAAAATGTAACAAGTGGAGGGGCTATATTTCCACAACAACCAGAATTGTCACTTGTTCTACCAGGGAGTGACACAACAGCTATCATTTTCTATGATTTTTCTTTTTTCATTCCATAAATTGTGTGAGCTCCTGTGTGAAATGAACATCTTTTGAAACAGAACAAAATTGATTTAGACTTTTTGTGTTGAAATGGCACTATGACAAGTTTCTGCCTAAACAAAGGATTAGGGTTTTGGTCACTTTACTGTGAAAAATGATATTTTTCCATTTGGGGTTAGTTTTAATTTGACAGTTGCATGTCGCAAGTTAAAAACAAGGGTGCGTTGTGGAACCTGGATCTGGGCTCTTAGGGTTCTAAGTGTTGGAGCCGGAACCTGAGAACCCCGATTCTGCAGCACTCAGGGATAGTTCATCCAACAGACCCAGGGTACAGCCCGGGCTTCCTGACATTATGGTCTGTGGATTTCAATGCTTGAGACTTCTGTAAACATGAACCTCGTGGGCCAAAAAATACAATGTGTGCTAGAATACAATATTTAGTACTTCCATGTGCATCATGGAAAGTGGGCCAATTTGCAACCCCTTTGAGAGCACCTCCATTGGCAGCAAAAGATATATTGGCTATACCTGGTACCCACGTTCTAGATTGTGACCCATGGCTCCAATTTTAAATCATAGAATCCAGAGTACCTAAGCTTTTGGAGCACATATTGTTATTTTCTTGAAGGTGGATGACTCAATCCCAATAAAGATAGGTCATAATGTAAAGATGAGTGCTTTAGCTTACAACTCAAATAATCTTTGTAGCAAGCCACTTACCTCCCTACGCACATTGAGTGTCAACTGTATACAAGGTGGCATATATTATATTAAAAATTGTTATTTAACATTAAATTAAGATATTTCTGTAATATGTGCAACAACTTAATGTCAAACTACAGTTTTATTGTGATGTATATTGCACAATAAACATCATATTTATACATTGTAATTTATGAAACCACAAAGTTTATCTCACATTTATCATGAGATACATCTTATTGTGTGAAAAAAATCACATTTTATTGTAGTGTTGTCTTGGATTATCATCCAAATTAACATGAAGACTATATTATGAACATTCCTTAAGTTTCATGAATTTTATTGAGAAGTGAAGGCAAGCATTTTGTAATATTTTAAGGGCCGGTTGCCAAACTTTTTTTTTTTTCCACTTTGAAAACTCCTTCAAGGAAAAAGATCGCCTTCAATGATGTACTAATACTTTAAAAATGGTTCAGAATTAAAATGCAATCTCTACATCTACCTCTAAGGTGGACACAGCAAAATTCCACATGAACTTTGAAATGAAACATCATATTGCAAAAATGGTTTTAGGATCATTGACCTTGTGATATAATAAAGTTATCCGTAAAGTCAGGCAAAGACAGCACCGGAACCCCCTGTTCGGTCACATAGGGGATGAGATTTCAAAAACCAGAATAATTAAAGTACACTGGGCTTCAACGGGGCATGAAACTCAGTTTAGCAGCAAATTTGGTGCTGAACTGAGTTTGCCCTCTCCTTTCTTTTCCTGAACGCTTTCAACCAATCACTGCTGCTACTATGCGTACTGTAGCTATAAATGTTCTCGAGCCTCGTGCATCTAATCCTGAGGCTCAGTATTTCATACCCTTGTTTAATAAAATTTCATGACTGTTTTTCTTTCATACCCTTGTTTAATAAAATTGTACAAAGAAAAACATTTATGATCACTTTTGATTGGCTAGTCACAGTGATTCCAGCCCTTATGTTTACATGACCCTTCATGTAAACATAAGTGGGATGGGGAAATAACTTGCATGCTAATAAGTATCCCATGTTCATAAATGATTATTAGCCGAGGTGAAAAATGGTGACAAACAGATGTAGGGATAGAAATTCTGCTCAGCCAATGATGCACTGCAGCATGCACCGAAGAGCACCAATTCCATTTTTTGCTTTGGGAAGGGGGATGGGGGGAAGGGGGGTCTAAATGTTTTTGGATTTTGTTTGTGGTTTGGGAGGGGAGGACAGCCAAAGAGGTGACAATTGATTAAGTTAACTGGTGATTGTGTCTTAACTAAAGTTTTAATTCTAGCAATTAATTATCTTGGGTTCATGGCGAGAGATAATATACATTTAGGTGTAATTTAACTCTACTAACTCTACAGCAGTGGATGGCTGTATAGGCACTCAAGTGTTAAGCACCAAAATTCAAATTCAGGATCATAAACAGAACGTTGTCCAAAGTTTATTACAAAGAAGTGGTTCATATACTATAGAACGACATGAAGGAAGCAGCCTTTCTTTTTGCTGGCTACGTATAGCCAAAGAGCTATATTAAAAATCAAAGTGCAAAAATCAAGTGCTTTTTGATGTTTTCAATAGCCAGAATTTGACCTTTTCAAAAAAAAATCCAGATTTCTATACATGGTTGAAGTATGTAGCCAATAATATGTAAGGCTGTTTTAAAATTTCCACTTTCATATGTAGCTTGTAACTAAATTTGGCTAAATCTTCATATGGATTGTTGCCATTATGGTTACATCACCCAATTGACAAAATAAAAAACAGAAGGAAGACTGAAATTTTGGTGCCTTCGAAGATCCACTGAGCAAGAACTAAGAGTAGTTTAATTATATGATTTTGTCAACTTACTCATTTGTAATTTTTTTTTTTCTTGATTAAACAAAAACCCACCCTCAATTTAGAAAGTACCACTTTGGCTCATCATCAGGTGGCAACTCCAGCACTCCATTATTAAGCTCTAGTAGTGCTCCATCTCCTAATATTACATGTGCCCATAGTTGTTAATGCAGTCAATACAAGAGCACTGTTGCAATTCTTTTTCCCCATCTACCTTTTGCCCGATTTTTTTTCACCTTGACATATCTAGACATGTGTTGGGTACATTTCATGCACCTTCTGGGCGTGATACAATTGTTAAGGGGCTACGTAACATGCTACAAGACGTTTGACATGCGACCAGTGGTACTCATAACATGCAAGGTTAGGGGTGCTAAACATGACAAGGTGGAAAGAGAGGGCAAAATGGCAAACTGCCGGGGGGCGGGGGAAGGGAAATTGCAGCAGTACTCCTGTACTGCGTGCATTAACAAGTATGGCCATGTGTAATGGTACAGTACTCGGTCCATCTGCAACGGCGCAGATGCTGCCTCACAGTCCGGTGCTCGTGCAAATATCTATGGTGGATTATCTGCAACTCAATGCTCTTACAGTACGTTGTGAACTCATTGTAGCTAGCATGTAGGATAAGCGATATTTTTTGAAAAGTGAAACAGGCTAAGTAGTAAGTACCAGTGATTTTGTTTTTGGCGAACAAATAGCCAAAAGGTTACACAAAAAACTGCCCTGCGACAGGGCCACTGAAAAAAAACAGGGGTAAAATCTGGCCAAGATCGCCAGATCCTCCTGTCTCGATGTGGCACATCGCCACCATCCATACACCCTAAACCCTTACGTAGCCATCTGTGCGGCCACTTCTACCTCCAGTTCACCAACAACACTCCCAACTTTGGTGAGCTTCTCGCCACCATAGCTCCTGCACTTGAAGGAGAGTCGTCAGCAAGAGGCAATCCTACTCTAGAGCAAAATAGCCAACAAGAGGTGATATAGCTACATCTCTAAATCGCCAATACTTTACTTGCATTGAGAATCTTAAAGTTAGGGGACATTGGGTTTGCAACTTTGCACAGCAACGATAGTTTTAGACTGATGTAGAATAAATGTAGGTACTATAACTAGGACATGTTCACTTAATATTTGCATTTGTTCTCTGGACTTCTCTATTGGACACTAGAAAAAAAGGTTCATTACATCCTGCATGACGAACAAATTAGGTATGGTACCTTTTACTATATAACCCAACATTCTGTCAAATTCTAATGTGTGATCCTTACCTACAGACTCAATTTCTTGTATGAAATGCAGTTCAAAATTTGGATGTTATATTCATGGCCCCACATTAGATAGATTGTAATATGGATCTTTTTGTAGGTCGGGTAACTGCTTAATATTTGTTATTGGTACAATGTTGTTTGAATGATTGTGAATCATGATATGTGAAGAATCTACAACTAAACAAACCCTTGGTCACTAAATGTAGGGATTCGGGATAATTGTGAGAGATTATGAACTTTTAGTCCTACAATAGAAAGTAGTAGATGGAGGAATTCGACTAAATTGGTAATTTGTTGTCAAGTAATTAAAGATTTTGGTTCAAAGTTCATCATATTTCAATGGTGCCCAATGTTTGACATCCATGTGCATAGGGTAACTACTCTAGTGCTAAGTGGAGCCTAGGCCTTGAAGGGTTGGACACTACATTTAACACATATTTAATTAATTTAAGACTAAATTGTTAATTTAAAACTTTTCCCTATTTTGTGGATGGTATAAATTCTATCTGGTGGCTACCAAAATTTTAAAATGTAACCTTATATTCAAATAAAAACAACAATCATTCACAAAGATAACATCCACAAAAACATTTTGTCTCAAAAAAATTCATACCAATTTAACACCAATATAATATTATGTGAGTTTTCAAAATTATATATATCAATATTAATTCATATATACTAATCTCACTAATGCCATGAATTAACTAATCGCCCATACTAAATTTTCATTAATATTAATATCACATTCATATTTTACTTGGTGCCCGCCATATGAAAATTATAGGACTAAATTTTTAATTAGGATTTTATACAACTTGGTGGATGGAATGAACTCCACCTAGTGGCCACTAGACTTAACAAATTAATGATCATTTTTAATGTGAATGTCATTATAATTTTTTTCAATATTACATTAATTCCAAATAAAAAAAACTTTTTAACCAACAATTCCAAAAATATCCATATACACATTATGTTAAAAACATTCATATCAACTCTAAGACAAGGCTATGAATTTTCATGAGTGATTGAGCCGAAATGTTAGTGTTCCCATTTGACATCAAAAAATTAAACCCTTTGAATTTCAAACAAGGAAAGAGGCCAAATTGGCAAAACTACATCACACTATCACACAAATTTTATTAATACTTTTCAAATACATCTACACCATAAAACTTTTTAAAATATAATTGAATGCCTAGTTGCCACTAGGTGAAACATAAAAAATTGTAAGTTATGAGAACCAAATGACACAACTCCCATTTAAAGTGCAAAAAAGGAACTCAATGTTTTGAATCTAATATATTGGCAACATGTTAAATTTTTAACAATGGCAACTTGATCCATCCATGTTAATCATACAAGAACAAATCTATTATGTTTTGAATTCCATATATAATTAAAATAGTGCTTAACAAGTGATAATACATAATAGATTATCAAATTAAAAAGTCACAAGTAAATGCTCCCAATAAACAAAAATAAAAATTCAATTTTTTGAAATACAAAGAAGGCACAACATATTAATAACAAAAAAATCTATGCATGCAATTTTATTATTCATGTTATAGCACATCCATTATTTTTGGGGTTTTACATACCATGTAGGACAATCGACCCCTAGTGGTCACTAGAGATTAAGGATTAGGTGGAACAAAATAGATTATTAATTATTATTCTTCATGAATGAATTCTGCAAGGGTGTTCAAACAATAATTTCAATTCCAAAACTAAGGCTGCCTCCAAAGTTCACAACAACCACAACAAGGACCCAATTGTGAAATTGGGATCATTTGTCCACAACTCATTAAACTATTGTGCATATCTTTCATCCCCATGACCATGCATTATCATTCCCATAAAGGTAATGGGCAATTGTCCAAGGCCAAATATCATTTTGTTGCACACTTGCAACCTTGGAAACACAATTTTTGAATGGTCTATCTTGTCATGAATAATGCATAAAAACTCATCCTTCAATCACACCAGTTTTGTCCTCCAAGTATGGAATAAGTTTCTACATGATTTTTGGTGTAAGATATGTTTTCTTAGCTTTGCTTCATATTCTAGAACTTCATTACTATTATTTCCCAATTTGGATATCAAATCCTTTAAGGATTCACAAACAATACATGTCGTAAACACAAACCCCTGCTTTGGCACATCAACATTCAAATGGTGTCTTTTCCTGAACCTACTCATAGTAGATCGAGAAATACCTCCAATGTTTAATTCCTTGCTTATCTACCATCCCACAAATACAAAAAAACAAAGAAATATTAGGCTTTCCACTATAGATATATACCTTGACATATACATTCAAAAATGTATTTCAATTTTTTTTTAAATAATTATTCACAAAAAACACATGGCGACTATCAGGCGTTTGTCACCAAATAGGAACAAAAAGTGTCGGTCATTCCATATAATTTACCTAATCATTGCGTTCACGTAGACTTTTCCATGTTTCAAGCAAAAAATATCACACATCCCTTTCATTTGATGCGGCGTCATATCCGTAGACAAATCAGTCAACGATTGAACATTATACTCCACTTGCTAGGTTGACATACGTAATTTATGTGTACCTTTATTCCCATGTGGTAGAAACTGACAACCTTGCTTGTTGTTTGATTTGTACAACATATATGTCAACCAAGAGAGACAAATTATTTGGTACCAAGTGGTTTCACAAATGTCTAAACCTTGAATAGTGATAAATTTTCATCTGCTTCTAACTCCTTTTGTGTGTAATCCTTCTTGGAATATCTAAACCATAGGCTATGTGGTCTTGAAATGACAAACTCCAAAAGTCTTGTCTCAAAAACAAGGTCTTTTCACAAGGAAAATGTTGACAACAATTCATGGCGCAACACTTTGCCGCACCCACATTGTGCATAGACTCCTATGGCAAAACTTTCTCAATTCTAGAAATGGAACCTTTTGAATTAGCTACATTTCACTTCCTCTTTACACCAACTACTCCCACATCATCAACATCTTGTATGTGGGTTTCATTAATTGAAATTAGATGCTATATGAGGGGGTACCCATCAAGAATTGTTTGAGCCAATGGCCATTTCCAATGGTCATCACTATTGACATAGTCGTAGGACAATACAAGATGCATAGCCCAACATGGTCTTCCCCAAGCCGATCATCAAGAATTGCTTCTTGTGGGTTGCATGCAACCACATGACCTTTTGCAAGGAAAACCCTAGCATTGTCCACAAGATCACATTCAATTATTTGCCACTCAAACCAACATCTTCTTAATATATTTGATTTTTTCCCTCTCACACCAGAGCCATGCACTACATTAACATTCATATGTGCATTCCTTTAGTTATAGTCTTCTTTATTTCATTCAAAATTTTCCTCGTTACCAACCTCTTCATTGCCTTCCATAATTTTCTTTTCACTTCCTTCCTCACTCATGGAACCAAACCCAAACTCCCCAATGGATCCCTCCAAACCATCCTCAGATATACAAATCACTTCACCACATGATTCTTCATTACGCAAGTTTTCAACTTTATTACCCATATTCTCCACATCACGGATGTTCTTAGCCCGAAAGCCTCTTTGCTAAAGAATTTTCCTTACATGAAATTCACTTATTCGAGAGATTATTCACCCCATCCACCATCATGTGACATTGGTTTCTGGTCATCACAACCTCTTCATCATTCATTAATAGATACTTACAAGGCCAAAAAGCCTATATTCCCACTGCTGATCCGTAGTATTTCACTTTTGGAACTAGATAAAATAGTTTATGTTGCTCAAAGTCCTCATTCACAACTTCAATTAAAACCACTACAGTAGAACCTCTATAAACTGATCCCCCAAATTTTATAACCTTTCAAATTTTATCATTCCGGCCCGGTCCATCAATGGGACCAGGCAAAAATTTTATATTCTTATAACTTATCACTTTTCCTCTTTCCTGACAATTTTATAATTTTATAATTCGTTTATTTCTCGATCAGTTATGGTGGAAATAGCTAGTGATAGGCCTTTGTTTAAGACTATTCTGGTGGAGATGGCGTACTCTGTCATTCATCTTCACAATCAAGTCAACAAAAGCCGGATAGTTGTCCTTTTGCTGTGTCCAGAAGAGCTGGAGCTTGGAAAGCATCTCCGATGCCTCCCCCAATGTGACCACCGGAAGCTCCTGGCTATCGTTGTCATCGTCATTGTCCACGGGCAGTGGTGATGGCTGGAATTGCTCGATGATAGCCTCTGTAATGTCATCGGCGACCTTCTGCAGAGTGTAGCTCAGATCTGTACCATGTATATCTAGTTTAGGGCAAAGTGTGAAGTGCATTGGAGGGACAATACTC
>Ga0116230_10001575_pt1 | contig 21813 bp, 9 predicted proteins | sample S1TSphfallax_3_FD_88678 | JGI IMG/M metagenome (GOLD analysis project Ga0116230, IMG submission 88678) | Host-associated microbial communities from peat moss isolated from Minnesota, USA - S1T2_Fd - Sphagnum fallax MG | ecosystem: Host-associated > Plants > Peat moss > Unclassified | place: USA... | reverse complement strand
CTAATGTTTATGTTCAATACACATGTAATTTATTATTTCTATGTAGATCATTACAACATATCAAGTAATGATACATAATTAATAATATTGTGCAACTATAATGTTTATTCATTTTTATACACAGGATATCTTAATGTTTGTTTAAAATTATGATAAAAACTCATTAAACATTAATGTACCTTATGTCATTGGCCCAAGTTTGAATGCATTCAATAATATTGTTCACATTTTAGGTCTCAAAATTACGAAATCAACTTTATTAAATCAATCTTGGTGAAGGCTTTCCAACAATACCAAGAACACCCCCAAATTCCAATATAATTTTCCACCTTGGTTTCTCACAAAATTCAATAAAAAAATGGTGCAATAGTCTATAGATTCCACAATGTAGCTCCAAACATTCTAAACCAAGTCATTTGCACCTATTCATTGAGAACTTTTTGATGATAAGTTCCATAACATAACCTAAGACACCATGGTTTGGGAGATATCATTATGACAAAACAAAACAAACTACCTTCCTTCATGGATAAATAAAGTAACATGTGTTGTTGGTCCCAAGTGTGAACATGCTCAACTCATTTTCCCTTCTAAACCCAATTTGTTGTAATTCGTTTGAATTTTCAACAACAAAATTCATTCAAAATTCAATATCTTCCACACCTTAAGTATGAAAATTATGAAATAAATTTCATTCAATTTAACTCAGCGACTACTTTCCAACAACACCAAGTACCTTTGGATTCGAGTAAAATTTTTATTTATGATTTTATTAAATATTATTTTAAAAATGGTTCAATAATCAATAACCTTTGCATTGTAGCTCCAAAACTTTTCAACCCAAGTCAATGCACCCCTATTCATTGTTAGGTTTTCAAAAATATCAATAATATTATATGAAGTAATTTGGTTTGGGAAATTTCAACACGAGAGAATAAAACAAAACAAATTATCTACCTTCATTAATAAATTAAATTATGTGTAAATTATCTTTGTATAAAATGAATGGGTATGTATGATGCAAATTTTTTTTGTGCACAAAATAAATAAAATTTGATTGAAGGGAATTTAAGGAAATCCTGAAATATAAATTTGTAATAATTTTTATGCATCTAAATATTAAGATTTATTTTCAAAATAAAATTTAAGGAAATATTGAAATATTTAGTTTGTAATAATGTAAGTTCAATATATTTAATTTATTATTTATTTGTAAATCACATCTTAATTTACAAAAAATCAAGTAATGATACATAATCCATAATTATGTGGAAGTTTAATGTTTATTCATTTTTATACATATGACGTCTTAATGTATATTTAAAATTACAATGAAAATTCATTAATTATTAAGGTACATGTAAATGTTTTTTTTATACATGAATAATAACATGTATGATGATTAATTTTTTGCATATAAATATTACACTTTAATTTGAAAATAAAATTTAAAGAAATCTTGAAATATAAGTCAACTTAATAATGTGTATGTTCAATACATGCATAATTCATAATTTTTATGTAAATTCAATTTTAGTTTACAACATATCAAGTAAGGATATTTAATTAATATTTTTCTGGAATATGTGTAATTTAGAATACATGTGTAATTTATTATTTCCATGTAAATTTGATTTTAGTTTACAACATATCATGTAATGATACAAAATTAATATTTTTTAGAATTTTAATTTAAATTATAATTCTTGCTGTTAGTTCCAATAAATGTTTCATTTATTAAAATTCCTAATTTATTTTTTTATGATTAAATCATAACAGTTTTTAGAATAGTTAGTAAATATATTTAATAAATTATCATATAATTCCAGAAATTATTGTTATTTAGCACTAATATACTAAAATAAATAAATTATTATTTAATATTTATTATACTAAGTCATTTAATAGTTCCAACAAGTCACATAAAAATACAAATAAAAATAGTTAAAATAACTAGCCTAACCTAACTACTAGCTACAATATTATTATTAATGTTATCGTAATTGTAATCAATTATTAATTACCACAACATTGTAATAATTATTGTAATTAAAATATCATCTAAAATTTATTAGTGAATATTTATATTTGAGTTAATTCTTTGTTTTATGAAATTTTAATAGAAATTTATAACGAATTTCGAATTTAAAAAAAACAGTGATAATTAATTAGTTAGTAGATAAATACATTTAATTGCTAATTTTAAAAAACTAATCACCATATTATTTAATAAATGATGACAATATGTTTAATTATTTAATTATACAACTATATAGTCAAAAATAATCAATGAATAATTACTATAACTAATTAAGGTAAGTAGCTAATCCTAGGCTAGGTAGATTATTAGTTTAGGTGTGGGCCTAACTAAACTTAGACTAGATTGTAAAATTAGATTACAACTATTTGAATTGTAATTAGGTTGCAATTGGGTTACAACTAGGGTAGACAACAAATGGTACTCTATGACTGAACACTTTCAAGTTTTCCTTCGTTTCAACACCAAATTGAACATTTTTTATGTCATTGGAAGCACAAAATAAAAAGCTACAAATGTTTCATGTAGATTGGATAAGGCAACATCTTTCTTGTTGGGGCAGGTGCAATTGAAGTTGATATCAAGGTAGAAATTGGGCATCACAATGTATACCAAACAATCTAGGGATATCCTTGTGGATACCCTCTTCTTAACAAACAATTTGATGGACCCCTTCCAAATGGACCAATTGACAATCCTCCTCCTAATGAACCACTTAGTGGTCCAAGTGGGCCCTCTTTTCCAAGCATGTTAGTTGGTGGTATTGTGGGTCCTCACAATGCCAAAATGTGGTTTTTATGACTAGGACATTTTGCAACTAATGTCCAAACATAGTCATGTAATCATATGTGGTCTTTAGTTGCTACCATTTCAATAACTCTGGTCAAAATTATGAGTAAATGACCATACATATGATTATGATTAAGACTAAAAGTAATTATGTCTATAAATATGACTACACAACTAATGTATTCATATTGAAACAATATTTGAATTTGAAATAGTATAACCAAATTCAATTTAGTTTGAAATGGACAAACAATTGTTTAAGTAATCTAGTTTAATTTACCATAACCTAGATTGACCCACTTTAACACAATTTAATTGACTTTAACTTAATTTAACATAAATAACATAATTTAGTCTAATTTAGCCTAATGTAACCCAAATTAACATAATTTAATTTAATTTAATTTAAATATCCTAATTTTAACCTAACAAAATATAAGTAACTTAGTTTAGCTTGGTTTAACCAATTTTAGTTGGTTTCTAAAAAAACAAAAGTAACTAAATCGAAGAAAATTTAACTAAAATTAACCCTAGTTTAACTATGTTTTGCCAAATCTATTCAAGTTGTGCATAAGTAGCCATGTTTAACCAAATTTAGCCAAGTTTAATGTCAATACCTTATTTTAGCGTAACTTATCTAAGTTTTGACAAGTTTAATGAAATTTAATTTTAAAATAGTCATGTTTAGTCAAATATAGCCTTAATACCCTAATTTAACATAATTTCTTCAAGTTTTGCCAAGTTTAACCAATTTAAAATTACGTAGCCATGTTTACCTTTAATACCCTAATTTAACCTAATTCGTTTAAGTTTTGCCAAGTTTAGCCAAGTTTAACCTAAATAACCATGTTTCATCATGTTTAGCCACAATACTTTAATTTACTTTAATTCATCCAAGTTTTGCCAAGTTTAATTAAGTCAAACTTAAGTATCCATATTTAACCAAATTTTGACAAGTTTTGCTTCAATACCTTAATTTAACTTCATTTATTTATGTTTTGCCAAATTTTGCCAAGTTTAACCAAGTTTAACATAAATAGCCATGTTTTGCTTTAATATTTTAGATTAATGTAATTTATTTAAGTTTTGCCAAGGTTAGCCAAAGTTAAACCTAAATAACCATGTTTAACCAAGTTTTTCAAAATTTAACGAAATTTAACCTAAATAGCCATGTTTAACCAAGTTTTGCCAAGTTTACCCAACTTTAACTTAAATAGCCATGTTTAACCAAGTTTTGCCAAGTTTAACCAACTTTAACTTAAATAGCCATGTTTAACCAAGTTTTGACAAATTTAGTCAACTTTACCTTAAGTAGTCATGCTTAACCATGTTTAGCCAAATTTTGCCAAGTTTAACTAAAACAACCATGTTTTGCCACGTTTTGCCAAGTTCAGCCAAATTTAACTTAAATAGCCATGCTTAGGGAAGTTTATCTTCAATATTTTAGTTAGCCAAAATTGATCCAAGTTTACTTTCAATATTTTAGTTTAGCCTAAACATTTATGTTTAGCCTATTTTACCCTAGTTTAAGTTTATGTTAGTTTATGGTAAGTAGACTTACATTTAAGTGAAGAATGTTTAAATTAGTTTGAATTAACTGATGTTAATTCAAGGTTATGCTTAAATTAGCCTAGGTCAACCTAGGTTAGTTTAGGGTGAATTAGGTTTACTTGAGCTAAAAACATTATTGTTTTTTAATTAATGGTAAATAGATTTTATCATAAATAATAATGTGGTGCAATGGTTAAAGACTTGTTCCTCAAAGTGGAAGTGGGGAGTTCACGTCTTCTCACTTGCAAACCTTGACACCTAGGCACCTAAACACCTAAACACTTAAATGCCTAGACACTTAGGCACTTAGATACATTGGTGGCTTGCCTAGCCTATGAAGTTTTTTTAGCACCTAGGTTAGGCCTCTTAAGCTTCCTAGGCTAAGTCCCCTAGGTTAAGAGGCTAGCACGTGGCAATATTTGATGGAAAAGAAAAAATTTGGTTAAAAAAAATGTGACATGTGGCACTTTGTGAGGTTGCCATGTGTTTTGTTGGATCTCGGACTATGTCCTTTGCAACTATAATTGTGGCGGACCATAATTATTAATGTGGTTGCAACTAATGTGACTAATGGGATTTATGGTGTGGTCATTTGGACTAGGCAGTCATGTAGTCAACTATAGTCATAGATGGCACATACAACTGAATTTTTGTAGTTGTAAATGTCAAATTTTAGTGTTGTGCCTCCATTCATTACAACAAAATGTGTTCATGTACACAAAGTGATTTCATTGAATTTTGAACAAATTCATTGGTCCCAGTGAACGAGACCTAATGAATGAGACCTACTGGGGATGTAATGAATTCATTGGTTCACTAAACAGGGACTAGTGAATTGCACCCACATTTTGTAGTAGTGATTGTTTGGAATGTTCAAGGATTCACTTCAGTTTATTAAAGGTCCACTTCTACATCGTATCATTTTGTCTCTTGTTTTTGGGCATGGTTGGAAAAAATAAAATGGTTGGAAATAACAACCAACAATAGGGAAACCTCTTGATGGTACAAAATTACCAAAATTTTGCATTCATAGGGATAATGAAAGGTTTGGTGGAACTATTGAAACCAATGAAAAACCTTAGTTCACCAAAGTCATTAACACTCCTACCAAAGTTTTTGGAATTCATATTTAAGGTTGATGGGATTTGTAATTCTACCAAAATTAAATAAATGATTATGTTATCATTGGTAATAGCAATGCTAGTGGTATTTATATTTGGTATAATTATCAAAATTGGAACAATATGTGTTTGTGGATGTGTTATGAAATAGTTTGTCACTATTTAGTGGAATGAAAAGTTGAGATTGAATTTGATATAAGATTATCAAATTTATGTCCGTGTTGACCAAAGTATGCACATTCCCAAAAATAAGCAAGAAATAATTGTACTAAAATAGGTGTTTTTTCAACTATCAAAGTTGTTACATTCTTTTCTTTGGTAATTTGACCTACTAATGTCAAATTTTGTTGTTGTTAATTAGCCAAATTAGTAGCTAAAACCTCATATGGATGTTTCTTTGGCTCATAATGGATCAAATCAAGGCAACTAATTAGGAATTTTCAACATGTTAAATGAATTGGGAATATCAAGTAGTTTTCCCAATTCACTCAACATGTTGAAACTCTTAGTTAACCCTTGCAATCTTACAAAGTCCTTTTCAATATCAACTTTCAATATCAATACTTGGTTGATACCCTTGCGATCCTCCAATGACCCTTTCAAGAGGTCACTGTCTTCAATACTATCAATCATTGACCTGAAAACAAGTCCAAAACTTGTTATTTCTATCATTCTATGGGCATCAAAACTTTAGAGCTTAAAAAATTCAAAAGTTGTTTCCTCCTTTAACAATTGCCCTCCAATTTCCATATTAAATTTCAACTTCACAAGTTTTTCAAAAAACTTACCTCTTTCAACCTCTTCATGTGTGAGTTTGGTTCTACATTGTTTCAAGAGTTCTTATACAAGAGCATGCACCTCATTCACTTTTGCAACATTCATGCAAAAACACCATATGAGCACACATTTGCTTTTGTATCAAGAACATTAATGAAATAACATGGGTAGTTTAAAACCAAAAAACTTGTGTTTCAATTTGTTTGATCCCTCTCCACCCTTCCTAGATAGATCTATAGACCCACTTTTCATTATTTTAGCTTCTTCAATCTGAACATTTTCTTGGGTTGTTCAAATAACATCCTTCACCTTGTTCATTTTTTCACGCTTTTATTGTGTAATGTACCCTTTCTCAAATCAAAACATGAACTCATTATTTGTTGCTTGGTATGTACCAAAAACCTACCAATATTGTGACTTCAAAATATCCATCTTTGTTTCAACATGTGAATGCACATTGATAGTTTTGAAACCTTCATAAGATGATTTGAAAACTTCTACTTTGTTTGAATCAACACAAGGTACATAGGAAAATTTGACTTTGGGTCGAATCTTTCATTTACCAACTTTTTGATAATATTGAAGTAATATTTAATTTATTTTTTGTGGGCCATATGATCCCATAAAAAAAAGTTAAAGTTCACCTTCCTCTTCATCTTCTTTTCCACCTTCCTCATCACACTAATCTCCCACCTTTTTTTTACAAACCAAATCTTGAAATCAAACAAAAAAAATTCTTTATCACTTCCACAAAAAGCTCTCCAACTCAAGTTTGCACATAGATTCAATTTAGCAAGACAACAATCTTTGCACAACACATGGGTTTTCAAATTCTTGTTTACATGCATTTCAAAAGCTTTGGCAAGTTAGTTAAGCTAATCCTAGGTCTATTGCATCATTGTTGGATCCTTGCAATTGCTTTGTAAGCAAAACATACATGTCAACCGAGCTATGGAAGATGTGAAAACATGGAAGATGCTTGCAAAATGTTCAACATGAATATGCCATTTGGAGATGTGGCCAACTAAAACATCATACAAGTGGAGGATGTGCCATGCATGGGCGTTGCAATGAAGCTTTTAACATTTTGAATGGATGTGTGAAAAACGTGTATAATTGACTATAACATTTCTGTTTCTCTTGTATTAGCTAGTAACCATGTAGGTTTGGTGGATGAAGGCATGTGTTATGCTCCAATTATCACAATTTATACAATTCCTAAAATATTGAAACATTTCACCTACATGGTTGACCTTTTTGGCCATGTTAGCCATCTATAGGAAACATACAATATGATGAAGGTAATGCCATGTTAACCAATGTGGTTGCATGCACAACTTTGCTTAGTGATTGCAAAATTCATGGTAACATCTAGAGATGGAATAATGGATTACTAAATTGGAGCTTGAATTGGTTATGTGGTCGTATCAAACATTAATGTTCCTACTAGTAGCATGCATCTTTGTGAGAATGTTGAAAAATAAACAAAGGAATGAAATGTGAAGGAACAACTAGGTTGCATTTAAATTGAAGTGAGTGATGATATTTACATGTTTGTATTAGACAATCAAGACCACCTTCAAATGATTAATACATAATTGCAAAGATTGTCAAGGTTCATGCATGATGGGTACATGTGCCTTACACTAAAGTTCTACATGATGTGGAATAGAAAAAATATTTCATTTGTGTCGCCATTGCAAGAAACTGGCTATTGCATTGGGGTTCATCAACATAGCTTTTGGTACTCCATTCCAAATAATTAAAAAGTTGTACATTTTTTGAAGATTTGCCACATTTCCACAAATTCATTTTCAAAATACTTGGGAGAGCAATCATGTTGATAGATGCCAATCACTTTTGATCACTTTGAGGATGATGTTTGTTCTTGCATGACTATTGGTGATATGCAAGTAGTATATTTTATTAACCACTACATCAAGTTCATTATGTATCCATCATGCCTAGTGGTATTATTACACCACCATAGTTTGACACTGGCATTAGATGTGTTATCATGGTAAAAGTGGCCATGAAGCCCCATAGTTTTGATTTCTTGCCTCTACCATTTGTATCACTTCTATCTAGTGCCTCTTTCCTCTTAGGCACAAAGTTGTTTTGGAAATTGAGTAGAATTTGAGATGATAACAACATCCCAAGGTTTCTATTAGATTAGAAATTGTTCCACTCTTGCAACTTGTCACTTGTGCAACAATAAGTTGACACCATGATTTCCTTGGAGTTAACAGTGATTATCCTTGAATCCAAGGGAAATCATGGCTGTTTTAGATAACTTCTATGCGGACTCCCAAATTACCTCTATGATTTTTCTCTCATTGCTCTCCCTCAACTATTCGGAGAAATGGGAATGGTATGCTAGGCAATTAGTACCATACATGTTGCTATCAAAGGTACCTAAACATGTGTAGGATTGTTGATGTTTATCACCTTAACTTTTCGTTTTTTTTAATCTGTTCTACAAGTTGGTGTTCATCTTCTTCATGCTCCTTGATTTGTTGTTGTTATGTTGTCAATCTGAAGTCTCTCCTTCGTAGTGGGTCATCTCTCAATTCTATTTAGGTTGAATCATATGGAGAGATTGTCAATAGTGATGAAGATATATATGTCTTAGCTAAGACATCATGCCTATAGTTGGAGAGGGATTTGTAATCACAACACACTAACGTGCTTGGATTTGCTTGATGTGATTGCTCACGCTATTGATAAGTATCGCCAATCTTGGTTATTTCCTGTAGAAATAGATTACACTGTGTTCTTTGACAACAACTCCTAAACACCATTATCTCCCTGGATTCAAGGATCATTGAGTTTCTTCTAAGTGGTTAAAGTAAAAACTGGATGAAAATTAATTGATTGAGGTGTCCAGTTATGAGTTAGTGACAATGATTCCTGAAGTGCTAGGTGATGCATACATCAATTAAACAGAGAGTAGATTGGGCAACTTTACCATAGTGATGTCAGTAAAGCTTCAAGCGAATCATCCCTTACTGGGAGACTTTCAATCTCATGCCAAATGATAAGATTTATGGTTGGATGCTCTCTTTTTTCTGTGTTCTCATCAGTTCTTTGGCACAGTGCAGAGGGCACACACAAACACTCTCCTAATTGCATGTAAAATTGGATTAGTAGGGGAGGGAAGTGCCTGACAACATGCCTATAAAAAAACTATTATCAACTATGATTGACAAAATTCTTCAGTTATGCATTGAAAAGGAGAGCTGAGAGGAAGAGACAAGGGGTGTATCATATAAGCTCACTTGATAATATTATCCCTAATTGGGTTTAGGGTTCAGTGGTTTGGAGTAAAGTTTAATTGTGATTCAGAAATTTAAACTTATGTTATATATGGTTAGCATCAAAAAAGATCCTTAAGGGAATGTAAGGGCCAGAAAAGGGAGGTATCCAAATTCTTGAAAACCTTAGAATCCTTCACGAAGAAGTCAAGAGTAGACCTGGAGAGGCATGTTCTCTCACTGCCATGTCCAAAAATCCTGCATCTATGTGTTCAGGCCACACAGCACACAAATCTTATACACAGCTTGTTCCAGTTTTATGTCTGAATCATTCTGGTAATAATTTGGACTGTAGACATACACCAATGCTTTGACAATAAATGTGAAAAGCTTGGCAAAGAGGTGGATGAGAAAACTCACATTCTTGAGTGCTGCAGCCCTATGCTATTATAATTTCCCAAGGCAATTTGTTTCTATTTTCTGCACTCTTCTGGTCCATCTAAACAACTAGAGCGAGCATCATTAACCCATGATCATACCACCCAGCAGCTCAAAATAAAATCTCTCCAAGCTTGCCAGAACTTTAAACAAAAATTATAAAGACTAACCTCAAAGGCCCAAAGAGAGAGAAACTCAATCTTCATTGAAAGATCAGAAAATCATGCAATAAAATAAAGGCCACAGCAACTAGGCATAACAGCATTGAATAACAGAAGGAAAAGTCTTTTTACAATGACTAAAGGGAGGGTCTTGACTACCCAAAAATAGCAACAATTTGGCCACAGAGGTTCCACCAAGAACTTCAAAGAATTGTTGAGACCAAAAAAATATCTTTAATTATCCAAGTGCACAAGAATAATTACAAGGGAGTTTACATATGCTCTGGGAAAAAGAACCCACCCATTTGCTAGTGAGGAGAATGTGACTAACAACTGCAAATTTTGAGGGACAATTCCTTGGCAAATAAATGTTTGATCAGCCCTGTCTCTGAACGACCCAATCATTTTGAACTACCTCGCGTCTACTTCATAAACTTGCCACTGTATACAATGAGTAAAGGACATGAACATGCTTCACATACATTTCAGGCCCTCAAAACTCAATTCAGTTTGAGCTCAAAAAAAGATTCTACAGCCTCACAATGCAGATAAATGACGTGTCCCAATTGCTATGTCTACAACTTGTTGACATTAACCAAGCAGCATCACTCTATGATCTAGTTTCACATCATCATGAGACATTTTTATCCACTAAGAGAATTTGCTAAAATGCTTCCAGTTGAACCTCCATACCCCTTGTGTCAGATTGCTCTTGTGAGTTCTTGGTGTGCCCTAGAAAGGAGCTCTGTAAAAGCTCACTGGAATCCTCCTCCTCCTCACCTATAATATGGCCTTGCTCAAATGAACTATCACCAATCTTGTATCCATCTTCTGGCCTCCTGTTGGTCAAATGACCACTGTCAATGCTCCAAAGGTGTCTATGGACATGAAAGGATCAGGAACTTTTTTCAAAAAAACTAATATAGAATTCAAGAACCGGGTGTTCCAAGGTTATGCACTAAAGAGACAGAAAGGAGATACACTCAAGACTCCACACCACCCAGTAGTCTCTCGTGTGACCTTCAAGACTAATCTTAGGCAACACCTGATCAACTTAAATCAGACTCCAACTACAGGCAATGAGCATATTTGCATGCCATTTATGTGCGAAGTCTTCTGAATATCAACATAGAGTGCTTTTGATGACTGTCAAGTGTGATCCACAGTAAGGAAATTTGCATACTGAGCAAAGGAAATTGTGATAATAAAGGAGAGTAAGGAGGAACCTTGTTCTGCACATCTCGATGTAGATAACTAATCCAGTGATGAGCAGGAACCATGCAAACAATGCTGCCTGCAAACTTTTGACATGATCAAATCCATCCCTCTCCCCTAACCGTGTAATACCTGTAAGAAGGGTTATAAACCCCAGCCCTAGAGCCGCTCTCCCCATATACCTGCACAGTTCAGCACAAGTGTCAAACAAGACTGTAGTCACAACCCCAATCTGGAAGAAACTATTTAAGATGGTAGAGAATCCAAAGTTGGAAAACTTTAGAAATATGAAAGATGGAGCGCAATACACTAACGTTGGAAAAAACAGTCCACAATGGGTTTTCAAGAAATATTCAAAACCAGCAGTTCGAATTGGGTGCAGCTACTGTGCTAAAGAAAGCTGGTTTTTCAATGAGCTGATGTACTTTTGGCTTATTTGAAATTCCAGCAATGACTAACTCTGTTTAAATCATAATTCATAGGTCAGTGTATGGCAACATCACACCAAATAAATGAAAACTTAACTGGTGGAGGCACATCCAAATTTTACGAATAAATTGGTCATGTTCTCCTGGTGCTGCCTTTTTGGGTCGTGCAAGGCCATTACTGGCTTGAAAGCAAGCTAGTACTATGCAGATGATCCCCAATTTCATATGCATATTTCCTGTATCCAGGCTGCAAAACCAACAAAGTGGCAGCTATCCCTGGTGAAGTCCAAAGCCCATAACTCTGAGTACTGAAGATTGTAGATCACACTAAATCCAAGATTGGAAAGCCATGAATCTTCAGTGATTTTGTCAATGAGCTCAATTCTCAGTAAGCTGACAACAGAAAGTACAAATTTTTTTACACAAATAAGATAAGCAGCTCAACCCTAGAATGGTATCTCTATGAGATTGCAGAGAAAACTGCACAATAACACTTCAAAGGCAACCATTGTGTCCATTCCAGTAAAATCAAAATAACAGAACAAGAATGAGTGCAGTTATAACCTTATGAGTCACTCACAAAAGTATCAGACACAAAGTATCACAAAGTCACCTTCACCATGAATAGCAGTGACTAGCTGCCATCACTTCCTACTGATTTCTTCATCAGCTCCCAGTGGTTGGCATAGATACCTATACAATCTGTGCCTTGAATTCAGGCAAACAATGATAACAAAATCTGCACTGAGTTTCTGTTGCATTTCTAAAAGCCATGGGAAGCCTCAGTGAAAATGTTAGCCAGCCCTCAAGAGACTGAAAAAGTCAATAATTTCCTCATTCAAGCCGCAACAAGCTTGTGGCATAAGCTTCATTTCATTTTAGCTTGCCCTGTACAAGCATCTACACCTAAGGCATAAAGACACAGAGGGTGAAAAATCAACCCTAGAAGAGTAAAGCATTGCTACCAGAGATTGCAAAGTATTGGTCTCATGTGCCCAACTGATGTGAGTTATGAGAACAGGTAATGAATGTTATCATCCAATGAGGAAGGAAGCCGCACAGAGGGAAAACACGTACCCCTGTAACTCAGCTATTGCAAATAGTAGACCTAAAAGCGTGACAAAAATCCCTGAAGCTTGAGCATACACATGAATTCTGCAACATAAAAGCAGCTCAAAAGGTTCTCAGTAATATCCATTTGCACATCTATATGCAAATTTGAGCAGAAGATATCTTGCTATGAGTGAAAAATAAACAAATGAGAAGCAGTGAACAAAAAAATGATTAATATGCCCTATGTCATTGCTGAGGAACCACCATTATTGAAACCTACCAACTCTGAAAGATAAATGTCCCCACCAGATGGAGGATAACTTCTCTAAATTCATTTGTCATCTCATACTCCATTAATGGGTGTCCTCATATTAACAATTCATATCAATGATTTACTTACATCCTGCTATGGTCATAGGAGATCCACTTACTGGAACCACTGATCCAGATGCTTCATATATCTGGCTGCCATCATGCCACCCGGAAAGAATAAACCCCATGCCAGGAACATCATAAACCCATGTACCTGCCCAGCATTGCCCATTCCAAAGGCTTAGGTTCCTATGACAGCCTGAATAGTGCTACACAATAATGTAACCAAAAATGGTACCACAAAGACAGTAACTGAACATATATTTTCACATCCTTATGTTGCAAAATCAACATTTCATGAAAGGATACAGGAAAAATACAGCCAAGACGGGTTGCAGTTCCTCCACTTTGGCAGCTCCACTAGCCAAGTAGATTAAAGTAGGTGTGCTGCTTACTGAAGTGTGTATATTACCATTTGTCAAATTATCTGCAAGATCCAACCATTGAACTTTATATGCAGGGTAGAAGAGCTCCAATTCAAGGTCCAAAATGTTTGCTACACAGTGAGTTTGCTGATAATTTAGGATTGTGGTCTGGGGTTTAGAATGCAGATTACAGGGCAACAATCAGCCTCTAGCAATGGACAAGAAAGGACTCAGCTCTACTGACTAGATTTAAGCATATGGTTATGAGTAGAGGCTATGGAGGGAATTACAGTCTAAAGTTGTTAAACTCCCAGGGAAACGTGAACTGACAATCTAGGACTGTGGTTCAAGCAATCCAAATTAAGGAATTTCAACACATGTGCAGCAAAAATGGTTTAAATAACTACCTGCATACAGTTTTTAGTTCAGTCACCAACATGAAGGGTGAAGCAACAGAAAAGAAACAGGTCACATACCAGACCATTCATCACCCATTGCCCAAACCATTTTGAGTGCACTCATTGGATCAATGACATTTCGGCATTCTTTCCCAGTTTGGCAGACAGGCTTCAGTGGCCTACTAAACTCAAAAGTAATTATCCCATTCTGCTTCTCACACTTCTTGTTCGACAGATTCTCAGTAGTTGGATGGATGCCAGACACATCTTTTGCATCAATCCAATAGGTCCCAATATGACTGATGCCTTTGCTGTCAATCCAGCCCACATATGCAAAGGAACTCACCATCCCACTGTAATCCCACCACCCCAAAAGCACACTTTGTAGTTCATTTAATGTAACAGAGAGGGAAATTAAACCATAGCCAGACCTAATACACCAGCAGACCGAGCAAAATTTACTTCCACTTTGCTCCACATAGAAATTTCGTGCCACTGACTGACTCAACTTTGAGAATTTAATATGTCATTCTAGTTGGAGTGCATGGAAATATGGAGCATCCTGTGGATCCATAAGGTACCCAAGCTCACACTTACTGCAATCTAGAAATTGAACAACATGATAGAAAACAATGGCACACACCTTCCCAATGCAATCGCAAGGTACCCACTTTTGCATTCAGCACGAACAGCAAAAAAGATGTCTGTGCTTGTCAATGTCCAAAAAAGTGTCACCTGCCCAGTTCCAAAAACTCTGTTGCTTAGGGTCCAATGTTCAGATCATTACAGGTTATTTTTGTCCAAACATGCGAAAAAAGAGAAAAATTGATCTGCACTAGTCAAGCAGAAACTTATCCACAACTGCACAGACTAACCATCCAGAATTCAGGTCCTTACTTGATTATCTGCAAGAAGAGTGCTGGTGTTGTACATGTCTGAAAGTCCACCATCCACAACTTGCACTTTCCAGCCCATTTTTGGCTGGAAATATGACTGCAACAAATACAAGAAATCTTAGAGATCTGCAATAATATGTAAGGCATAAGTAAGAATCAACCGATAGCATAGAATGGAAAGCAAGTTTACAATTGAGGCTTGCAGACATTCTGAAAACAAAGCACCTGCACTAGTTTTGGGAAAATGTTAATGAGTGTCAAAATCTAGCTCTGTTCCTTGTAATCATAGATGCACTTATGCCCACCTGGTAAAAGACCTCATTGGGTGTGCTCCGATCAGGGAGCCAAGAAAGTGTGTAAGGAGATGTTGGCACTCCATGGGCATCTGGTCCACCCGCATAAATGCTTTCATTCAAGCCTGTATGGCCGCCAATTGCATCTGATGTGATATACAACGATACACCGTGACCAGCTTCGACCAAAAAAGTGACTGGAACTCCTCGTTCAACCTTTAACACAGGTGATTCCTTCTGGTTTATGTACAGCACCTTTGCAGGATTAGGTGGATTTGGGTACTCTAAAGCAGTGTCAGATGTCACAATTAAAGAAGTGCCACGATCAGCAACAACATTATTTCCTTGCAAGGCATTTGAAGCAGCTAAGGGCCCACTACACTCATCTATGAAGTTGCTAAGTGTCAGATTTCGGTACCCAAATTTGACCCCCTTTGGTGTCCCATGAAACTGAGGTGTAAAATGAACCCGTGAAGTGTCAGCTGCTAAGGTGCCCATTGCCCATATAACTATCATGCTGTCTGTCACATTTAAAGAGATGTCATATTTTATGTCTCCACTTTCTAGTGGACGCCGGTATCGAACAAGAGTGATTCCTGCAAAATGAACAAGGACCCCACAATATCTCAGAGATCTCACATAGCTTTTCATCAATCATACAAGATATCTGAATCCTTTTCAAAAGCACATAAAGCTCTGATCTCCACTATCAGATCTGCAATTATACACAACAAGAATATTAACAGCAGCCTTGATTTCATGGCTTGCAAGTTGTGAATAAGATTTTCCCTCATGGGGTCCTCCACGGTCACTATAAGGACTGACACATAATAGATAAAGCCTCTATGGCTACTCCTTTTACATCTTGCCTGAATTTCAGATTAAACAGTCACCAGACAGCACCTGAAACATCTTATTCAGATCAATCAGCCTGCTGTACACAGTGGTTGCTGTGTGTGTTACTGCCAAATTGCATCCTCAGGGATCTCATATTATAGGTGCTCATAAAGGCAGAAACTAACTAAACCCCAAAGGTTAGAAAGGAAAATAAAAATACCATCAACTTGTTGACCGTAAAGCATTTGTGAGTTGTTGAAATCTGAATTTGTACTGCCTGCAAAAACTGAATCAGGACACACACCTGCTGGTTTTGCACTGTCCCAATTACACTCACTGTATGAACTGATGTAGTAGTCTTCTGAGATTGGGATACCCTGCACACAGGACATAGTCACTGAAATCTGGAAGCTCTAGATTGATCCTCATTTCCTCCCATGTCTCATTTTCAGCAAGTTGAACTTGGTTTGTCACTTCAAGTATAGTTGGTATCTCTGGATTAGTTATAATTCAAAGATACATGAAGTTAATTGTAGGGTTTCTATCCGAGTAAATTAGATTTCACACATGCCAATAAGTTGAACCAACAGCAACATTCAGTCAGCAGTTGGAAGTTCTGGTGAGAGAGTAAGTTGCCAAGAAGCACACATATCCATTTCATAGCTTTACTAAAACATGTAGAAGTCCTAATGATGCTGACCTTATCATCAATTCCTGCAACCACCACATCTGAGTTTATCATGAAGTGTTGAGTGTTTTCGGGGCTGGCCCAGCCAAATGCCATATATTGTGTTTTTGTGAGTGCAAACTCAAGTCCAATATCAACCATCCCAGGTATCACATCCAGAGTCCACCGCATACGGTAAACAGGTGTCAATGCAATGCAATTATCAAACATGGTTGGTTGCCATTCCCCCAGTACTGTTGTTGATGGACGAGTGTCATGTTGATAACTGGGGGGGTTAGAGGCAAATCCTGGACTTGGGCCTGGAGCTCCTGCCAAAGGAGTTGAGATGATGCCAGGGGTGGGAGCAGAAACTCCACTCCCACTTGTTGGAGGTGGAGTGACAGGTTGTAAGATTACATGACCAAAATCTGATGCAGTGGCTTTATCCCATACACTAAGAACTTTGATTTCACCCCATGTGGAGCCATCCAGTAGTAACTGCACTCAGTTGACATAGTTCAATCATGAAAGCTTAAATTCAAGCCAAATTAAGCTCATGGGGCACTTGCCTTCTGGAAACTGGAACAGACATGAAATGTAAAGAAATCACAATGAGGATGCCAGCTTTAAGTGATTGCATTACCCAAAGAAAACTACTGTCATGATGTAATTTGGGAAGAAGTGAATTTACCTGCAATGTTGCATTACCATAGGTGCCCACCAATTTGCCCTCTGAAATAGGCTGCCCAGCCAAAAGACTCTGAACATCATCCCCTAAAGCACCCCACCAGACCACCTCCACTCCTGCAAGCATATCAAATCTTGATACCTGCAGTTGTCCATTTTGTTTGTCAACTATCTGAATTTTCTAACTTGAACGACTGGGCTTTGTCAGTTTAACAGATGATGCATATTTCTTTAACAAATGTCAGATACTACAAAACCAAGTTGGTCCACTGTACCCAGATTCTGTTTTTGTATATATCTACAATGAAGTTCAAGCAATGCACACACAGGCACTTGAAAGGCTATCAACAGAACAATACCAACTGTTGTCATGGATGACAGGACACTCATTGATATATAAGTGGCCTACACAAGCCTACACAAGTTCATTAGATTCATTAACAAACAAAACCTTGCTTGTCAAATTAGTACATAATGGAGAGTGTGAGGCATGTTATCACCTGCCTTGGAATTTCATGTCTATAACTACCACTTACAGTTTAACTGCATTCCAGACCAATGGTGCAATGTCAAAAATTATTTAAAAATTGTGAAATTCAGTATAAGTTGTGAGTGACCAATTGTACTGGACAATTTGAGATGTAAAAGGAGAACACATATGGGAAAAATACTGTGTCCAATTTATGCAAGAAATAAGTTCTATTCTGAAAAACCCTAATTTATTCAACCGACCTAAACTACCACATTTCCTACATGTCCATTGGAAGCATAAACCTTGATTTCAAAGTGACTGAAACTCTTCCCTTCCCTAGTAATTTGTTAGTACTGATCCTCCAAAAAAATCTCAGTGTCTGTCAATCTGTGATCGACAGCTGATCAAGATGTCAATCAATCAAGAATCATCCCAAGACCAGAAGAGGCAATGTTGTGCAATCTGACTGGCAAAAAGGAGCATGTTCTTCAAGGTTGTATGAGCATAAAGAAATCTAGATCTCTAGTTCACCTGTATGTATAGTTCAAAATTTTGCTCTGAAAGACAAATTCAAACAAAATGCATCGCTTCATTAATTCTACTTCACATTATCGATGATCACCAACGAACCCTAAAAAATGGCTGAACTTTTGTGAAAGCTTCAGCTGAGTATTGATATCTTCTCCTTTAGTGATTGATAGCTTATGCGTAGATACAACAAGCCAGATCAACCAATCGAAATCTCCTCCTTAACGGATTAGGTCGGGGAGTTTGGGGGCCAAGGGGGCAGGGGAGCGGAAAGGGCAAGAAACAAGACTCTTACCGTGAAAGAGCAGTCATCCACAATTCGAAGGGTGCCCCGCAGTTGATGTTGCACCATAGTAAAGTCTGCTGTGAAACCCACGAGAGAGCTAGTCGAACTGCACTGCCCAGCACATTGCTCACTCCAAAGCCCTCCCAGCAGGAAAAGAATCACAAATAACACAGTGAACAAATTAGAAGAAGAAGAAGGCTGCATCGTCGTCGTATAGTGACAACGATGATGACTGAACCGCATCTCGCTCCACTTATTCCGAATTGCAAATGCTTTCTCCACTTCCCCTCCTTGCATCTGGCATCGATATCCTCGGGCATCAAGAGCCCAACCGGTCGCAACTAAAACTGCGTCTTCCCACTGCGCTCCCCTTCGCAGTCGAGCGTCGCAGATTCAAGGCCGAAGACGTGGTCTCTCATTTTTTGGGGATCGGAAACCCACGGGCTTCAGGGCAAAAGTTAGGGTTTTTCCCCCCCGGTCTTGGTTATTTGTGTATAGGTTAAGCTACAATCACACCTAGTACTCAGTTGATGTTAAGAAAGGCAAATCTATTTTTGGTGTGTTCAGACCAAGAATATTAGCTAACATCAAATCCTATGTGGCATACAATGTTAAGCGGGTGTTAAGTTGATGATAGATGGGTATTAATAGCTTATAACAAATCTTTAAAAACAGAGATTTTGAAATAAAAACACAATGTTAGGTAACATCCCATAGCAGGGTGTGCTCTAAGTCAAAGTTAAGCTAACAAAATGTTTTTCTATGACAATGCAACTAATCATTGACATTCATCATAATGATGTGAATCCATCCTGAAAAAGATATTTAGCTTTTCCATTTGAAACTCTCATTTAAGTTAACACTAAACTAGGTGTGAACGAGTAGCCAAAAAAGTTAATCTATCTTTAAGTCAATGCTAATTAACATATGTCATTTTTTTAAACATGATATTATGTAAAGATTAAGGTCACATAACATTATGACGTGTAACAATAGGTTGAATTATAGTTTTATTATTTTCTCTATATTTATTTACTTATAGTCAGATTTAGTTACAAATGATTATTGAACACTTAGAAAATGTTATGTTGACAAGGGCATTGTGGTGCTTTACATAATAATTATATATGCACATTTTTATAAAAGCACAAAAATGTTTAAAACATAATAAAATTGTCCATTAAATTATTTTCAATTCAAGAAATTAATTGGGCATCATTTTTCAAGTATATTTAAGTCCCTCAAATTAAAGATTAACATTCCAAATATGTTATTAGGATTAGGAACAAAGCCCTAGTGGTTAAAGGTGGGTCTTACAATTCATAATTGTGAGTTTCAAAAAAATCAAAAACCCAATTTGTCGATAATCCAAACTTAATTAATTAATTTTCATTAATTACAAAATTAGTTGAATGTAACTAAATTAGTTGGTTCATTATTTTATTTATTTTTGAATTTGATTTTGTAGTTTTTTTTTTCAATGTTGATGGTTTGGAGTTTTTTTTCATTATTATAAGTTGATGGTGTCTTATGATTACAAAAACCTTTATGCGATTTTAATTTTATGTTTCATGAATGTGAGCATTGTTATTTGATGTGTTTGTCAACATGTAGAAATTTTTAAACTAATTAGTTCCATAGGTTTTTTAATGATTACTAATGGTAGACATACCATCTTTTACCCAAGGAATGAAACTAATGGGATTAGGTAGCTCAGGTTAGTGAGTGGTTGGGGTAATCCATCCAATCATTTAAAATATTTTTAAAAAGGGATTAAAACAAAAGCTTTATTTTTTAAGGGTCAAAGTGAGCTTTGTGTGATATGTGGGGAAGGGGGACTAGGGAAAGTCTTGGGGGATTTGGAATTTATTTGAAACTTTTAAGGGAATGATGTGAGGAATGGAAAAAGATGTATGTACTTTGTGTGTAATTTTTAATGGAGAATGGATGAAGGACTTGAGTCTCTTGTGGTGCATTATTATTTTATTAAGTGTGGGAGGTAGAGTAGGTTATGTTACGTAAGTAGGATGCTTCCTTCCTTGAATTAATATATCTACGTTTCTTTAGGACAGAGAATAATGGGTTGACCATTGGGTAATCTTTGGAGCATGAAGTTATTGGTTGCCATTAGAGGGTAGTAACCAATCCTTAGTGTTGGAAATTAAGGGGAACATACCAACAACTTACCTCTTGTAGGTTGGAAGGCACTTCTATAGGCTAGTAGGAATTTGGAGGGAAGACAATTGTTTGCAAATAGTACAAAATAGAGGAGGGACTTTTCAAGGGCTACAAATGGTAAACAAAACCATTAAAAAACTTGCATGCATGGGGGAGGAGGCACAGTAGTAATAGAAAGGTTTACAAACACCCTAAGCAATATTTGGGGGCGTTGAGGGTATCGTAGTGGCATACCCTGTTCGCGACCCAAAGTCGCGAATAATTATTTTCGGTCATTTTTTCCTCTCGCAGGGTTTGCCTATAGGATCCTGGCCGTTGGTTGACAGGGCACTCAAGACATCTTAACCATTCAATTTAGGATTCTGCTACCAATTTTTTCTGTGATCCGTGCCACTGCCAGAGTCACTGGACCTTTGTTGGCACGAAGGAGTGTTCTGTTGATTCAATTTGTGGGAGCTTGGGACTGGGTACTGGGGTTGGCAGCCTTCTGGTCGCCTCACCGCCATGGCGTCAGGGAGCTGGGCTACCACCATCACCCGCTTCTTTAGCCCTCTTAGCAAGGAGGAAATGCATGAAAAGATAAAAAAAGATTCGGCAACCTGGCAAGAGGAGGAGAGAAACAGAGTAGCTCGAAATGAAGCAGCTAAGGCAACAAAAGAAAGTGTTAGATTGGCAGCGAAATGGCCGGTGGGGAGACCAAAGAAGGTTAGGGCTCAGGCTGTCCTGGTGCCTCCAAACATGGGAGCTGAGAAGCAGGGCGATGTTGCTGGGCAAGCAATGCAAGCCGATCTGCGCACAACAGTGAGCAGGTCAACCCACCGGCTAAAAAGCAGCGAGGAAGCTACACCAACTGGTTCGTTCAGGACTTGTGGCCTCATATTGAGGCGGTAGTGAAGCAGCACCCAAAAAGCTTGTATGATGCTCTCTTCTCCTTGCAGCACATTAGGAAGCCTGGTCGGATAGGCAACCCTTTTGACAAGCTAACCATGAACACCATGAAGGGCTGGTT
>Ga0116230_10001574_pt1 | contig 21823 bp, 24 predicted proteins | sample S1TSphfallax_3_FD_88678 | JGI IMG/M metagenome (GOLD analysis project Ga0116230, IMG submission 88678) | Host-associated microbial communities from peat moss isolated from Minnesota, USA - S1T2_Fd - Sphagnum fallax MG | ecosystem: Host-associated > Plants > Peat moss > Unclassified | place... | reverse complement strand
GAAATTTGCTCGACATGCCACCTTCTACACAATCGCTAGTTGCTCGCTTCCATTGCACAAAAGGTCCATACAGTAGGGAATGCCAGGGCTAGCTCCAAGGGGAAAGGTATCTCCTTCTAATCTTGGTGATTTGGAGGCGTAGGCCAGCCCACATAAAGCACGCCATGCCTAAATTGAAATGAACTAAATCTGACCTGGAAATGGGTAGATGGTGGTCGCAAAACCATCAGTCAGTTGATCAACAACTTCACACGAACTACGAATGCGTGCATTCGTATGCTGGAGCACACCCTGTGAAACACAGGTAGCATGAGCATGTCCTTTTCGGCTCTACCAAACAACGAGTCTATCCTTTGCATAATCACAAGCAAATCAGAAATAAAAATCATCGCTCGAGGGTATGGAGCGAAGGGCTCAATAACACAACCAAACATGCTCTGCTGCATAACACAACCCCCTCCACAGAAGCGCTTGGTTCAACGTTGCTCTAGTCCAACTCGTGCAAAGCTTTGTGGATAGTTGAGAGGAAGCTTACCCTGCTGCCTCATGCCCCAATATGCAGGGAAACAACAATATCACTATGATTGCAGCGAGAAACTCTATAAAAGCATTGAGGTGAACAAAAACATATTGCATGAGTTCTGGCCAAACCAAAGCAAACGATTTTGATGTGTTTATTTTTCTGACACATTTACATGCCATTGGTATCATCCCACAACTTCAAAACACAGTTCTTGCTCTTCACTCTTAACTTTGCCCAGATAGTAGGATACAGGACAGTAAACCCTGAGCCCCAACTCCAACAACCAACTTGTGCCAACAAGACATTGCAGATACAGCTGTAGGTCTTAGATCTGCATCATTCTAGTAGGTGCTTATGGTATCTTTGCTGCTTTGTTAACTCAACCGGACAACATACATTGCCAGGTGCAAACGGCAGTCCCAGCAACCAGAAAGATGCAGTATATTCTTAAGAGTACCTAAAGTAGGTGCCAATGATGGTTGCAAACAGGTGGATGCATGCTTGATAGCATTGAAGGCTGTTGGAGCAACAAGGGGCAGGTAGTGGCTTGTACTGGCAAGACTGCAGCATTGGTTTTCCCTGGTTTACTAAAATTGCACTCCTTGCACTCCACCTGGTAGCAAGGAATTACATGATCTCCTGCCTGTACCTTTGTGATTCCTTCGCCCACATATCTCTCTGTTCCTTTCCCATAGTTGCCAATACAGGACCTCTATAAATCCCATGACCATGTTTTATTTGATATGCTATTGCTGATTATTACATAGCAAGGGCTCAACAGGTCTACAACTCTTACACTAAGCAAGTTGAAAAGTTTCATCGACACAATCAGCTTAGATGGGCAAATGCAATCTCTTAAGGTACAAATATTGCATTCTTAAAGGTCATCTCATCAGACTGCAGGAGAGGGAATATGATGATTGCAGACTTTGGTATTATACTTACTGTAGTCCAAGGAAGCAAATAAGATATGAAGACCAGTATGTTGTCTTCACTTGCTATCTTAGTATTTGCCATTAGGCCCTCCATTTGAGAAAAATTGGCAGTGTTGTGGGATTGGAGAAGTGAAGCACCTATACTTGCACATGCTTGTTGTTGGAATTCAGCATTTATTTGCAGCAAAAGCAGTATTGTGCAATACAAACCTCATATATCGTATCATACCCCATGTGAACACTGTCCCATGATGAAAAGGAAGTGCTCCTGAGTCAATATGTTTCTTATGGGTTATTGCTGTTTAGGCAAGCCAAAGATGGATTGTAGAGAAACTCTGGCAGGAGTTCTTCTCAGATCCTTTACAGTTGTGGGATCACAGGTCAGAGAATGTAAGCAAAACCACTGCTGCCCATTGCTGCCACATTTCTCTTTTGATGCAATAAATTCATGGATTTCTCTTGGTTTATGAGTTTTGATTTCCCAGTCTGCACCTTCCAATGTACAGCCTATCAACAGAAATTGAATTTCTTGTTGTAGTCGAATGAAAGCTGTCCTGATTTCAAACATAAGAAGAGACAAGATGCACTTTGGCTCAGCAGCAATTGAATCTGTTGTGGGTAGAAGCAGAGCTGGCTCTGATGGCACCAGGGATTGTGCAATCAGACACATTTGGAATTGGAGGTTACCAAGGGCTGTCAAAGCTGGACAACATGAGAAGACAATTGAGCTTTTTCAAGAAATGCAACAAGAAGGCATGATTCCTGACACATTCACTTTTGTTTGTGTGCTCACTTCATATGCTTGTTAAAAGCACTTGAAGCTGGCAGAAACATCCATACAAAAGTTTTACAAAGTGGCTGCGAGTCAACTGTCTGTGGGCAATAGCATCATTGACATGTACACAAAAATGTGGAAGCATTGAGGATGCACAGATAGTGTTCAACAGGATGTCTGCACACAATGTCATCTCTTGGAGTGCCATGATTTTGGGACATGTGAAATGTGGACAAGGGCAGAAGGCATTGGAAGTATTTCAGCAAATGATGGGAAGGGGTGGAGCCAAACCATGTTACTTTATTGGTGTTCTAAATGCATGTGCCAGTATCATGGCACTAGAAGAGGGCAGGCATGTTCATGAACAGATTGTTCAACATGGTTTTGAGTCTGATGTCATTGTGGGCAGTAGCCTTATTGACATGTATGCCAAATGTGGTAGTATAGACCATGCTCAGAGTCCATTCAACAGGATGCCATCATGCAATGTTGTCTCTTGAAATGTCATTATCCTGGGGCATGTGAAATGAGGGCAAGGGCAGAAGGCATTGGAACTTTTTCAGCATATATGGCAGGCAGGAGTAGAGCCAAACAATCTCACTTTTGTGGGGGTTCTGAATGCATGTGCCAGTTCAGTGGCACTTGAAGAGGTTAGGCATGCTCATGATCAGATCATTCAAAGTGGTTTTGAGTCTGATGTCTTTGTGCACAATAGCCTGGTTAACATGTATGGTAAATGTTGGTGCATAGAGGATGCATTGAGAGTTTTTTACAGGATGCCCATATGTGATGTGATCTCTTGGAACACCATGCTTTGGGGCTATGCAATGCATGAGTATAGTGAAGAAGCTCATGGACAACTTAAGCAGATGTGTGAAAAAGGTGTAGAGATTAGTCACATCAATTTTGTTTCTCTTCTATCAGCTTGTAGCCATGCAGGGCCCAGTAGATGAAGGCCTGCACTATTTTCATATAATGAGTTCATGTTTTAGTATTTTTGCAACAGTGGAACACTATGCCTGCATGGTTGATCTTCTAGGCTGTGCTGGCCATCTACAGGAGGCAGAGCATTTGATCATGACAATGTCCTGTGAGCCAAATATAGCTGTGTGGATGGCCTTGCTTGGTGCTTGCAAAAGCCATGGTAATGTGGAGATGGGTGAATGTGTTGCAAAACAAGCTATGCAAATTGGACCTGGAAATGCCTTCTACAGGAGACAACAAGTGTCTGATCCTAAAATGGCCTGTGAACCAAATGCAGATCTGTGGATGGTCTTGCTTGGTGCATGCAGAAGCCATCATAATGTTGCATTTGATGACAGTTGGAAGGAGCTACCACCATAGGGACACTTGGAGGGCCAAGGCTTGTCTCTTCACTCTCTCTACCTCTCTGATGGTAAGTTTGAATGCTAGGTTTTACACACATCTCAACCAATGTATATTGGACACATGTTTTTCTTGTGGACTGGAAGCTATGTATTGTTTTCACATTTTTGGATATTCTTGGTTGCAGACCACTGCAGACTGTTACAAGACACTAACCTCAAGTATCTATTGGTTCAGTATCTTTAGTTCCAGTTGGTGCTTTATCTCAGTGATCACTGGACATTGAAAAGTTTGGCTATTTAGTGATACACCGACAGTTGCTCAAGTCAATCTAGCATGAGCTCACAAGTTTGTTTTCTACGATGAGTGGTGTTTCCTGAACACAAACTTTAGCTCTGTTTCTTCTGTAAAGGTTGACTCTGCTCTTGTCTGAGAAATCTGATAATTGTGTCAAGGTTTCTGTTGCTGGAAGTAAGAACCCATCTTGAGAGGAGATCTGTGTAAACTTGTATTGCAGTGTTATTGCTGAATTCAGTGATTCTGGATTTCACCTTGCAGGATACGAGCAGAGGAGCAGTGAAGGAAGGAAATTGGTTCCTTGGCCTACTACAAAGAATGAATCAAGGCATGGCCATATGACACCTCCAAGGAAGCTGTACAGTGATGTTATGAATTGGCAGGAAAGGACGAATCAGGACAACTGCTTAATATCATGTGCTATCAAACACCCAATGAGTATAAGCATATGATGGGCATTGACATCCACATTTGCCAAAATCCCAACACTATGCATATACTGAAGAAGAAATCAAACAATGTCATTTTTCTGCTCCAATTGGTTCCTTGTTGCTTCAGCTGGCAAGTCAGATGTAACAGTTTTCACTATCTAAGTTAACAATCCACATGCTCAATTTCATGAGTATTTGTGATCAGACAATCAAACCAGTGGTGGTGCAGTTGTTTGAAGACTCAATCAGAAGCTGATGTAGTTGCTCCAATCTTCACCTTATAGGCTATTTTGTTTGGAAAAGAAAGACATTAATTTCGAGACTATGCAACAGAGGGATATATTCAATTCAAATATCCTGGTAAGTTTGGGAGTTTCAGATATTCACCCAGAGAGTCGTTTTTCCTCATTCATAGCTTTGATTCAATCTCAAATTGAAGCCTTGTACTTCCATGCTTTGTAACACAACAACGTTTAAACCAATTATCCTAGTCCATGTCACTAGTTTAATTCTCCTTTCTGAAAGATGCTAATATATCCAACTTGCATGGGTTGCAGGCTTCTTGGATGATGGTCAATAGATGAGACTAGCAAGGAAGAGCATGCACATATCTTTCAGGCAGGTACCAAACCATGCTTGTCCCTCTTTACTCACTGCATTGATCTGCAGCAGGCATTGTACACTAATTGTTCTTATTCTCCAGTAATCAATGACAGATCTTATGTTTTGCAAATCATTAGGCATCTGACAGCAATAATCTAGGAGCTGTAGTTATCCTTCACTGTCTTCCTGATCTCAGAAGCTAGATATGCTATGGAGCAAATTATTCAAAGTGGTCGCAAGTCTGATGTCTTTGTGTGGACTAGCATGTTGACATGCAGGTGAAATGTGGGAGCACAGCCAATTGATATCAATTTTTGTTTGTCTTCTTCTGTCAGCTCACAACCATCTAGGTTTGGTGGTGAAGGCAGTGTTATGTCTCAACAATCAGACTCCATGAATTTTGCAAAATTGCCACATTACACCTGCATGGTGGACCTTCTCGGCCATGATCCATAGGAGGCAGAGAAGGGAGCAAGCAGTGTTTATGCATGTGGCTGAGGAGGGACTACTGAAATTTGATGAACCAAAACCAGCAGCTGCGCATGATCCAAATCTCTTCAGAATGGGATGAGTTCAGGTCCTGAAGCTTTAAATCAAACAATAGGGACATTGGTAGATTGTCACCGAAACTTCTGCCCCATCAACATGCAATCAGAATCTGTTTCATCTAGTGCCTTTATGCCTTTATGCAATCTTTTACTGGATAGACCTTTTTTCCACTTACTATCTTTCTTCACCATAAATTACCAAGCAGTCAGGCTGGTACTCATGGCCTTATGACCTAGCTTTTATGTCACCCAAATCTCCACATTGTTTGATAGTTAGTCATAGTTATTTTTTGGCAATGCAGAGTTTGTTGATTCCTTTGATAAAATAGTTGCACAATTTTCTTGATCAGTTCGAACACACATGAGGGGGATAATATTATTATCACTAAAATCAAATTGACATTTATAATTCTGAAGGTCAGAGCTTTGGATTATTTGTTAGGGGGCAGGGAGATGAAGGATATGTCAGTGGATATGCAGAGGTGAGCGTATAACCATGTCAATCATTTCCAACAAGTCTTGCCACAACTGAGTATGTCCTAGTGTTCACACGGTTTCTCAGGAATTATAGGGTGCTCAAGTTATTTGTTGCTGAATTCAGTCAGCTCAGAAGCAATAGAAATCCAATAGAATATTTTAGGATCATTAGAATGTAGACATGTCTTGCTTTGTCCAAGCTGCCACAACCCCATTTGAACACACATACATTCTCACATACCTTGAACCAGCTCTGACCTGTGCTATGTATATAAATCCAATCAATGTGAAGGAGGAGGATCACTGATGTCAGAGAACAACCACCATCTTCAAAGTGATGAAAGGGATTAGCATCCCTCACCATGATGGCTCTCCCGACTATCTTTGAAATGAGCTTCATAGAAGTGTGGCAATCTTTGCAAACCCACAGATTTTTTGTTATTCAAAGAGGAGTACCAGGAGCTGTGTTGATGAGCCCAAATGCAATAGCCAGTTTCTCGCTATGGTGACACAAATTAAAACTTTTCCTCTTCCTCCACATCATCCAGAATAAATTATGTGCAAGGCACATACCCTGCATCATGCATGAGCCCTGGCAATCTCTGCAGTTTGCATGAATTTCAATTATCTAGGGGTGGTCTTGATCCTCCACTACAAACATATGCACCTCATAATTCACTTCAATCCAGGTGCAACCTGTCTTGTTTCTTTGCACCTTTTTCCTTTCTCTGCCATTCAATATTCTCACAGAGATGCCCGTTGCCAGCAGCAGCATAGATGTTTGACAGCAGTACATAACCAGCAACACTTTCATGCTCCATTGCAAGAATTTGTTTGGCAATGCATTCTGCCATCTCCATGTTACCATTAATTCTGCAACCACAGAGCAAAGCCATCCAAGCAGCCACCTGTGGTTTACAGGGGATTGCCATGACCATATGCTCTGCCTCCTGCCAGCATGGCCAAGAAGGTCAACCATACAGGTGTAATGTTCCAATTTTGCACGAATCATATAGTGTCTGATCATTGAAGCTACAAGTGCATACCTTCATCCACCAGACCTGCATGGCTACAAGCTGACAGAAGACAAATAAAAGTAATATCATCTGGCTGGACACCTTCTTCACACATCCACTCAAAATGTTTAAGAGCTTCCCTACCATGCCCATGCATGGCACATCCTCCAAATATGGCATTCCAAGTCAACACATTTCAAGATGGCATCTTATTGAACAATCTCCAAGCATCCTCGAGGCTCCCACATTTTGCATACATATCAACCAAGCTACTCCCCAAAGACATCTGACTCCAAACCACTTTGAACAATGTGCTGATGAACACACCTGCCCTCTTTGAACAGAGCCACACTGGCACACACAGCCACACCAGCACACGCATTCAGCACCCCCACAAAAGTAACAGAGTCTGGTTGCACACCCTCCTGTTGCATTTGCTGAAATAGTTCTAGTGCCTTCTGCCCTTGCCAGCATTTCACATGTCCCAATATCACAGCACTCCAAGTGTCCACATTCCAAGATGGCATCTTGTTGAACACACTCCCAGCATCCTCAATAATCCCACATTTTGCATACATGTCCACCAAGCTACTCCCCACAAAGACAACACACTCCAAACCACTTTCAATGATCTGCTGATGAACACACCTGCCCTCTTCAAGTGCAATCATGCTTGCACATGCATTAAGCACCCCTACAAAAGTAACAGTGTTTGGGTGCACACCTTCCTGTTGCATTTGTCAAAATGGTTCTAGTGCCTTCTGTCCTTGCCTGCATTTCACATGTCCCAATATGATGGCATTCCATTTGACCAGATCTCAAGATCGCATCTTGTTGACCACTCTCCAAGTATCCTCAACACTCCCACATTTTGCATACATGTCGATGAAGCTACACCCCACAAAGACCTCAGACTCCAAACCACTTTGAACAATTGGGTGATGAACACACCTGCCCTCTTCAAGTGCAATCACACTGGCACATGCATTCAGCACCCCCACAAAAGTAACAGAGTTTTCACTCCCATGATCCTCAATGCTCCCACATTTTGCATACATGTCAACCAAGCTACTCACCACAAAGACATCAGACTTGCAACCACTTTGAATGAGATGTTCATGAACAAGCCTACCATCTTCAAGTCTTCCTAAACCAGCACATGCCTTAATCACCTGAACAAAAGTGAATTTGTTAGGAGCCATTCCTTCTTGTTGCATTTGCTGGAAAAGCTGCATTTACCTTCTCTAGTTGCCCAGCCTTCACATACTTTGTAAGCTTCTGATTCCATGCAAAAGAGTGCAATTGCACTTTGCCTGGTGCCAATGCAGCCATCTCTGCTGCCACCCATGGCAGGTTTTGTCAGTCATTAAGCCAGAGTGCTTCCCCTGTCTTCTTCTGTTTGAAATCCGGGTATCTTTCATTTGTCTACAACAAACATCCAGGTCAAGCTGATCAGCCATGCATTCTCCACATCCCAGGCACAAATGCTATCATAAGAACAGAGAAAGCTGCACTGGCCTTCTCCAGCATCAGCATATTGCATCTACGTACCTTCTCCAGTCACCGTTTCTCTCTCTCTCACCTACAGTGAAGACAGCAGAAAAAATTCATTTCAAATCATATAGTTTGATCACATAGAAGGAAAACAAGAGGTTCTGCATCTTACACAGAAGGTATCTAATTTTTAGATTTGCTTCCGACGATTTCCTTGTCAAAATCTTTCGGCAAGTAACCCAACCACACGTACTGTGAGAAGAAGAAATCAGTAGACAGACACACAGAGAGTAATAACACAAGAAAGCTTACAATTGTCGTGATCTCTGAGTGCCGCCTCTGCTTCTATCCCGTGCGCTCTTGGAAGAAGTGCGATGTACTGCAAAAGTTGTTGATGGGTAAAGTGGAATTGCGGGTTCACACAGACTACTCAGATCCTTGTCTCATCTTAGTGATGATCATCACAAAAACATGAAGGGCAGCTGTTTGTACTGAAAATAGACTCTGAGAATGGACATTCTCTCTGTCTGAGAGTTGCATATTCAGAGTAGGATTTTGACTGTTGTAACGACATTTACTTTGCAAGTATGGTTCATGTTATCTACCATACAATAATACCTTGCTGGAAACAGGTTGATGAAAATTGTGCTTGCTTTAGGTGACATGGTAGACAGCTAGTGAATGGATGCGCAGGGAAAGAAGCCCTTGGGGAAAAAGAAAAAGGGAAAGGAGATTTTTCTGTGTTAGTTGATGAAGTTGCAGCTGGTCATCTTGCATTCAGGAACCTCAGCTACAGAGTTGCAGCAGGAGGTTAGTCCCCATTCGTCCTCTTGGTTTCTTCAAAGAACTTTGTGCATGAGTGCTACATGAACTATTGCAATAACACTCTTCAATTGGGTGTTGTTTTGTATTCTTGATGCTGGGCTAGCCTATCTCGATTAGCAATGACTGTAACTCTCGTGGACATAGATGGGTAGATTGCTGCACCCTTGAAGATTCTGTATGTTGGAATTGTTAGGCTCTTATCATAGTGAATTGCTGTGAGTGAAGAAGACCAACATCTCAACAATTGAGGAATTCAGGTCCTTTTGGGCTTTGAACATCAGCTTGAACATGGCCTTTCTGCTTGAGGTCTTGGTGTTTGTTACTCAGGTTTGATTGTTTTGGCTTGTATACATCCTAGTTTCAAGTTCCCATGTTCCTTTGAGATGGCAAGTTGTTGGATCTCTTGGGTTTTTAATAAGGACTTCTTGCCAAAGTGTATCAACTTAATTATTCATGGTGAACTTGGTTATGCAAATGAGATTAAAGCAAGCTACCAAGGTTGTTATAATTATAGTCACAACTTACGGCATATGGCATAATCTTGTCTCCAATTAAATGGTGCATATATTAACATTGTTAGCAAATGAAACTCAAAACAATGCAAATCAATATGTTGTAATATGGACCTACAATAATTCAAGTCATTTTTCAATCTTCCGTTTCCAAGATGATAAATGTTTTTGTTGACTTATTTATAAATTGATTATGTAATGGATGCAATTGACTTTGTAAGCTGTCCATGTATGGTGTATGGTGGGCATGGATGAGCTATTGACAATTGAAAACCAAAATGTGTGGTTTATAATCTCCAACTTTAAATTGATTGGGGTATTTCAGAATAAGTTGAGGTGTATTATGGGACAATGGCAAGACATCCACTTAAAACTTTACCTCCATGAAGATCTAAAATCCATATGGTGTTGAAATTGGAACTTTTTAAAAGCAATTATTGGAAGATACAAGGGCTATTTGGAGGATGTTTCCAAGATGTTTAGATGACACCTATTCTTTTATTCCTTGACTAATCTTAAACCTATGAGTATTTACTCTAAACTCATGTTTGTAAGTTCCCACCATCTCACAATTCTTTCTAATAGGAACATGTGGCACATGAAGACATTTGAATGTAGGTGTGAAAGATGCAAACACATTGTGCTTTAGTGCATCCTTCAAGTTTTCCAACATTGTATGAGAACACACCATACTGTTTTCATGCAACATTGGGCATGAATGTGAAAACACATTTATTTTTGACAATAATCCTTTGACACAAGTGGAATTTTTTTGAATTCTAATGAGTTGCATAATCAAATAAGGTATGGGTCCATATGCATCCTTTTGATACCCATATGTGGGAGAGAGTGCTCTGTTATCTAGCCTTTACATGGGGCCTTGCCTAACACACCAAGTTCGGGATACCTTCTCCACCTTACAATTGTGACCAATAACCACCTTTGTAAAAATGAACTAAAGTATCTTGAAATTGGGTTTAAAAATACTTCTGAAGCAATCACCTTGTGTAGATGTATTGTGGTTCTATCTATTTTTTAATCTTTTATTTGAAATCTAATAAGTATAGTATGAATGGATGAAGTATTTGAGGGGGAAGGGGATATCATTGCAGTCAATGGGTTGGAAATTGACAAAAATATTATAGAATTCTAACATTAATGATACAACATTGTGCTATCCTTTCTTGAAACATAATGTATTGATATTTTACTCGAAGGTATATTTTCTCAATATGATTAAGAACTTTAAATTATTTATTTAGCACATTTAATACCACTAACTTAAGGTCCTTTAAGCAATCTCTATTTTACCTTAACTTAAGACCTTTAATCAACCTCTTTGCAACCTAATCCTGTCATCCCAAAGTATATCTCCCTAAGTTCAATTCTTTTTGTCCCAAGCCATCCTAGATTCAAATCTTTTGCATTTGAAATTTTGCCGACTTTGCAAATACCCTGCACATCAAATAATGACCACTAACTCATCATTAATTAATTGAAAATGTCCTTAGTTTGATTAATTTATGTTGGTTAGTAATTTAGAATGTTCAAAAAAAGTCACATTTATAAAACCAATACTTATTATGGTAAATTCCAACAAATTTTTATTTATGATATTGTTACATACGCATTCAATTAATGATTGTTGACATCCATTCATCCATTGCAATTTATTTATAAATAAAAATTTTTGCAATAGACCAGGTCAAAGTTCATTGACCCTACTAGTTTGTCTTTTGCACTCACTTGGTATCTAGCACACCTAAATTATAAGTTATAACGGTGTTAAATTTCCATGTCTTTCCATTAAAAGACCAAGAAAATAAGGAATTTGAATGGATTAAATATCAAGAACCAATAAGCTTGTCAAATTCTAATTACCATTCAAGAGAATGTGTCATTTGGTCAAGTGTTGACCATCCATAAGAATATTTAGCCAGATTTTGGCCACATTCAAAATATGAAAGTAGAAAAATCCTAAGCACCCTTTCAAGTTGTAAGCAATTGTGACAATTTTTGACCATTTTAAAGATTTTAAAATCTTTAAATCTTTTTTTGGCCACTTGTTTTTCAGAAGAAAGATAATTTGTGAAAGAACATTCTTTTTTCAAAACAAAATTCACAACATAGCGAAAATTTGCTCCAAAAAAATCACTGGCCAAATTCGTTTGATTGAATAATGTTTTTGTGAATTTTGCAAATTTTGTGCCTTTACTCTCTATTGGTGACAATTTACAAGGTTGTAACTTGGAACCAGTATTGGCAATGGTTTTATAAGGCTCATGCCTGGTATCATCACTGTTATCAAGGACACTACTCAGGGCCACTTTAGATGAAGGTCCAAGATCCATGGTCCAATGAAATAGAGCAATCCTATTGGATGAGAGCCATAAATTGGACCCCTGACCTTTTTACAATGGTCCAAGATCCAAAAGTGGCAAATTGAGATGCTAAATCTACATGGCACCATTTTGGAAGGAAAATCAATTGGTTCAGACCCCAAAAACAAACAGCTAAAAAGGAGCGCTCATGACTTTGAAGATCCAAGATGCAAGCTAGGGTCCAAGGCATGGTCCAACTCAAGGATCCAAATTGCTTCAAATGAGTCCAAATTGGTTCCTAGTAATTTGGACACTGGACCCCCATCTAAAGTGGGTCTTAATTGTATCAACAGTAGTATCCAGGACACTACTAGGCTAGTATTGTGTCAGATCCAGTACCAGCTTGTAAGCGACCAGTCTTGACCCATTCTTCTTCTTCCCCGCTCCCCCCCCCTTTTTTTCTTCTTTCCCATAATTAGCCTAGCAGGGTAGTGTCTTTGTGAATTTTCTTTTTCCTGGGTCACACAGGGCAGCGTTTTTATTTTGGGTGCGAATTGTTGCCATAAGCAACTAGAAATTAGGGCCGGCGAATGACATGAAGGGAAAATCATGATAGGTCGCCAAAGTCAGCATCTCCATAGATGCTCAATTGCAAATGACATCCACCATCCAATAATGAGTCCTTGCCTCCACCATAGATCAGAAATGTTTGAGAAGCCAGATTCAGCATCTCCGTAGATCTTCATTCGTGTAAACCCTCTCATTCCTCCTCTCGTTTCGCCACCTCTCTCGCCTTCTCTTATGTAGCATTTGTCCCCTCTTCTCCCTTCTCTCAACCTCATTTTGCCATCTCTCTTGAAAGCTTTGATCAAGTATTCGTCGCCTTCCCGATCTACTTGTAGTAGAAGTTCGCCACCTCTTTGATTATCTCACCATAAAGTTGCCACCTTGGGATAATCTTTGATTCATTAGTGTTTAGAGTTATTGCTTGACAATCCTTGGTCTTGCAAAATCATGATCTTCACATTGGAGTTTGGGTGATGGCAATTATCCTCTTTGGAGTTGCAAGTTTGCATCAAAACTCGAGGAATTGGAATTTGGAGCTTTCCTTTGATGTTGATTTTTTGTTAGACCAACTATTGATCTTCTTGGAAGGTTTTTCTTCACCTTCAACTTCAATGACATTTCACTATCCAAGTATTTTATGTCTTTCTTTTTCCATGTTTTTGGTGTTTTTTTGTTGAATATTGTGTGGATTATGTGCATTGTGCACTTTGAAGCTCAAACTTTGAGCGTTAAATGCATCAAATGTTTTCATATGTGTCTCAGTGTACACTATCTAATGTCTACCATTGGGCCTCGAGGTGTGTTGTGTGCATTGTGATTCCTTCATAAGTTGTGAAAGTCGAAAAGTTAGGACTTAGATAGTGGACCTCAAGCTTCAAGGTTTGTTATTCATTGTGTTTGTCATTTCATTCCTAAAATCCGTAATTTGGGGTTTGACACTCTCACAATATTTTTGGGTAAACTTTTTCATTAAGTTTTAAAGGTTAGTAGATTCTTGAATTAGAACCTTGAACTTTAATTGTCATGTTCTTTTTCGTTGTTACAAGTTGTGATCATCAAGAATATGGAGCCATGTCATCTCGTCCCAAATCCTTATGTCATTTAGTCCTTTTGCAATTATCTCTATATATCAAAATCATATGTTTGCAACTTGTGTCTAGTCATCAATAATTACCTAATCCTTTTGCATCGACAATAGCAACTCATGGTGTCACCTTATCTTCAATCCTAATTCCTTTTGTGTCGATAGTCACAATGTCACCTTGAATCATGATTCCCTTTGTAGCCTATCTATCAAATCTATTTTTGTTGGATTCTTGGCATTTGCTTCTCATGTCAAAATTCACAACAAAACTACAATCCCTTAAAAAAAATTAATACAATTTTTTTTAAAAACCAAAATTCATCAAGGGGATGTTGCTTCTACAGCTCTTTTGTTGGTCCTCTTGCCATTAAACTTGTCTCTCCTTCTGTTCCTACCATTGAACCTAATTATGTGGTTTTGGACCATGTTGTTATAAAAAGGGACATTGAACTATCAAAAAAAGAAAGAGGGCATATGAATTTAACATGCATTTTTAGGATACATGGGGAATGTAGCTTCCATGGGCAAAATTTGTGCTTGGGGCTAATGGCAAGGTTGTTCAAGTTCACTGCAAGGTATGCACCCAAATTGGGGGGAATAAAAAAGGTCATGGTTCTTAAAATTGATTATTTATGGAAACATGTTGGATGTTGCAAAACCTTAGTATCTATGTTAAATGTTAAGGCAAAGGGAACATTATTTCTTGAAAACTAATGCACATGTTGCAAATGAAAAACTATATTTTGTTAAGGGTCTTGAAACAATGTTGCAACAAGTTGTTAAAGGTGTAAAACTAGTCAACATGAAGTTGCATTGTTGTTTCATTTGTTGAATTGAGGATGCTTAATGAATGAATACACAACAATCGTAACAACACATCTTGGGTTTTACAAACGGTTAATAAAATGACTATTAGTTTTCTTACTACAATTGTAATTACAAGTTCATGCTAATGACTACGTAATTGTAAAGGACATTGTGGTGCCATGTGGCATTATGGTTTTGCAACTATAGTCAATATTACAACTTGATGGCTTTTACACAAATATCAAAATTTCAAAAATGTATTTTTAATCATCCAAAATTAAGTAATAACAAAATTCCATTTATTCTTGCAACTTTTGTTGAATAATGACAACTTATGATCATGTGATGCTAATGTGGCATGCCACATGGCAATGAGGTTGACAAGTAATCGCAACACTTCATGACTTGTGACATTAATTTCACATGATGATTCATGTCATTGATTTGATGAATTAATCTCATTTATTAATTATTAAAAAATATTGTTGTCCTTTGCGATTAATAATGACTCAATCTTCCATGTGATGATGACATGCCATGCCATTAAGCAACAAGGTATCACAAATTTTCATGGCAATCCATGATTTTTTGTGACACCAACATTGGTTACAATTTGAATGGCTCTTATTAATGTAATTGCACCTTTTGCTCTTGCAAAACTTTCATCATAATGCTACTTAATGTTTCATTACACAATGAACTTGAGAAACATTCACAAAATCACACTTAGGATAATGGTCAACCACAACGAAGTCTTGAAATCCTACAACCTTAAGGTAACCCAAAAAATTGAAATGGACTCCCATCAAACCTATAAATGTCATCCTCATTTCCTTGCATAAAACACCTATAAAGTTCTTCCTTTGTCAATGTCTAACATGCTTTTCATGTTGTGACAAAGAGTTGTACTCCTTGAATGTAGGTCCTTTCATTGTTTCATTAAAAAAACACCAAATTGTGTGTAGTACCTCAAACAAAGTCAAGGATAAATGAAATGGCCTACTTACTAGAATTTTAGGAACAATGTGCTTAAAATGGAGGTGCACAACCTATGAAATCATGTTCAACCTTTTCTTGATTGCAAGAAAACACCATGACACAAGAGTAGTGGAAAGTGAGATCGAAAGAAATTCCATCATTTGGATCACACGTAGGAAGGTAAGGAAGAACTTTGTACACACTTCATGCAAGGATCCCTTCCTAGACAGAGATCAAATCTTGAAGGATTTTGCCAATCGCCTTTTACCCACTACCTTTTGCAACTCCTACGCATTTCCTCCTTTCACCTATCCACCTTTTGATAATATCCAATACTAAATAATAATAATATCAAGTCCAACTCTATGGGCCTAAAACCATTCCATTTTATTTTCTCAAATCCATTCAAGCCTTCCTTTTTCTACTTATTTCTATTCATCCTTTGATTTTTTTTGTCTAGTTCCCCCCAAAAATAGTTTTTTTGAAAAAAAAATAAAAATGAAGAGAAAAAATCTAAAACCAAGACATGTAAGGAATTTTCTCAACCTATGTAACCCTTGTTCCCTTTGCAAGGGAGAAGAAGCAAAAGGGAAAAAAATGTTACTAATGGTCTTCATTTGATTTTCTCGATATACTTTTTGGTTTTGGATTTTTTGATAGTTCTTATAAGAATTTACAAAACAACCAAGATGCGGATTTTGATGCTCTTATCTACCCTTGCTTTTGCAATGAAGGTTAACAAAATTGATAATGTCTATTTATCTCTTTTCTCTTTGTATTTTTTGTGTTTTTTGACACAAAGAACAAGGGGAAAAGGGAGAAATATCATAAAAAAAGGAAGGAAAGTAATGAGGACAAAACATGCAAAAATCTTTATCCTTTTGTTCTTTGAGTTCTTTTACATATTTTGGTGGTCTCAAATCAAACAGAATCAAATCGTACTTATTGCTCTTGATCTACCCCTACTCCATTTGCAATCAAGAAAAAAGAACTATCACAAAGAAAAGAGTCTAAAAACTGTAATCATCTCTTTTTTTATTTGTATTCTTTTGTACATGGTACATTCTAGTGGTTCCCAAAGCAGAAAGAATGAGCAGAAAAAGAAAGGAAGCAAGAATACAAAGACATGTACCAAAAGTATTGGGAGAAATTTCCTAGTGTTTTTGGAGGGCATTTTATATCCATGAATATCCCTCCTAGAAAAGGGGAGAGACATTATGCCTACTCCTCAGGGGCCAGGCAGGACCTTAAGTATGCCTACAAGCCTACTCCTTAAGAGTGGAGGGTTTGGGATCTTACAGTTACTTGCAGGTGTAAGATCCCTCACACTCTTAATGAATAGGCAATTTTTCTTGCAGGGATGGCAGGTCCCACATGGCATATGCCAATCCTGTAGTACTCAATGTGAACATGGCATCTACCAATCCTATGGTACTCAATGTTCATTGGGTCCCACATTCCCATGAACATTTCCTATTTGAACTATTGTTGTGTTGGAAAGAAACCAGTTCTCTTGCAAAATCAAGTTGTGTTAAAATGCACCGGAAAGCCATGTGCTAAGTCAGAGACATTATACGACTAGCTTCTTGTTTGCTGAGTTGCACACTACAAGCCTTCAGTTTTGTCATCGCCATCCTCTATTGCTTGAATCTGTGATTTGATCAATGATTGTCAATCTGAACAATCCTTAATTCAATCCATTTGGTTCTGCTACAGCTTCTTTGATTTGAAACGGTGTTCTTTTGCAGGTTTGATTCATATACACCCAATTTCTCTCTAGGAGATTCTCTGAAGTGTACTGCCATGGTGATGTCTGCTGCTTCTCCTTTGAGGTTAGTTATCCCATTCATAAGTTTTGGCAAAGTTTCTTTCACTGCATAATAGGTCTAACAGATCATACAGTCCTCTGAGATGCAGTGAGCTGCAATTCTTACTTCATTTCATTGTGAGAATCACATGGAAGCAAATATGTTTCCTGAGTTTGATTGACATGAAATATTGGAGATGAGCAGCTACTATTAAGCTGGAGAAACCATAAGCCTTGCTGTAGTGTCAGCTGGCATATGGTTCAGCTTCTTGACTCACTCTAGGATAAGAAGATCATCTCAGAGAGGGTCAATTTGGGGTTGTAGAATATTGGAAGCCTCTCCAGACACATGCTTGTTGGGTTTGTGATTTCGGGTCATCTATGTGAGCTGATTTCTTTGAAGAAAGATTTGAGTGATAAAGTCTGGAAAATTTTCAGAGAGTGAGTCATTTGATCTTCAAATGATCTGAAAGGGTCAGCATCTTTGGTAGGCGGCTAGTGGGCAAAGTGGCAGTGATAACTGGAGCAGCCACAGGCATAGGGCAAGCGACAGCACGCCTATTTGTGGCGCATGGAGCCAAAGTGGTGATTGCTGATGTGAAGGACGATGCTGGGCAGACACTGGTGAATGAGCTTGGAACAGATTGTTCCAAGTATATACACTGTGATGTTAGCAAAGAGAGCCATGTTGCTGCTGCAGTGAATCTTGCAGTGCATTCTTTTGGAAAGCTTGACATCTTGTACAACAATGCAGGCATCGTAGGTGAGCTGATTCTAAATCTATGATGTTTGAACATATCTGCAAGCAAAACATTTTTTTGCTAATGAGTTGATCACACTTGCCTAAATTTTCACAGAATCAATTTGAGGATGATGAAGGCCTGGTTGATGTGATGGACTCAAGAACTTCAAGAGTCCTTCAATTGTTCGACCTACATGCAAGGCACTAAGAGAAATTTCCTAGTAGATTTGGAGGGCACCTGCTATCCATGAATGTCCCTCTAGGAAAAGTGGAGGGATCTTACACTTACTCCTTAGGAGTGGGAGGGATGTTACATCTCATCCTAGGCCCCTTATTTTGCAAATGCCCCTATGCAGATAGGTATGATGTGTCCTGCAAGGTTTTGGACTCAAGCAGTACATGCTAGATGGGGCTTGTGGATGGGGCAATTACAAGAATAAGGTGCCTGCCCAAGGCGGCAATCAAGGACAGCACCAAATTCTGGTTACACCCTGTTCGAGGGTCTCACCATGCATAAGGACCTGTCAAGCAAACAAAGAAAACACAGTGGGCCCTTATGAAATGTGTAAGAGCCCACCCAGAAACAGAAGATTACCTCCATGTCAGGAGGAACCCTAAGGATTTAAGGCATCCTCCCAATACACTGGGAAATCTTTGACAGGTCATTACGAGCCAAGCAACAGTTGATTAGGATTGACTGCTGTCTTGGTAGCGTAAGAGGTTCAATTTTGAGTCTGACTGCAGGATACTGCATTTCCAAGTCCACAGGGAAGAATCGGTCAACAAATTTCTACCATCCTAGTATAACTTTGTATAACTTCTGCATCTCAATTTTTCCTTCGACTTGTCTACAACTCTGAGCTACCAAGTTGTACAGCTGAATGGTTGTTTGGGAGTTGTGAATTGAATCCACTTAGTGCTTACTACTGCATCAAAGTACAGCAATCATGGATTTCAAACCAGGTGGGAATGTGGTCTCATATGCAGGCTCACTGTCCCCATTTGAAGCACTACCTGTTGATGAGTTTCAGAAGGTGCTAGATGTGAATTTACTGGGAACGGTAATCGGCATCAAACATGCAGCAAAAGCAATGATCCCAGCAAAGCAAGGGGTTATTATAAGCACAGCAAGCATTGGTGGATCTATGCCTGGAAAAGCAGCAGCATACTGTATCAGCAAATCAGGTGTAATTGCAACAACCTATAGTGCCTCTGCGCAGCTCACAAAGCATGGCATCCGCGTGAACTGCATATCACCAGGACTCGTGGGCACACCCTTGTCACTCTCCCACTTTAGGTTTGTAGCAGCTTTGCCCTACTCTGTAAAACCTAGCAATCATAAGAGTGGGGAATAATATACTAGATAACAGGCCTAAGGGGAGGATTCCAGGTCCTAGAAAGTCCCTGTGTGAGTCTGTCACGGCTAGCTCAAGGATGCACTAAGGTCTGGAATAATGGGCTCACCCATGGACTTGCTAGGAAACCAGAATCCACCTTGGATGGCCCCTTATCTTGCTTTAAAGGCAGGGAACTCTTGGGGAATTGGTGGGGGTACTCCTGCCAATGCTGCAAATCTACAGCAGGGGCTGATTTGGCAGCCTCCAAATCACTGCACAGGGGAGCCTGAATAGGCCTTCCTTGCCATCAAGAATTACACTTAACATACCCAAATAGCATCGAGTGGGTTTATTTTCCAGCCCAAAGCAGGTTTAGACTATTTGATTGTAATACTTCATCCAAAGTATACTGGAAATGCCATTATACTGCTGCCACTGGGCATGCTCTTAGGCACCACCATGGCCGAGTCCTATGATAGAAACTTATTGTATTGGCTCCCATACCTTATGAAAGTCCACCTTGTGTCCATGACTCTTTAGGTGATGGGCAGGGATGTTGATAGCTGGTAACATAGCCTGCTACATAGTGTAGTCAGTCAATTCAATGCTCAAACTTCGCACACATTATAGATTTTCGAAGTGAGAAGGCTGTAACTGAAAATAAACAACGTATAAACCCAAGAAGTTAAACATGAACTTTTTGAATAGTTTTGTGGATAGTTAGCATCTTCTGGAACTTAACACTCTCCAATAATGCATGTCCTAAGGCTTACTATTTGATCAGTTCGGGTGCTTTTCCCAACTCACCTGTGCTTTGGCTTTTCTGCAGAAATCTCAACCCAGACTTGAGTGAAGAACAATTTGAGAAGATGGTCGACCTAGAAAACTTTTCTAATATTGCAGGTGCAAGATCGACTCCTGAAGTGATTGCAAAGGCTGCCCTTTTCTTGGCCAGTGATGACTCATCATATATCTCAGGCCACAACTTGGTCGTTGACGGTGGATATCTCACAAACAGAAACTTCTCATTCTACTCCAACCTCTCTTCTTAGTCCTGGTTCATTTAGTTTGTTTTCTGTTTGGTTTGCCTGTGATCAACTAAATGGGGTTTTCCTTTGTGATCTTTTCAAATTCTCAACAAAACAGTGAGATCACTTTATGCATACTACAAGAACTTTCAGTAGCATGATTTTTTGAAATTTTCACTTCAATATATTTTAAAGATGTGATTTTTCAATATCATTGACATAAATTTAAAAACCATGTCCATATTGATAAATAATATTTCTAAATTTCATATGTCAAGACTTAGTTTATGGTTACTTTAGTTTGGGTAGTCCAAAGAATAAAAGATTAAAAGTTTTTGGGCCCCTAATTCTTCGACAATAGTTTTCAATAGTGTATAAACTATGTTAAACTCAATAAAGTACTAATGATGGCGTCCAAGGCTATTGCAAAGTTAGGGTTTAGCAATCCTTTGAAATAGGATTTGTTTTTTTGCGATGGTTTTCAATCTTTTTCCTTTTGATTTGCCTAGTTTTGTGTGGTTGGCTTTGTAGGTTTAAGATTGCCATGTTGAAATAGGCAATCGTTAGAAAGTGGGGCCTATTCACAATTGAGCTCCTAATAAACCTCTTTCCTCATGGGCACAAAATGTTCCATGTCTCTTAGGTCATCATGTTTCATCAAACCTCATAATTTACATCATCCATTTTTTTTTTCACAAACTAGCACAACCCCATTCTCCACCCCCTTTCCTATGTAAACCACACATCACCCACTAATTTCCCATACCATTTTAACAAACCATACACCACACACTAGCTTTGACACACCCCCAAACTCTTGGATAGATTCAATTACGAGTCCAAAGGTGAAAACAGTGGAAGGACAAGGAGTTGGGGCACGCTTCTTAGCTCATAGCACTTCGGGGGTAGAAAGGTGTGCTAGAGCTTCGAGATGGGGACTAAAACAAATGACAAGTAAGTCAATTATATACATGGATTTGCACAAACCAAACAACAAGATGGTTAATGTATAGCTGGAACATTTTTGGTGCACAAACAAACCACGAGTAAACACAAACTCACAAAACTCACCATGGCCCGAACTTGGGGGAAGTCACCACCTTCCCCCTTGTAGTATTATCCATGCCTAACCACGAGACCAACACCCAAATGTCATTTTGTCATGTGATTCCCAAGTTGGAGTCCCGAAATTCCCTGAATTAGGACTCTTACGACTTTAGAAGCCCATAACTTTGTGTGAAGACCTCCAATTGAAGTGAGGTATAAATTAAAGTTGTAGCCTTCGTTGAGAGATTTCCAACAGTATGTGGCATATCACCTACACATAAGGAAATTAGGGCGATTCTTGTCTTTTAATGGTCGAAAATCAAATTGGCAATTTTACTCCCGG
>Ga0116230_10001573_pt1 | contig 21824 bp, 16 predicted proteins | sample S1TSphfallax_3_FD_88678 | JGI IMG/M metagenome (GOLD analysis project Ga0116230, IMG submission 88678) | Host-associated microbial communities from peat moss isolated from Minnesota, USA - S1T2_Fd - Sphagnum fallax MG | ecosystem: Host-associated > Plants > Peat moss > Unclassified | place... | reverse complement strand
TTGATATCCTTGGCATCGCCCGGCCGCGCCGTGCCAAGCCCGCTATGGAACCCGGCCACGGCCTTCACCGCGGCACCGCTGCGCGCCAATTCGAGCGACGTCGTGCCGCCGAAGCAGTAGCCGATGGCCGCGACCTTTCCCGCATCCACTTCCGGACGCGCGGTCAACGCCTGCAGCCCAGCCTCAGCGTAGCGGCGCGTGATCAGCGGGTCCTGCAGCATCGGCCCGATCAACGCCATCAAGTCTTCCATACTCTCGACGGTTTTGCCCTCCCCGAACAGATCGCTCGCCAGCGTGACATAGCCAAGCTCGGCCAGGCGCATGGCCTTCTCCTTGGTGTGCTCGCTAAGGCCAAAGCCTTCCGGAAAGACCAGAACCGCCGGACGTTTTCCGGTCTTGTTCGGGTCGAAATATAACACGCTTTCCATATTCAAACCGTTGACCTGGTATTTCAGAACTTCGCTGTGCATGGCATTTCTCCCGTTTCCGGCAGCACTATCACCCGTAACGCGGCAGCCCGGCAAGTCTTGCCCTGGCGGAACCACGGCGCCTGATTTCCGGCCATTCGGAAGCCCTCAAAGACTGGGCGTTGACGCCGCCTGGTCCTTGGCTAAGTCTCAGCCCAACAAAACGGGTGGACTCCATGCGCATTGCTTCGCTTTTGCCAGCGTATGACGGCAATCATTGCTATCTGGAAGGAACGCGAAATTAACCAAGATGCCTGATGTTATCGATCGAATTGCGGGGACGCTTGACGCGCATGCTGGTGACCGCGCCATCGAATTTGGCGGCAGCTGGATAAATTGGGGCGACGTCAAACGCTACGGCGATCAGGTCATCGCGTTGCTCGATGCCGCCGGCTGTCCGCCGGTTGAGAAGATCGGCATCGTTATTCGCAATCGCCCGGCCTATGCCGCCGCAATCATTGGGCTGTTGGCGCATCGCCGTTCGATCAGTTTTATTTACGCGTTCTCGCCGCCGCTGGTGCTGGCCCAGCAAATCAAATCACTGGGGGCGGCGGCGATCATCGCCGATGACGCGGATTGGCTGCGGATCCATGATGCGGTTACCGACTCCGGCGCTGCGGGGATCACGCTTGGCACGGCACTTGCCACCGCGCAGGATGCACCGCGCCTTGCGGCCGGGCTGGAGCGGATGCGCCGGCCGGCCGTTGCGGCGCCGCCCGCTTCGGACGCGGCCGCGCAAGCGGCAATCGAGGTGCTCTCCAGCGGAACGACCGGAACGCCGAAGCGCATCAACATGCCGCTGCAGATGCTGGAGCGTGCCGTGCAAAGCGCGCCGGGCGGAGAATCCGGTGTGGAGCCGCCCATTCAGATCAATATCTGGCCGTTCGGCGGCGTCGGCGGCACCTGCCTGCTGGCGGCGAGTGCCGCCATCGGCATCCCGATGGTGCTGATGGAGCGCTTTACCGTGGCGGAATTCGCCTCCGCCCTGCGACGCCACCGGCCGCCAATGCTGGGGCTCTCACCAACCGCGATCAGCATGATCATGGATGCCGATGTGCCGGTGGAAGATTTCGCCAGCGTGATCATGATCTCGGGCGGTTCCGCCCATCTCGACCCCGATCTGCAGGACCGATTCGAGGCGAAATACAATCTGCCGATCTACTGGGCGCTGGGCGCAACGGAATTCTGCGGAACCATTATCCGCTGGACGCCGCAAATGCGCGAGCAGGTCGGCAATGCCAAGCGCGGCAGTGTCGGTTTGCCGATGCCGGGCGTTGAAATTCGCGTGGTCGATCCGGATACCGGTGAAATCCTTGGGCCCGGCCAGGATGGATTGCTGGAGGTCTATTGTCCGGCGGTGCGGCCGGACTGGGTGCGGACGACCGATCTGATGATGATCGACGCCGACGGCTATGCCTTTCACCGCGGCCGCCATGACGGGGCGATCACCCGCGGCGGGTTCAAGATCATGCCGGAGCAGATTATCAAGGTGCTGCGCGCGCATCCGGCGGTGGCGGATGCTTCGGTGATCGGCCTTGCCGATCAGCGGCTTGGCGCCGTGCCCGTCGCCGCCGTCGAACTGCTTTCGAATGCACCCCCGACCACTCCGGACGCGTTGACCGACTATCTGAGGGCAAACCTGCCCGCGACCCACGTGCCGGCGGAATTGCGGATTGTGGCGGCGCTGCCGCGCACCGCCTCGCTGAAGGTGAGCCTGGCGGATATGCGGCTGCTCTTTGAGACACCCGATGGGCGTGCGGCAACGGACGGCCGGATTTGAATTGGTCAAGGCGGCAGCCAAAATCTGCGGCAATTTCTAATCCCGTTTCACAGGGATTTTTTGACCGCGAAGACCCTCGGATCGAACGCATTCGCCGCCATCCAGCCGCCATCCACGAAGAGCGTATGCCCGGTCACGTAGCTTGCCAAATCGGACGCCAGAAACAGCGCCGCACCGCCGATTTCGTGGGTGGTTCCGGGGCGGCCGATTGGCATGATGCTCTGGTCCATTATCGCCAGCGATTGCGGTGTTTCAGGTAGGCGCGGAGTGGTGATGTTGCCGGGCGCGATGGCGTTGACGCGAATGCCGTCGCGGCCCCATTCGGCAGCCATTGATTTCACCAGATGGATCAAGCCGGCCTTGGCAGCGCCGTACGCAGCATGGCCGGGCGCCCCAACCGCGCCGTCGACCGAGCTGACGCAGACCATCGCACCGGGCTGCTTGCGCTTGATCATGCCGGCGGCGACCGCGCGCGCTGTCACGAAAAAATAGCGCAGGTTGCGGGACTGATCGAAATCCCATTCTTCCAGGGTCATGTCGAGCAGCGGCTTGAACAATGCCTGCCCGACAATCGAGACCAGCACATCGATGCCGCCCGCCGCCTGCTCGGCCTCCGCCACCGAGCGCAGGATCGATGCTTCGTCCATGATATCGCCGATGACGGCAACACCGCGACGGCCGAGACCGCGTACCGCTGCGGCGACATGCTCTGCCCGCTCCCGTTCATTGTCCATCACCACGACATCGCAACCGGCCCGGGCCAGCAAGTTGGCGCTGGCTTCGCCCATGCCCCTGCCGCCGCCGACCACCAGCGCGCATTTACCGTCCAATCCGAACAATGATCGCGTCAAGTTGCTTCTCCCGGTGCGGGCCTCGTTTCGCTGCCCGCGCCAGCCGATACTAGACCGCGGCCAGAAAAGATAACCGGCGGGAACGGTTTTCCGGAAACGCGGAAAATCGGATTATTATTTGCCTTCACTGCCGGCGGGGCTGCAACAAGGCAACGGGGGTGAAAATGGCCGATATCAACATCTGCGTGCCCTGCCCGAATATTCTGGGCGAAGGGCCGGTCTGGGATGTGGCGGAGCAGAGGCTGTACTGGATCGATGGCGAGGGCCATGAAATCTGGCGCTGCGCGCAGGACGGATCCGACGTGCGGACCTGGAAGCTGCCGGTGCATATCGGCATGATGGCCTTGCGCGAAGGCGGCGGCGCGATTTTGGCGACCGGCCCCAGCTTGCAGTTTTTTGATTTTGAAAGTGGTGTATTGCAGCCGATCACCGATCCGGAAGCTGGACGCGATGGGGTCAGGTTGAATGACGGCAAGGTGGATAGCCGCGGCCGGCTGATCGTCGGCTCGCTGGACCTTCCGTCCCTCGAGAATCCGCAAGCAGGGCAGGCGCCGCGGGGGACGCTGTATCGTCTCGATACCGATTTGAGTTTGCATCGGCTGGACACCGGGTTCGGGGTTTCCAACGGACCTTGCTGGAGCCCTGATCAATCAACCTTCTATTTCACCGACAGCGCGGCTGATAAAATTTACGCCTATGACTGGGACGAGCTGCGCGGCGAGCCAAGCGCCAAACGCATTTTCGCCGAGCTGCCGCGGCACCACATTCCGGATGGCGGAACGGTCGACGAGGAAGGCTTTATCTGGTCGGTCTTGAACGGCGCCTATAGCGGGGTCGGCGAGCTGCGCCGCTATGCGCCGGACGGCACGCTTGACCGGATTATCACGATGCCGGTGCCAAAGCCGACAAGCCTGATGTTCGGGGGTGCCGATCTCGACGTCATTTTCGTCACCACCATGAACCTGCCAACCGAAATCCCCTATAACAGCGCCGACGGCTATTTGTTCACGATCACCGGCCTTGGAATACGCGGCCTGCCCGAGCGCCGTTTCGCCGGCTAGCAAGAAGCCGCTTTTTGAAAAAAGCGGCGCAAAAACTTTTACCTCTGGGCCATGGGCTGTGGCCGCACCAGCGCCCAAGGCCCAGCATAAAAAAGTCTTTTTGCTTCTTTTTCTTCAGAAAAAGAAGTGCTTGCCTGTTTTTTCTTCTGCCAATTCCATCAGTAACCGCGGAAATTCGGCGGGCGTTTTTCGAGGAAGGCGTTGGCCGCTTCCTTGCCGTCATGCGACATGCTGGCATGGGCATTGGCCGTCGCTTCCATCGCCATCGTCTCCTCGAGCGATGCGGTTTCGGCGGCGTTCAGGTTGCGCTTCATGGCGGCGAAGGATGCAGTTGGGCCGCGTGCCAGTCGCTGCGCCAATGCTGCGGTCTCCGCCTCCAGAGTTTCGTCATCGACCAGCCGGTTGATCAGCCCGATCGCGAGCGCCCGCTCGGCATCGACCGGTTCATCCAGAAGATAAAGCTCGCGCGCCGCCATCGGGCCGACCAGCCGGGTCAGCAGGAAACTGCCGCCGGGATCGCCGCAGCGGCCGGCGCTCGCAAAAGCCAGTTTGAACCGCGCGGTGCGCGAGGCAATCCGCAAATCACAGGCGGCCAGCAGCACCATCCCGCTGCCGGCAGCGGGTCCGCGCACCGAGGCCAGAGTCGGTTTTGGCATGCGGCGGAGCAGCACCGGGATTTGACCGTGCAGCAGCATGGTGGCGGCGGCTTCCTCGGCAAGGATCTCGCGCTGTGGCTCCGGATCCTCGCCGCCCGAGAGATCGTAGCCGGCGCAGAAGCCGCGCCCGGCGCCGGTTAACACCACACAACGAATTGCCGGATCGACCGCGGCTTGCCGCAACGCGGCGAGCAATTCTTCGAGCATCGGGATGGTCAATGCGTTGAGCCGGGCGGGACGGTTGAGCGTCAACCGCGCCACGCCGTCATCAACTTCGAACAGAATCGTCACGCGTGTTTTTTCACCGCCTGCATGCCGGCAACAATGGGCTGGCCGGTTTGCGCATAGGCGGATGCGTGGCTGAGCTGGTGCAGATCGAAACAGGTCTGCAGCGCGGTGGCTTGGCCCATGATATCCATGGTCTGATTGACCGCCCGCTTCGCGGTTGCCAGCGCATGCGGATGCATTTTCGCGATCTCAATGGCGAGCGCCCGGCTCTCGCTATCGAGCTCCGCCAGCGGCACCACCCGATTGACCATGCCGCGCCGTTCCGCTTCGGCGGCGCTGATGGGCCGCGCGGTGAACAACATCTCCTTGGCCTTGCGGGACCCGAGTTCCCAGGTATGGCCGTGATATTCAACGCCGCCGATGCCCATCAGCACGACCGGGTCGGAAAACCGCGCATTATCGGCCGCGATGATCAAGTCGCATGGCCAGGCGAGCAGCAGGCCGCCGGCAATGCAGGCACCCTGCACGGCCGCGATGGAGGGTTTCGGAATATCGCGCCAGCGGCGGGAGAAGCCCAGATAGAATTTTGCCTCCCATTCGTGAATGCCGAGCAGCCCGCGTTCGGGAAAGGTTTCCTCAATGCGCTTGAACGGTCCGTTCGCCACCGCCTCCGGGCTGACATCGTGGCCGGCCGAGAAATGCGGCCCTTCGGCGCGCAGCAAAATAACCCGTACCTGCTCGTCGGCCGCCGCGCGCTCCCAGGCATCGTTGAGCTCTTCAAGGAATTGCGGGTTCTGCGCGTTGCGCTCCTTTGGTCGATTCAACGTGATCGTCGCGATACGCTCGTCGACGGAATAAAGAATGTAATCTGCCACCATAATCCTCCGTTTCAGATCTGTTTAAGGGCATGCCCCCTCGGCGTGGGACTATTTTCAATTCTGTTCCGCATAGCCGGAAGCAGGGGTCGTGGAAATTGACAGATGACCGATACACCTATGTCGTTCAGCCGAGCAAACGCGCACGAGGCTGGATGAATATTGAGTTGAACGAAGAACAGCGCATGATCGCCGAAACGGCGGCGCAGTTCTTTACGACGCATGCGCCGTTAGACCGGGCGCGGGCAGCCGGAGAAGGCGGCTTTTCCGCAGCGCTCTGGCGCGAGGTTGCGCAGATCGGATTTACCCGCATGCGTCTGCCGGAGGCGCAAGGCGGGTCGGGGGCGAGCCTGCTGGATGCGGCTTTGGTGTGTGAAGCGGCGGGCTGCCGCGTGGCCCCTGTTCCCCTGGCCGACGGCATAGCCGCATGCCGGCTGCTTGCCAGCCTCGAAGGCGATGCGGCGGCGGGTATCTTGACCGGTATCGCGGAAACGCCTGTATCGTTCTCGCGGGATCCTGATCTTGCGCAGTTGATCCTGGAAGACGAGAGTCTCTCCGCCCGCTTCCCGGGCGGCGAGACCGTTCTGCTGGCAAAGGGGGGGCCGGCGGCGAAGCTTCATGAAGCAGCGAAGGCGGAAAGCGGCATCCTGCGCGCCGCCTGGTTGATCGGCGCGGCGAGACAAGCAATTCGCCTTGCCGCCGCCTATGCCGCCGAGCGCAAGCAGTTTGGCCAGCCGATCGGTGCGTTTCAGGCAATTGCGCATCCGCTCGCAGACTCCATCACCGATATTGAAGCCGGACAGCTTTTGGTATGGCGGGCGATCTGGGCCGTCGCTTGCCGTCGGGAGGACGCCGCGGCGGCGCTGGCCATGGCCGGCTGGTGGGCGGCCAGAGCCTCGCGGGTGGCGGTGCGGCGGGCGTTGCGGACATTCGGCGGTTACGGACTTTCGTTGGATTACGACATCCATCTCTACTTCCTGGCGATCAACCGGGCGGCGCTGCGCGACGGCGATCCGGACAAGCAGCTCGCCGTGATCGGGGATTTTCTTTGGGCGGGCCGCCAGACAACGCTGCCGGACGCAGGAGAGGTGGGGCTGGATCTTGGCATGGGACCCGCCGCCGAGGCTTATGCTTCCGAAATCCGACAGTTCTTTGAAGCCGAGATGACCGAGGAGTTGCGGGCGTTCAGCCGGGACTCGTCAGACGGCCATGATCCGGGCTTTCACCGCAAGCTTGCCAAAGCCGGCTACGCCTATCCGGACTGGCCGGCGAAATGGGGCGGCCAGGCGCGCAGCGCCATGGAAATCATCGCGCTGAGCCGGGTATTTGAACAGTATCGATGGACCCGCGTGCCGATCGGCACCACGAATATGGGCGCGCGGATGGTGATGGAATTCGGCTCCCCGGAGCTGCAGGCCGAAGTGCTGCCGCGCCTGGCCGATGGCTCAGCATTATCCTGCCTGGGCTTTACCGAGCCGGACTCCGGATCGGACATGTTTGCCGCCCGCATCCGGGCGCGGCGGGACGGTGACGATTGGATCATCAGCGGACAAAAAATGTTCACCACCCTCGCGCATGTCTCTGACTACGTATTGATGCTGGCCCGGACCGATCCGGCACAGACGAAACATCGCGGGATCACCATTTTCTTCTTCCCCATGAACCTTCCCGGGATTGCCATTCAGCCGCTGCACACGCTGCAGAACGAACGCACGAACATCACCTTCTACGACGACGTCCGGGTGCCGGACCGCTACCGGCTGGGGCAGGTTGACGGCGGTTTAGCCGTCATGGCGTCGGCGATGCAGATCGAGCATGGCGGCGAAGGGTATCACATCCATCACCGCAGCTTGGCTGAAGCGGCTTTGGACTGGGCTCATGCGCCGGCAGAGGCTGGCGGCCGGCCGATCGATGATCCCGGCATCCGGGCGCATCTGGCGCGCTTAGTCACCCATGTGGAGCTGGCGGATTTGCTTTGCCGCCGGGCGGTTCTCACCGTTGAGACCGGAACGGCAACCCGGACCGATGGGCCCATGGCAAAGCTGTTCGCGACCGAGCGTTACATGCAGGACGCCGCTGATCTGATGGCGCTGACCAGCCCGGCCTCGTTTTTCAAGGAAACCAATGCGTTGGCCGAGATTGAGGCGAAGCATCGGCAATCGATCAGCCAGACCATCTACGGCGGCACCAGCGAGATCCATCGGGGCATCATTGCCCAATTTGCCCTGGATCTGCCGCGTTCGGTCTGAGCCGCGGATCCGGCCGGCACAGCTCGGCCTCGATCATTGCCCTCACCGCAGCTTGGGAGTAACCTCCGTCCAAAATGACGGCAGCATTTCGGCTGCGAAGACAGAGGAAAAACAATGCGCTCGACTTCCTTAGCCCGTCATCCGCCTGAAAGACTCTCGACGGCAGCCGGGGTGAAGTCGGCAACGCGCACGGTCGAGATTCTCGAATACTTCGCCTCCGTCAGCCAACCGGTCCGGACCTGCGAGATCAGCAGCGCCTTGGATATTCCCAATTCGAGCGTCGATGACATTCTTCGTACCCTGGCGACCAGAGGCTATGTCAGCTTCAATCGCCGCACCAAGCGCTATGCCCCTTCCTACAAGATTGTTTGCATGGCGCAGGCAATCGAGCGGGGGTTCTTCGGCGACGATCGGCTGCGGCTGCTGCTGCGCGAACTGCAACGAGTTACCGGCGAAAGCGTCTATCTAAGCGTTCAGAACGATTGCTGGATAGAGAATGTCGCAACCATCCCAGGAAGCTGGGAGGCGATTAGCGAAGATGAGGATTTCCGGCGGCAGGTCGTCTATTTCGACGGCACGCGCTGGCGGCCGGCAACGAATTTTGCCGCGGCCTTGCTGGCGCTGCAATCCAAGCTGGACATTATCGATCTGGTGATGCGCACACAGAAAATGGGAATTTCGCCGGAGGCGCAGTTCGCCGTCAATGAGCTGATCGACGACGCCCGGTTGATCCGCGCCAGGGGTTTTGCGACATGCCGGCGTGATGACAGCATCAAGGTCGAATCGGTCGCTTGCCCAATTCGGATCACCAACGGAAATTTCCCTGCTGCGGTCGGCGTTGTCGGCAATGATCTGCTCAGCAGCGAGCGGAAATCGAAGGAACTGGCGACAGCCATCCATAAGGTGGTGACCGAGCATCTTCGCGGTGCGTCCATCTGCTGAATAGACGGCCGATTGGAAGCTTCCGCTCATTCGGAAAAAATTCGTCCGGCGTTGACCAAGGGTGATTCGAAGCTACGCTGGCGAATATAGAACTTTGCGCGCTTGCCTCATCCGAATTCCTGCAGCCTGCAACCGGCAGCTTTCGCGAAACCTGGATTCCGGCCAACAAAGGCGGCGAATGGAGTTATGAGATTGAAGACTGCGGTCGATGCTGCGTTCATTCGAAATGGTCTGGAAATCGCCGACCTGAATGCGGTTCGCATCGCGCTCTACCAGCAGACGGAGGACCCTTGGCTGGCGGCGCTACCCCTGGCCGCCAAGTGCGATGCCGCCGATAAGGCCATGTTGATCGACAAGGCGACAGCCTGGCTTTTGGCCAATGCCGGAGGCGCGGCGCCGGCGGAACCGCCGGAGCAAGAGCTGCGCAAGCTGATGAACATGGCAACCGGCGTTGAGATGGACGACCTTGAATTTCAAGCGCGCCGCGACCTTCCCGCATTCGGGCCATATCCCTTCTTCGCGCAGTGGGAGGGTGACAAGCCGCCGGTCCCTGCGGACTTCAAGGTAGCCATTATCGGCAGCGGTTTTGCCGGTATTGCGGCGGCCGTGCAGTGCGCGTTGCTTGGCCTGCCCTATGTCGTTCTGGAGCGTCAGGAGGAGCCTGGCGGCACCTGGACGATCAATCGGTATCCCGATGTCCGGGTCGACACGGCGTCGATCACCTATGAATACAGCTTTGAGAAAGCCTATCGCTGGACCGAATATTTTGGGCGCGGCGGCGAGGTGCAAGGCTATCTCGCGCATGTCGCCAAGAAATACGGCGTCACCGCCAATACCAGGTACAATTCCGACCTCAAGCGCGCATCGTTCGACGAAGACCGGCAGCTTTGGCAGCTTGAAGTTTCCACCCCTGACGGACCGCAAAGGCTGGAGGCAAATGTCGTCATTTCGGCTGCCGGCGTGTTCGCCAATCCGAGGCTGCCGGATATCGCCGGAAAGGAGCGTTTCCAGGGGTTGGTGGTGCATCCCTCGCGCTGGCCAAAGGGGCTTGAGCTCGAGGGCAAGCGCGTCGCGATTATCGGCAATGGCTCGACCGGCGTGCAGATCCTGGGGAGCATCGCGAGCCAGGCCCAAGCCGTGCATGTGTTTCAGCGCACCCCGCAATGGATCAGTCCGCGCGCCAATTACGGCAAGCCGCTGGAACCCGAAATCACCTGGCTGGTTGAAAATTTCCCAGGCTATTGGAACTGGTGGCGCTACATGGCGACGGCGGCATTGTTCGATATCCATGATTTTCAGGTGCCCGACCCGGCCTGGCAGGCCAAAGGTGGCAAGATCAATGCCGCCAATGACCAGCTACGCGAGACGCTGACCGGCTATATCCATCGCGAGATGGCGGCCCGGCCGGAACTGATCGAAAAACTGGTCCCCGATTACGCGCCCTTCTCCCGCCGGCCGGTGGTGGATAATGGCTGGTACCGCGCCTTGACGCGCGACAATGTGGAGCTGGTCACCGAGCCGATTGAACGGTTGAACCCGCATGGAATCGAAACCGCCGACGGAAGGCAGCGGAACGTCGATATCATCGTCAGCGCCACCGGCTTTGAAATCACCCAATATCTCTGGCCCGCACGTTATGCCGGCCGCGGTGGACAGGATTTGCATGATTCCTGGTCCACGGGCGACGGGCCGCGGGCCTATCTGGGCATGATGGTGCCGGATTTTCCGAACCTGTTCATGCTGTATGGGCCGAACTCCCAGCCGCTTTCCGGCGGTACCGGCTTGCCGCAATGGTATGTTGTCTGGGCCGCCTATGCGGCGCGATGCATCATGCAAATGCTGCGGGACGGCAAGCGGAGCGTGGAGGTGACGCAGGATGCGTTCCGCCGCTACAATCAGGCGCTGGACCGGCAAGCCGAAAATCTCATCCAATTAAAACCCGAAGGCGGCGTCGACAAGAATTACTATGTCAGCAACGGCCGGCTGTTGATGAACGCACCCTGGCTGAGCCCGGAATTTCACCGCATGTGCAGCGTGGTCGAATGGACTGATCTGGCATTATCCTGATAATGCCAGACCGATACAAAAACAAAACGTTGAGGGTGGCAGACAATGAGAGCGTTGATCTACGAAGCGCCGCGCACGATCAGTTACACCGAAGCGCTTTCGGTTCGTGAACCGGCAGACGATGAGGTCACGGTCCGGATCGTCGCCAGCGGCATCTGTCATAGCGATCTCAGTGTGCTGGACGGCACCATCCAGTGGCCGGCGCCGGCCGTGCTCGGCCATGAGGGCGCCGGCGTGATTGAGAAAATCGGCAGCCATGTCCATGGTCTTAAACCGGGCGATCACGTCGCCTTGCACACACTCGCGTATTGCGGCCATTGCCGGCATTGCGAAACCGGGTTCCCGACGCATTGCCGCGCCACGCTCGGCAATCGCAGCCAGCCTTTCCAGTTAAATGGCGCCCCGGTGTCGAATTTCGCCGCCACCTCGACCTTCGCCGAGATCACCGTTGTCAAACAGCAGCAGGCGGTGAAAATCGATCCGTCAGTGCCGCTGGATGTGGCGTGTCTCATCGGCTGCGGCGTTCTGACCGGGGTCGGCACCGTGATCAATCGCGCTGACGTCGCCACAGGAGATACGGCGGCGGTTTTTGGCGCCGGCGGCGTTGGGCTAAACGTCATCCAGGGTCTGCGCTTGGCCGGCGCCGCGCGCATCATTGCAGTGGATTTGTTGAGTTCGCGTGAAACCATGGCCCGGGATTTTGGCGCCACCGATTTCATCGATGCATCCGCCGTCGATGCCGTGGCGCAGATCAAGGCGCTGCTGCACGACCCGAGCGGCCCGCATGCCAGCGGCGCCGACTGGGCATTTGAATGTTCGGGCAGCGGCGCGGCGTTGCGCAGCGCCGTGGCGTCGCTCGGCTGGGGCGGCAACTGCCTGATCGTCGGCGTGCCGGCAGCGAGCGCGATGCTGGAGCTCCCGGTTGCGACGATGGGCTTTGTCGACCGCGGCATCATGGGCGTTCGCTATGGCGCATCCCGGCCGCATCGCGATATTCCGGCCTATCTGCAGCTCTACAAAAATGGCGCGCTGAAGCTGGATGAATTGGTCACCCGCCGCTACCGGCTCGATCAATATGCCGAGGCGTTCGACGACCTCGAGCATGGCCGGCTCGCGCGCGGCGTGTTTGTGTTTTAGCGGCGGCCGGGCGTTGACGGAAAACCGCCTCTGGCAGCTGCCGCCTATCCGGGCCGGTCGACCCGCCTCGCAGGATCTGCAGCAGCGCCGGGCGCGCGCCGAACAGATGATGCCGCCGGACGCCGCATTGGTGGAACAGAGCATCGGAGGCATACGCTGCTTTACGACAACGCCCACTCACCCGGCCTTGACGATTCTATATTTCCACGGCGGCGGCTACCGGATGGGCAACCCCGCAAGCTGGGGCCCTTTCGCCCGCAGGATCTCCGACGCCGCGACGGCAACCGTGGTGCTACCCGATTACCGGTTGGCGCCCGAGCACCCGTTCCCCGCGGGCTTGCAGGATGCGGTTGCGGTGTATCGCGCGCTGGCGCCAAAGGGGGCCATTCTGGTTGCCGGTGATTCTGCCGGCGGCGGTCTGGCTGCCGGGCTTAGCATCGTGGCCGGGGCCGCGGGCGCCGCCCCGGCCGGTTTGATCATGATTTCTCCGATGCTGGATTTAACCGCCCGGAATCAAACCTACAGCACCAACGCGGCCCGTGACGTGATGTTTTCCAGAGCCAATGTACTGGATTGCGCCGATCTATACCTGCAGGGGCATCCGGCTGAGGATCCGCTCGTGACGCCGCTGACCGCCGATCCCGCCGCCTTTCCACCGTCGATCGTTCTTGTTGGCGGCAATGAAGTGATGCTCGGCGAGGCCATTGCCTTCACCGAAGGTCTGGCGTTGGCCGGCGTGGCTGTGACCCTGCATGTCGGCGCCGGAATGGCGCATATCTGGCCGGTACTGCAGCCGCAGACACCGCAGGCCGCCGCTGCGGTCGCGGTGATCGGGACCTTCGTTCGAGGCATAACCGGCAATCTTGGGCTGAGCGCGTAACCAACTGACAGTGGCACTTGCATCTATTTATCCTAACATTTTTAATCATAGGATTGGATTGCCTTCTACCGTGGCGGTCTCTCCTCGCTACTATTCTAATGCCTGGGCGCCAATGAATAATACCCAGGTCGAGGAAGTACCGGATGCTCAAGACCCTTGGACGGATCGATCGATCATGGCCTTAGCGCCGGAGCTGTGTTAGCCAATCACCGCCTGGCGCGGGGCAATCGCCTAGATCGGCGCCGTGCCCAGGGAAGCCGGGAAAATGAAAACGTTCAGCCTTAACCAAGGAACCCCGTCATGTCAGCTGTAGAACCCTTAATTTCGCTTCGCCATGCCGACCGCCTCTTCATCGGCGGAAGCTGGGTCACGCCATCCGGCGACACACGGTTTTCGGTCATCACGCCGCATACTGAAGAGACCCTGCTGAGCGTGCCCGAGGGTCAGGCGGCCGACATCAACCGCGCCGTGGCCGCGGCGCGCGAGGCTTTCGATAACGGGCCCTGGCCCCGCATGAGCCCGGCGGAACGGGCCGGCTATCTCGGCGCCATCGCCGCCGGCCTGAATGAGCGGGCGGTAGAGTTCGCCCATGCCTGGACCCAGGAAAGCGGGATTGTCCATAGCGCTGCCACCTATAACGGGCCGGCTGCGGCCGGCGCGTTCGCCTTCTACGCGGGTTTGGCCGCAACATTCCCGTTCGAGGAACTGCACGAGCCTTCCTATGGCGGCGGCACCGGGCTGTTGGTGCGCGAGCCGGTCGGCGTGGTGGCCGCGATCGTTCCCTGGAACGCCGCCTTGTCGCTGCTCACCTACAAGGTGGCACCGGCTCTGCTCGCCGGCTGCACGGTAATTTTGAAGGCATCGCCGGAAGCGCCGATCGACGCCTATATCTTCGCCGAAATCTGTGAGCAGGTCGGCCTCCCGCCGGGCGTTATCAATGTCGTCACCGCCGACCGCGAAGTCTCCGAGCTGCTGGTGCGCCACCCGGATGTCGACAAGGTCAGCTTCACCGGCTCCTCTGCCGCCGGCAAGCGGATCGCTTCGATCTGCGGCGAGCGGATTGCCCGCTGCACCTTGGAACTTGGCGGCAAATCCGCCGCGGTGGTGTTGGACGACTACGATCTCGGCACCGCCGCGGCCGCGTTGGCCGGATCCCTGACCTTCATGACCGGCCAGGTTTGCGCCGCCCTTACCCGCGTGGTCGTCCCGCAATCCCGGCATGACGATTTCGTGGACGCCATGCGCGACGTGTTCGGCACCATTAAAGTGGGGGATCCCTATGATCCGGAGACCCAGCTTGGGCCGCTCGCAATGAAGCGGCAGCTCGACCGGGTCGAGGGCTATATCGCCAAGGGCAAGGCGGAGGGCGCCACGCTCGCCTATGGCGGCAGCCGTCCGGCTGGTCTTAATCGCGGCTGGTTCATCGAACCGACCGTGTTCGCCAATGTCGATAATCGCTCCACCATCGCCCAGGAGGAAATTTTTGGGCCGGTGATCAGCGTGATTCCCGCCGCCAGCGAGGAAGATGCCATCAACATCGCCAATGATACGCTGTTCGGCCTGAACAGTTCGGTCTTCACCAATGACGTGGATGCCGCCTACCGCGTGGGCCGCCGTTTGCGGGCCGGCACGGTCGGGCATAACGCCTGGCGTACCGACTTCGGCATTGCTTTTGGCGGGTTCAAGCAATCCGGACTTGGCCGGGAGGGCGGACGGGAAGGCCTGCTGCCTTACCTTGAGACCAAAACCGTTCTACTCGCGCAAGATCCGGGCCACGTGAAGCGCTGAGCGATCGCCGAATTGCCGGCTCCCTTATCCAGGCCCGGCTATAGACATTAATGATAAGTGGAGATCGGGATGCCCGTTAAATCACGTGCCGCAATTTTGTTCGAAGTCAACAAGCCCCTGGTCATTGAGACCGTTGAGGTGGCGGATCCGGGGCCGAACGAGGTTCTCATCAAGCTGGAAGCGGCGAGCCTGTGCCATTCCGACCTGAGTTTCCTTGAGGGGAAATTTCCGCACATGCTGCCAGCGGTGTTCGGCCATGAAGGGTTCGGCAAGGTCGTGAAAAACGGCACCGGCGTTACCGCCGTTGCCGAGGGCGATACGGTGATCCCCTATCTGGTTCCGGATTGCGGTAAATGCCCGTATTGTCTGTCCGGGCGCACCAATATGTGCTTCGAAATGGCCCGCTCCTACCGGCCGGGATTTCCAACCTGGTTCCGCTATAATGGCCAGCCTGTGTATGGTTTCATGTCGCTCGGCACTTTTTCCGAATATCTCGTCGTGCCGGAGGATCAGGTTCAAAGGGTCAACAGCGCGGCGCCGGCAGCCGAGGCGTCCTGCATTGGTTGCGGCATCACCACAGGCCTTGGTTCGGCGCTTTTAGCGGCCAAGGTTGAAGCGGGTTCCAGCGTCGTCGTCATCGGACTTGGCGGCGTCGGCTTGAGCGTTGTGCAGGGCTCGAAGATCGCCGGCGCCAAGACCATTATCGCCGTTGACATCAGCCCTGGGAAAGAGGCGGTCGCGCGCAAGATGGGTGCGACGCATTTCATCAACAGCAAGCAGCAGGACACGGTAGCCGAAGTTTTCGGATTGACCGGGATCGGCGCGGATTACGCCTTTGACTGCGTCGGCAATCCAAAAATATTCGAGCTGGGTCTTGCCTGCCTCAGCAGCGGCGGCTGGTCGAAAATGACATCCGTAGGGATCATTTCCGATGAGGTCACGGTGCCGGTAAAATGGAGCCAGATGACCGGGCGCAACTGGCACAACACATTGATGGGCGGCGCCAAGCGGCAGGACGTGGCGAGATTCGTCGATTGGTTCGTCGAAGGCAAGCTCGACCTGGGCGATATGGTGACCCAGACGCTGGCGCTGGATCAGATCAATGATGGCTTCGATCTGATGCGCGAGGGTAAGACCAATCGCGCCGTGATTATCTACGACTGAGGCGCGATGACATTGGGGGGAAATCGCAAAGCGGTTCCATCAAATGTCCGAATCCGCCTGTAAAAATATGCCTAGAGGGCGATTTCGGACATCGCGCTAGTAAGGCAGATCAGCCTGCGCCGCGACCACGGCGATCATGCGGCTTCGCGAATCCAGCGCTTCCAGCGGTGTGTAGACTTCGACGCGAAACTTACACTCCAGATCCGCGAAAAACGTGAAGTGGTTGAAGCGGAGAATCGATTTGTCCGGCAATGCGTAATCGACCATGCGCGAAGAGCGGACGGGCAGTTCATATCGTTTCCATATCGTTCGAAATTCGGCGCTTTCGGCTGAAAGCTGGGAAACCAGTTCCTGGAAGCGGGGATCCTGGCTATTTCTGGCATAGGCCGCACGAAACATGGCCACCTGTTGCCTAGCCTCTGCCTCCCAATCCGGCAAAACCTTTTTTGTAATATCCTCGAGAAAGAGGGAGCGGAGCTGATTTCGGCGATTGCCGGAGAATTTATCAAAATTACCAAAAAACGCCCGCGCCGCGGCATTGGTACCGATGAAGTCGGCGAAAGGATTGAGAATGAACGCAGGGGAAAACGGCATTGCGTCGATGACGGTCTGCGTGGCCAGAAGGACCTCGCTTGGGTCGGTTGGCACGAACTCCTCGGTCATTGCAAAGCCGAGCTGAAAGAGTTGGCTTCGCTCAATCGGGGTCAAGCGCAATGCATCCGCAAGCTTGGCAAGCAGGTTGCGGGAAAACGAGATATCCAGTCCCTGCTCAAGCTTGGTGTACCAGGAAAGCGAAACGCCCAGCAGCTCGGCCACCTCCTCCCTGCGCAAGCCTTCGGCGCGGCGGTGCTTGCTGGAGGTCAGGCCGAACGCCTCCGGACGAAGCCGGTTCCGCCGCGATCTGACGAAATTCGCCAGCTCCTCGCGCCGGGTCTTACTTCCCGCAAAATTCTCTGGTTTAGTTAACATCTCCAAACGCTGTCCATTTTTTAAGACGATTTTGTCTTCGGCTTGCGCCATCGTCCGTATTGATAATCTAATGGGGTCGTGATGCCCGGTCCAGTGCGTGAAATGAGCTACGAAAAGATCACGGAACGTGCTAAATCGACGGTGATCGCTTGCAGAATATGACGCAACAGTTTTAGGGGGATTAAATGAAGGTCGAGAAATTAACCGACGCCGCGCGCGAGCAACTTTTGGCTGCGCACCCGCAATGGACATATCTGCCGGAACGCGACGCGGTGCAGCGCAAGTTTGCCTTCGCCGATTTTTCGGCCGCCTTCGGCTTCATGACCCGGGTCGCTCTGGCGGCCGAAAAAATGGACCACCATCCGGAATGGTTCAATGTCTACAACCGCGTTGAGATCCTGCTGACCACGCATGATGCGGGCGGATTGTCAAAACGCGACGCTGAAATCCTGCCCCTGATTGACGCCTTCGCGGCGTAACAGCCGCGCCATCATGCAAATGGATTATACCAGGCGCCGCAATTCGGGCTAAGGATTAAAGCCGCCGGTCAAGAGCCGCCTGAGCCTTTATTCGATAAAAGCCGAGACCATTGGGGAATGCCCATGAACGATTTCGATCTTGTGATTCGCGGCGGGACCGTTTTTGACGGCTCCGGCGGCGCGCCCTTCGACGCCGATGTGGCGATCAATGACGGCCGCATCGCGGCCATTGGCGCCATTGCGGCCAGCGGGTGTGAGGAGATCGACGCCAAGGGCAAAATTGTAACGCCGGGCTTTGTCGACATCCACACGCATTACGACGGCCAGGCGACCTGGGATCATCGGCTGTTTCCATCCTCGGCGCATGGCGTCACCACGGTATTGATGGGCAATTGCGGCGTCGGCTTTGCGCCTTGCCGGCCGCAGGATCGCGAGCGGCTGGTGCATCTGATGGAGGGCGTGGAGGACCTGCCCGAGGTGGTGCTCAGCGAAGGCCTGCCCTGGCGCTGGGAAAGTTTCGACAGCTATCTCGATTTTCTCGATGCGCGGCGCTTCGACGTCGACATCGCCACACAAATCCCACATTCGGCCCTTCGCGTTTTCGTGATGGGAGAGCGTGCGATCGCGCGCGAAATGGCGACGCCCGAGGATTGCGCCGCGATGGCGCGGCTTGCCGGCGAGGCCATCGATGCCGGCGCGCTCGGCTTTGCGACGTCGCGCACGATCAATCATCGTTCCAGCCAGGGTTGGAGCATTCCCACGCTGACCGCGGCGGAAAATGAACTGGCGGCGATCTCCAACGCGCTGGGCAGCCGGCGGCGGGGCGTGTTGCAGGCGATATCGGATTTCACCGATGTTGAAACGGAACTGGCCATGCTGCGCCGCGTCGCCGAAGCCTCGAAGCGGCCGATGTCTTTATCGCTGCTGCAAATGAGCGACGCGCCCGATAAGTGGCGGCGTATCCTCGCATGGATCGAAGACTGCAATGCCGACGGACTTGAAGTTCGGGCGCAAGTCAGCGGCCGGATGGTTGGCATTCTGATGGGATTCGAGCTGACGTTTCACCCCTTCATGGCCAGCCCGGGCTGGCAGGCGCTGAGCGTTCTTTCATTGCAGGATCGGCGGGCCGCTTTGCACGATCCCGAACTTCGATCGAGGTTGATTACCGAGCCGCCGCTGGCTTCGCCCTACGCCGCGCTGATCCATAATTTCGAGAACATGTATCCGTTGGATCATTCGACCGATTATGAGCCAGCCGCGGAGAAATCCATCGCCGCGCAGGCGGCCCGGCTGGGCGTCAGTCCGGCTGCCTTGGCCTATGATTTGCTTTTAGAGAATGACGGAACCGGCATTTTGATGGCGGCTGGCGCGAATTACGCTGCGGGCAATCTTGACCCGCAGCGCGAGATGCTGGTGCATCCAAACACAGTCTATGGTTTGGGCGACGGCGGCGCGCATCTGGGCTTTCTGTGCGATGCATGCCTGCCGACATTCATGCTGCAGCACTGGGCGCGCGACCGGACCCGCGGTGAGCGGCTGTCGCTTGCAGAGGTCATCCGCGGCCTTTCCTTCGAGACTGCGCAGGCGGTGGGACTACAAGACCGCGGGCTGCTTCGCGCCGGCCTGAAAGCGGATGTGAATATCATCGACCATGGACGCCTCGGCCTGAAGCGGCCGGTCGTCACCCATGACCTGCCATCCAACGGCCGCCGCGTAACACAGGCTGCCGATGGCTATGTTGCAACGATCGTCAGCGGCCAAATTACCTATCGGGAAGGTCAGGCGATGGCTGCACTGCCCGGCAGGCTGGTAAGAGGCCCGCAGTTCGGCACGCCGAACTAGCAGACCTCACACCGTCAAAGATCAGCGCTCGGCCTTGCTGTGTTGGGTTAGCGAAAGCTCGGCTGCTTGATCTCGAACTGGCTGGTAAGCAGCACGTCGATCGCACCGCGCTTGTCATTAACGTCGATGAATCTTGCGCAACTCTCCATCATCAGAGCGCTATTGCGCGCAAATTTTTCCGGATCGCCGGCGGCGTCGAAAAAAACCGCCACATCTTGCATCGCCTCCGGCGGAAAACATTCCTCGACGCAACAGGCATAGGGTAGCGGGCCTTCGATCAGCGGCCGCACAATCAGGTTTTGAATATATTCAAAGTTCGATTGGGTATCGCGTCCGACAGCGGTGTGCAGCCCCTGCCAGTTATGGAGCCATTCGTCATAGGTCAGCCAGTCCGGCCTTTGGATAAAGCAGAACTGGGAGAACCCGTAGCTGCGCTGCCCGATGCTGGGAGGATGGTCGTCATTCGGGATGACCGCGGATTCGAGGACCAGCCAAGCGCCTATCTTGCCGGCGGCGTCGCGGAGAATGGCATCGATGGGTGCGCGGTACGCATCGTGATTCAAATTGACCCATATCTGCGCAACCGCATCCATCTGTGGATCCGTGGCCTTTTGACGTAGCGGCTCGGCCGGACGAACAGTCTCATCCTGCAGGTTCAGCCGTAATCCTTTAACGTTGGCAAGTTCCAGCAATTTCGGCGCGGCTTCCTCCTGCAGCCTGCGGTTCAGTGCTTCACGGTCTTCGCCAGGCTTTTTCCACAATGCATAAATGATTTTTTCCATGTCATCTCCTCCCAGAATCAAATGGCAGAATCGGCAGTATTCCGTTGACCGGATGAAATGTTACTCTTGCGATCCAGCCCTATTGGCGGAAGCATAACTTGCCCTGTTACCTCATGCTTCGCTTCGCTCGATATAACCTTTGAAATAACGGGAAGTCTAGCCAGGCAGCGGATCGGCTCCGTGCAAATGGTCGGTCAAGATTGCAATCCGGCCAAAATTCCGGCACCTGACGAGCAACAGCCGGCCACGGCGCAAGCGCCGGCGGAAACAAGGAGCCGATCAAATGGCGGAGCACTGGTTCGAAAATTTTGGCCAGATCAGTTACGGTACGCAGGATCTCGAAAAAGCGGTCAGCTTCTGGGAGCAGCAGCTGGGTGTTGGCCCTTGGACCTTGTTCAAAGGGCTGACGCTTGATGCGGTGCATGAGGGCGCGCAAATCGCGGTCGCTTTCGATGTCGCACTCACCTGGCATGACGGCCGGCTGGTCGAACTCATTCATGCGAAGGGCAACGGACCGTCGCCTTTTCATGACGCGCTAAACCGCCCGATCATCGGGTTGCAACGGCTTGCTTCGGTTACCGAGACGATCGAGGCGGATGCCGCGACTGCTGCAGCGCGCGGGATGACGCTGATGACGCGAGGCATGGCAGGGGGCCAGCGATTCATCCACTACCGCTCCGACGCCGCACCCGGCGTGATTCTGGAATTGCTCGAACGTACGGCTGCGTTTGATGATCTTTGCAGCCAGCTCCGCGATCGGGCGGAAGCATATAGGCCACCGCCAATCAGGTTCGCCGAACAATCAGCCGGCCCACATGCGGCTCCGGCGGGAGCGACGATGCGGGCAGCACTGCTCGCCGGTTACGGCGATCCAGATAAATTCTTTCTGGACGACGTGCCGGTACCGGCGCCGCGGGCTGGTGAAGTGCGGATTCGGGTGGTCGGGGCTGCGATCAATCCGGTGGATGTGAAACTGCGTCGCGGATTGCTGCGGGAATGGATGCCGCTCGATTTTCCGGCGCGGCTTGGCGGCGACATCGCCGGCATTGTCGACGCGGTGGGGGTCGGGGTTTTGGCCTTCGCGCCCGGCGACCGCGTTGCCGGGATGCTCAATCCCTCAAACGCCGGCGGCTATGGTGAATATGCGCTGGCACCCGAGGCCGTGCTGGTGAGGGTGCCGGCAGCGCTCGATCTGGCCGCCGCTGCAGCCCTTCCGACCGGCGTGCTGACCGGCACGCAACTTGTTGAGGAGGCGATCAAGCCGCGTGCCGGGGAACGCGTTCTCGTGACCGGGGCTGGAGGCTCCGTCGGCCGCGCTGCCGTATTTGCCTTGCTGGATGCAAAGGCGATACCCGTGGCCGGCGTACGCGCATCGAGTGATGCGGCGGTCGCTGATCTTGGCATTGATGTGGTGAATATTGCTGACGATGCGCAGCTATGGGCACTGGCACCGTTCGATGCGATTGCGGACACGGTTGGCGGACACGCGGTTGAGCGACTTTTCGGGCTGGTCAAGGCAAACGGTACGATCGCCTCCGTGGCAATGCCGGCGCCGATTCCACTCGCCGGTTCAAGCCAACGGGTCTGCTCGCTGATTGTCCGGTTCG
>Ga0116230_10001572_pt1 | contig 21827 bp, 13 predicted proteins | sample S1TSphfallax_3_FD_88678 | JGI IMG/M metagenome (GOLD analysis project Ga0116230, IMG submission 88678) | Host-associated microbial communities from peat moss isolated from Minnesota, USA - S1T2_Fd - Sphagnum fallax MG | ecosystem: Host-associated > Plants > Peat moss > Unclassified | place... | reverse complement strand
TTTCAAGAATATCATGATATCGAAAAACATGATCAAGTAATGAACTTAGTTATTCCTTCACTACTTATTGTTTTGGTACACATAATGAAATGAACCATTTTTGTCAAATAGTCCACCACCACCAAGATGGAATCATAAGAATTAAAAGGCGGAAGGTCTATGATGAATTCCATGGAAATTGAAGACCATAAGGATGTAAGGATCAACAATGGTCGAAAGAAACCATGAAGGCAATGACAAAGATTTTTTGCTCAAACACAAACATTGCAAAATTCGACAAACTCCTTCACATATTGCCACAATTGTGGCCACCAATAATCTCGAAACATTAATTCCATGGTCTTGTTGAATCTAAAATGGCTTGCAACGAAAGCATAGTGCTTAGCTTGGAGAACTTAAAATCGCGCAGGGCCATCAAAAACATAGAAAACACCATCACAATAAAGTAGACCATGTTGAAACTTGAAGTTAGCATGAACATTGGAAAAATCTTAAACTTGATGGTGATTTTTTAATTAGCCTTAGATGCCAATAACAAAAGGGTTTTTCAAATCTTCACGAAATTGACAAAAAAAGGTTGTGTCATCAAAAATTATTGACAACGCCTAAAATCAAAGATGTTCAAGCTTGAAAATGATATCACATTATTGCTCGTAGGTTGCATCTCCCTTTTTAAGGGCAAAATACAAACAATGGGACAACACATTAAATTTCCCTTGCTAGCATCTAAAGCAATATGTGATGAAAAATTGGAATTGAAACAAGGACAATGCCCACCAAGCTTAGTGTCGATTCAAAACACCAGTTGTCATGAAATATTACAAGTTCTCATGGTCTAAATACACAATGATTTCATGTTGAATGTTGCAACCTTAGCCTTGGGCTCGCGACCAAGGCCAAGGGGTTGCAAGGTTGCGGGCTAAGAAGGAAGCCAGGAGTCACACAACATACTCCCGGGAGTGTGAGAAGGTGTGAGGGAATGAACCCTCACACCCCAAGGGAGTTCCACTTTGGGAGTTGGAGTCCCAGTGGACTCCCACATTTTCAGAAAGCAATTTGAGGGGTCAAAACTCAATGGCTTGAAGAGTTCTTTATATCATTGGAAAGCTCTTGAAACGCAGATGTCTGAAATGGGCTCTCATTGCTCATTTGGACATCTGAAACACAAGTTATGGCAAAAAAAGGGCCGGGAGTCAAATTGCCAATTTGACTCCTGACCAGAAAAAGTCGGGAATCGACCTGATTTACTTAGCTTCAGACAACGTGCGACATATCGTTGAAAAGATCTCGATGAGGGCTACAACTTTCCTTTAGACTTCATCTCAATCCAATGTCTGCACGCAAAGTTATGGCGCCCCAAAGTCGCGAGAGTCCCAACCTTGGCGATTTCAAGACTCCCACTTGGGAGTCCCGGGACAAAAAGCCATTTAGATGGGCCCCATGGAGAGGTGCAAAGTATACTATAAGGGGGAAGGTGGTGGCTTCCCCCCAAGTCCGGGCCGTGGTGAGTCTTGTGTGTCCGTGTTGCTCGTGGTTCCTAGCACCAAAGGTGCTCCAACTATGCACTAATCACCTTATGTGGGTTGTGTGCAGGCCCGTGTGAGTGAGTGAAGCTTATCAACTCTTCCTAGTCCCATCCCAGAGCTCTAGCACGCCCTTCTACCCCTCAAAGTGCTGCGAGCTAGGGAGCGTGCTCCGACTCCTTACTCTTTCGATGTTTTCTGTTTAGGATTCACATTTGAGTCCCTCAAGGAGTTGGGAGTGCGTCATTGAGCCCCTTTAAGAAAATGACATCATTCCTTAAAAGCATCAATGATGGCTATAAGTTTTTTATCATAAATCTCGTAATTAATCTTCGCATGAAAATACTTACAAGAACAAAAGTCAACAAAATGAAGAAGATTGTTTTCTTCAAGTTGTGATAGTATGATACATATTATAAAATCAAAGGCATTCATATTTAAAACAAAAGGTTTGGAAGGGTCTACATGAATCAAAAGTGGGGTATTCATGAAAAGAACTTTCAAAGATTGAAAGGCATTATTAACTTCAACTCCCCAAAAAAAAGGTTGATCGTTCCTAATCAACAAAATAAGAAAGACCACTATTAAAAAATAGTGGGCAATGAAACATCGATGAAAATTAGCAAATCCAAAAAAAACATTAGACATTTCGAATACAAGTTGAAATAGCCTAATCAACAATGGTTTGAACCTTATGAAGATCCATGCGAATGCCATTTCTAGAGATGACATAACGTAAGAATTTGACTTCAAATTAATGGATTTCACACTTTTCCAATTTGGCATAAAGTCCAATGTCCTAAAACTTCTCCAAAACTAAATGTACATGGCGTTCATGGTCCTCCATGTTCTTTGAGAAAATGAAGATATCATCGATATAGCAACCCACAAAATCATCCAAGTACTCACAAAAAACATCGTTCATCAGATGTTGGAAAACATTAGGCGCATTATTAAGGCCAAATGGCATCATAAGATATTTAAAATGACTATAATGTGTTTTAAACATCATCTTCCATTCATCACCTTCTTGAATGCGCACCAAGTTATATGCTCCACATAGATCAGTCTTGGTGTAGACCTTGGCATGATTAAACTAATCCAACAACCCTGATATCAAAGGCAAAAGTAACTAATTGTTGATGGTGAGTTGATTAAGTCCATAATAATCAACACATATTTGCAAAGAATAATTTTTTTTCTTAACAAAGAGGATAGGGGCACTTGTTGGAAACTTTGAATGTTGAATGAACCCTTTTTCAAGGTTCTCATCAAGGTATTCACAAAATGCTGCAAGTTTTTTTTGTAACAAATTATTGAAGGTCCAAATGGAGGTTGCACTCCTTCCACAAGATCAATGGTGTAGTCGTATGATCAATGCTTGGGCAAGGTGTCTACATTTCTCTTTTCAAACACATCCTTGAATTCTTGGTACTGGGACATGGCTCAACATTTGGTGAGGGAAAAACATATAGCAAGAATGCATATCCTTTTGTGGCAACCTTCATGAAGGTTTTTGCTTCAACAAGCAAAGGCTTAGGGCACCTAGGCCTTCTTGTACCATCTACATCTTCCTTTTGTTTCAAATTGTCCATGCTTCTAACAAAGGTTTCACACTCCTAAACCTCGTGTTGTGGTTGTTTCAAAATGAAAACTCTTCGTATGCTAATCCATTCATGAATTATGTAAAACAAGCCAAGATAATCCAATGATGACAAGATTTATTGGAGATGAAATGCTGGTGTGGGAACCGATGGTAACATTTAATGGCTTGATTTCATGTGTGACTAGTCCTAATGAAAGGCTTTAACCATCAATGACTTCAACCGACAACGATGTGTTCTTTTCTACTATAACTAATTTATATTGTCACATTAACTCCTTGTCCATCAAGAAGTGTTCGGGCCTCCATCGTGACAAGCTTACTACATTTGAGAATGATTAGTACCAAGAAACATGGTGCAAGGTTTGAAGATAGGTTGGGACCATACTCATTACATGATGCATCAAGGTCTAGCCTTGTGGTCCTTACTGAGATTGGACATGCTCATTTTTTTACTCTTTTGGTTATGGATTAATAGCAAAGATTGCACGTGTTGCATGTGGTCCATGTTTCTTTGGACACTCACGAGCAACATGACTTGGTTCTTCATAATACAAACAAAGATTGTTTGTACATTAACATCGCTTCTCTTGTTTCATGAGGGGCTTGAATCTTGTCTTATCAATCTGCATGAAGTCGTCCTTTGGCAAGTTTGCCAAAGGTTGGGTTGGTGTTGCAAGTGGAAAACTCTTTTGTGTTATTAATGGTGTAAAATTCCTTTGTGTTATTTATGTGGGTTCATATCACCTCTCTTGTCAACATTCAAAGAGCTTGTTGTCACACACCAAACAACTTGTGCAATGGCCTAACTTAATGTTGAAGGGTCTACCAAGGTGAGTACCAAGTCCTTCACATCACCTTGCAACCCAAAGTGGAATTAACTTATGAACACTCCCTCACCCCATGAAATATTGCAAGCCAATTGTTTAAACTCCAATGCATATATTGCACTTGAACATGATCCTTGACAAAAAGATTGTATTTTGATGTTAGACATGTGTTCTTTGTCCGAATCTACAAAGGTGGCATTGAACTTTTCAAGAAAAGCTTCAAAATCGTTGAGCAAAGGTGATTGATGCTCCAACGAAAGTGTGAACCAAATAAAGGTCATGCCTAACGACAAGGTGCCGATGAGTTCAACTTGAACTAGGCTAGTTGGATACTGATGAAAATGAAGTTGAATGACCAAACACACTTGGTTGATGAAACCTCGAAAATTTTGAACATGCGCCATCAAACTTGTCAGGTAGGCTTATTTGTGGCTCCTTTGGTTGGCATTATGTTCCCAAAATGCATTCTAAAGAGGTTGAAGCCCAATTGGTTTATAAATGAACAACAAATTCACAAAATGCTTGATTTCCTATTCAAGATTCTTAAAGATAACAAAGACTTTTTCCATGAATGTAAACATGATTATGAACACTGTGAAATATGACACCAACAAGAGGTGGGTAATCCACAACTTTAATCAACAAGAAATGGGTAATTTGTGACTTTTAAAATACTTTTCCTTTAAAGAAGAAGGGTAACCCACACTCAACTCCAAAAGGAATCTAACTCTTAAATGATTTATAGACGCAAAAATAGACACATAAACTTGATGGAATCTATTCAATGATGAGGTAAGTTGGGGAATTAAAGATATTAGACATATGATTTGACACTTAATCAAATGAGCCATACTCATTTGATGATTTAACCTAGTTTTTAAACCTAGGCTACCTACCTATCTTAACATAACTAGTAAGTTAAGTTAAGCCTAGACTACCTATCTAACTTAGCATAATTAATAGGTTAATACGTTACTTGTTGGGTAATAACCTAGAACTAATAACCTACGTAGGTAGCACCAATCCTCTTAATTTTTGACATGCATCACAAGATCTGTAGTAATCATGCATGTCCCTATACATACACTAGTAGAAATCAGTCAAAATGTAACCACTCAATTTACGACTACATGTGACTTATAGTCATTTGTGACTAGATTTGGGAATATTTGCAACTACAAGACCAAATTTCAACTATTTTGGTCATTCTCACAACTATGATGCAAGTATTAAAATTTTCATCCGATTAGTTGGATCAATTTTACATTTATTTTCATCCATTAGTCGCAATAGTCACAAAATTAATTGATCTTAAAGGTATTCTACAATGACATAGAGGTGTATTTTAATGTATGTATTAAAATTATATATATATATAATATGCATACATATGTATATTATTCATATAATGAAAAATATTTTTGAATCCAAAAATTAATTCAGAAAATTATTAATTGATTATAAAAATGGACATTTATCAATTTTGAATATTTTTATATGAACATGAAAGTTTATATTTCGACTTTGAAAATTTTTCATTTAAATTTTCAATAGTCATTTGATTTGAACCTAAAATTTCAATTCTAAATTATTATTTTAGATTCTCAAAATTAGTACTTCTAGTCTGAAAATTATTAAGTGAGTTTAAAAATCAACATTTCAATTTTGAATATTGTTATTTGAATCTGAAAATTGACATTTCAATTCTAGAAATTTTTATTTAAATTGAAAAAACTTATTTGATCTAAAAAATGATATTTAAATTCTAAAGTATTATTATCGAATCTAAAAATTAGTATTTCAATTCAAAAACATTTATTGAATCTAAAAACTGACATTTTTTATTTTAAATATTTTTATTTGAACTTGAAATTTGATATTTGAATTCTGAAATTTTAAATTTAAATTTTAAGAAATTGTTTGACTTGAAAGTTGAAATTTGAATTCCAAATTATTATTTTGGATTTTCAAAAATAATATTTCAATTCAGAAAATTATTAATTGAGTCTTAAAATGGACGTTTCAATTTTGAATATTATTATTTGAATCTGAAAATTGACATTTCAATTCTGAAATTTGTTATTTAACTTCAAAAAACTTATTTCATCTAAAAATTGATATTTGAATTCTGAATTACTATTTTGGAATCTTAAATTTATATTTTAATTCAAAAAATTATTGATTGAGTTTTAAGGGTTTTTTCTACTAATGTTATCCATAATAAATCATTTTTATAAAGATTTATAAATCATTATGGTTATTAAATATGAGTTACACTAAATAATTATTGTTATAACATAGATTTGTATATTATCTAAATTATATTATTAAATTAAAAGAAATTAATTAATATAATTAATTTGACATTACTTTAAAATCATTACAATTACTTCAGATAAAAATTAAATAGTATGTGCATAATTATTTTCTAATTGAACATAATTATTCACATTCTGTAATTTATAAGTTCAAACCAGAATTAATTTTTAAAAAAAAATTATAATGTAGTTAAAATAATTGTTTTATTGATTTTAATTTCACGAATTATTAATTCTATGATTCATCATCTATGATAAATATTTTATAGTAATTTTACAGTTATTATGAAAATTAATGTTATGTTTAACAAATTATGGTATTTATAATCAATAATTACCAAAAGAAAAAAATTACAATAGTTTTTACAACAGTAAATGTAATTATACAATAAGTAATGTAATTAGTTGAATAATAATTATTTAAAAATCATGTAAGAATTTACTTTCTAATAGTAACTATTAATTCATTACTTTACTTGTTAATAGTCACTAATTATCGAGTACTTGAATTGTTTAGAAATTCAAAAACTAAGAAAATAAGGCATGAAGAAAGTTTTGGAATTACAACTTAGTTTGTGAAGAACTTACAACTTCAAAACTTATTCCATATTGTTTATTCTTCATTCTTATTTTGAGCATTATATAAACAAGGGGGTGTGGTCATCCAATTTCACATTAAAAAACTTGTTCACATGGGATGAGCTAATAAAAAAGCTCAACCCAAAAATAAAAATAAAACAAACAAACAAATTATGCACATTTCTAAAGTACTTACCTTTTTAACCTACTTATCTACTTAGTTAGGTAGGTACCTAATTTGACCTACCCACCTAATTCAACCTTAGTACCTACCTAACTAAATACCTACCTATATGAATAGGTATTTAACCTAGGAAGGTAGAACCTACCTACTTAATTTTTTACCTAAATAGGTAGGCTGGTATGTAGCCTAGGTTTGTAAGCACCTATCTATTTACCTAACAAAATACCTACCAACCTAATATTAATATTTTTATTAAATTTTTATGCCATATGGCATACTTATATTGGGCCACATGTCATAATATAAAATCATCCAAGTATTTGAATTGAATGTCCTAGATTAATTCAAAACAATAATAATAATAATGATAATAATAAAATATTAAGACACGTGGTAGCACATCATTTGCCCTCAATTGTGACCAAAATAGTTGCATTTTAGTCGCATGTGACATTATGTATATAATGGAGTCCAAGGATGAAATGTATTTGTTAACTTTTTCTTTCATACAATACCCTTTGTCATTTGCAACTGATTTATCACATGCGACTTGTCTTAGGTAATTAAAAGGATTTTAGTTGTAAAATGTCTTTTGTGACTAAAATTTAGTCACAAAGACTAGTAAAAAATACATGTTTTTTTTCTAATGATAGGTGGCCACTAATATCCAACATCCAATACCTTCCTTTGTGTTATTTCCGTTACAGAATGCCTTCCTAAAGGTCCTTCATTCAATTCTTTCATGACCATTTATGCTTTTATTGTTGTCAAAAATCATCGCAATCTATTATCTTGGCCCATTCTGTATAATTCACCATTTTTAAGTGTAAAAGGTTTTACTCTCTTGAACAATCTCTATTTTTGGTACATCAATAATGTGCCATCAATCCATCTTGTTTTTTTTTTTTTAATTACATCATTCATCCATTCATGCCATGTATAAGACAAACTTGCATTTGTGGTTTAATCAAGCAAACTTATGGGTTTTGTACTATATGGTAATCTTGACAATGCATCTACAACTACATGAGTTATGCTTGGTTTATACAATATTGTCAAATCATATTCGAGGAACAATAACAAACATCTAGTTATTCTCCCTGAAACCTATGGTTTGTTGACCAAATAGACCAATGCCATATGATCTACATAAAAAAACAAACTTATTGCCTAACAAATAATGTTTGAACTTATGCAAATAAAAAACTACTACTAAAGCCTCTCTCTTTGTTGTGCTATAATTTTTTTTTTTCTCTATTCAAAAGCCTAGAAACATACATTATTGGTTGATCACTCTTCCATGTTACGTTTTGAAACAACATAACCCCCACAGCTAACAAGGACGCATATGTATGAACATGAAATTCCACCTCCCAATTTAGTGATATCAATATCAATGCTTCAATATACTTCTATTTAATCAATTCTAAGGCCTTTTGACATTCCTCTTTCCAAAGAAAAGTCTTTGTCTTTCTAGTTAGTTTAATGATAGTTACCATAATCGCAACATTTGTAAAACTATGCCATCCCATTGAATATTTAAATCTATTGGGGATTTTTAGGTGGTGGCATGTTTTCTTTGGATCTAGTGATTTCCCTTCCTTGGAAACAATAAAATCCAAGATCATCCTTAAAAAATACCATAAATGCACATTTGTCTGGATTTAAACTAATGCCATATTTTCTGCACTTTTGAAAACAGAGTTTGAACTTTTGCAAATGACTCTCCATGTCACTATACATTGTAAAGTCATCCAAAAATATCTTCATAAAATTGTCCAAATACTCTCTAAATGTTTTGGTCATGGCTCTTTGATCTGTTTGACTATTGTAACTTAATTTGGATTTAATTTGTACATATGATGTGCCGGTGGTATAGTAGTGTCCAAGTCAATTATATGTTGTGCTAACTCTGGTGGAATCCCTTTCAAATCTTTATGTCCATGCAAAAACATCTTTGAATTCCTTCGATTGTTGCTCCACTTCCAGCACCTTGTCTATTTCCAGTTGTGCATTAATCTTCACCATCCGTGGTTCTACATTAGTTCCCAGATTAAACTTCATCAATTGTTGATCTTCAATTAACGTCCATCCAGCTATCTGCAATCCCTATGCTTTGATGTTTGTTGGAGTTTCATCCACTACAACATTCCTTTATTGATGTATGTAATACGCTTCTGAATACACCTTATCCTCCAAAGCTACTTCTAACTCATATTTGTTGATAGGTATCTTCTTCTTTGTGTTATGTACTTTAGATCCATGTTCTAAAATACTCGTCTTCACATGTGTATCCATGATCCCCACATCTATGGTTTTCATAAATTGAATTGTCTCAAGTAAATTGATTGTTCCTTGAGAGAACTTTTATGGCTTTATAACAAAGATGATATCTTCTTCTTCATCTATGGTGCCATTCTGATAATCATAGCAAAATAACATTTCTAGTCTTCTTACTTCACTTCCCAAATGTTTGGTAACCATAATTGTTCAAACTATCCCATTCCCTTGTATGGTAACAATTTTACTTCCCCAATCATGTGCCACTTTAACATCCTTCAACCATGGTCTCCCTAACAACATGGAATAACTAGAATCTACCACATTATTTTGAAGTACAATATACATATTTATGTGAAGAATGCTAGGAACATATATCTTCAAATCTCTAATCAACTACACTAATTTTGTGGTTGTTTGATCTGCCATCCTTAAATTATATGGTGCAAGTTTAAGCTTTGGAAGCCCCAACCTCAATCTTAATTGTTTTGTGATAATATTAATTTTAAAACCTCCATCCAACAACACATTTTCTATTATATTATTCCCAATATGTACTTGGATAACTGCCATATGATTATTTATTGTTACAACAACTATCCTTACTTTTGGTATCGAGGAACCAACTTTTTTCTCTGTGGTTGTTTTATTTACATTTTGAGTTTTCTCTAGTTTCAACTTTTGCCAAAAATATCTCTTTAGCTCATGAGCTATTTTAAACAATTGTCCTAAATTCAAAGTATAACTTGTTTCTAACATCTGCTTACCAATGTCTAGAACAATCTCTTCTATTGGGATGAGTTTCCCTTGTGAATTCACTACTTCCTAATAAATTCATAAATTTCATTTCTACCATTTCAAAATTCAAACTAACAAAGTTCTTTGATTAGTCCCCATCCTAACTGCCTTGTTCATTTCAAATCACATACTCACTACCCCCCTAACACCTAGGCTTATTAAGTAGACCTATTAGCCATGTAGGTAGCCTATTAGTTTAGGCCTACTACAAGTACGTAGCTTAGGTCTATTAAGTAAATAACATAAGCTACCTAGGCTTAATAGGTAGGTAGCCTATGTTACTAACTAGATAAGTAGCCTAGGCCACCTAGGCCTACTAAATAAATAGCCTAACCTAAAGTATCAAAGTCTACCTGGTAGTTACGTACATAGTGTAGGCCACCTAGGCCTACAAGGTAGGTAGGTTAACCTAGGCCATTTAAGCCTACTATGTATGTAACCTAGCTTAGGCCACCTAAGTAAGTACATAGCCTAACCTAGGCCTACTAGGTAGGTACGTAACCTAACCTAGGCTACCTAGGTAGGTACATAGCCTAACCTAGGCAACCTAAGCCTACTAGGTAGGTATGTAGCTAACCTAGGCTAAGCCACCTAAACTATTAGGTAGGTAACCTAGCCTAATATTAAGTAGGTAATTTAAGCTTAGACCTACTTAATAGCCTATGCTACCTACCTAGTATGCCAAGGCTAGATCTATTAACAGGCTAGTAGGTACCTACATAGCCTACTAAATAACATAGGCATAGGTAGCTTACTAAATAGGTATAAGCATAGACCTAATAGGTCCTTATATGGCCTAGTAGACTATAACCTACATGTTACCTAAGTACATGCATTTATTAATAGGTATTTCCTACCTACCTAGGTTAACCTACCTATAACCTACCTATAACCTACCTATTTATGTAAATATTGTAAAAAAATTCAAGTTCATTTAATGTAATATGTTGAATTTTTTTTCATAAAAGTTGATTATAATATGTTGGCCTAAAATCATAGTAATTACAATATGTTGTCCAAAATAAACCAACTTATGGAATGGTGGTGCAATGGCTAAGGATTTGACTTCTCAATGTGGAAGTGAAGAGTTCAAATCCTCACACTTTCAACCTAGGCTACCTTGCCTATTTAAATGACCTAGTTAAGTAACCTAGGTTGCAAAGCTTACTAGACCATTTAACCTAGGGGGACTTGGCCTAACCTAGGGGGCTTGGCCTAACCTAAGTGGTTTGGTCTAGCCTAGGTGGCTAAACTAGGTGGCCTAGCCTAGGAGGTAGGGTTGATAGGTAAATAAATAATTTTTTTTTTGGCATAATTCATCATTAGGTTTATTATTTAGGTAGGTAAGGTATGTAATTAATTAATATTTTCATTTAAATTTTTAATAATTAAAAAATATATATATATATATTTTTGGTTGCTACCCAAATTACATTATTGTCATGGTAGTTTAGTAAAATAAAACCCAATAAAAAAAACCAACCAAAAGGACCTAGTCAAAATGTTGGGTCCAAAACTACTTGTCCAAAATGGCATTTTTGGTCAAGTTGGACATGGGGGCAAAAAATCCATATGGGGGGTTTCTTTTACTAAAATTCCCGGTCAAAAAGGTTATGACTTCTTTTAGTGATGTTAATATTATGTTTGTTGAACATCATAAGGAATTGTTTGAAATCATTAGGCAAAAGTGTGAAAAGTCATTATATAGGGTAAAATAATTTCTAGAGTAGTGAAATGGTGTAGTTATTATACAAAAGTATAATCACAAACAAACATGAAATTGCACAAATAGGCAACCAAAACTTATATAAATGGATTGAAACTAAGTCTTTTACAACAAATTAAAATAAAATATTGGTGTGTGAACAAAAGTTTCATTAAAATTGTTTAAAAGAAAAAAATGTCAATCATAAATCTTCACTAAAACTTTCATGAACAAAACTAAACCAAAAAAATGCTAAAACTTTAAATGCAAGTAAAAAATTATATAATCAACCAAAAGTATTTTTAAAATATATTAATGTGAAATTGGAAATTCTATACAATATACAAAAAATAATAATTGAAATATAATTGAATTTTATGTGCTAACAAAAGTTATTTTTAATAAATATATGATTTCATTTTACAACCAATCAACAAAAACATTTTACATGCAACTAAAAAGGAAAAGTAATACAGACATGTACAATCATTGAAAAAATAAAATTAAAACCAAGACATGCAACAAGTGATTTAAAACAAAAATATAATTCATATGAAAAATCAGATTTTGGTCGCAAATTATTTTTGACAAAAATAAAATCTTGACATTGAAATGGCAACTTGCAAAATTTAGTTGCCACTTCTTGATGATCAAAATTTTTAATTCTAGTTTTTCAATTTTTTTCGTAGGATGTAATTATTGTCATTTTTGTTGATTAAGTTTCATACTTGAGAATTAATAAATAATAATAATAATTTATTTGCAAAATGAAAAGTAACATTTTTAAAACTATGGGAATGTCTAGTCAACATCATCATAGACTTGACAATTTTTTGCATGTCATGACACTAACATGATAGTAAAAGTAAAAACATGTCCTATCATTTTTAACAACCTTTAAAACTAACTTGTGTGTCAAATGCACCACATGTATGAAAAAAAAAGGAGGAGGATGTAGCAACTTGCAATGTTCAAAATTCTTAAAAACAACAAACCTAATGGTCTTAAAAAATAATCCCCAAGCTTTTAAAGATCTAACTCATGAAGCTTGAACATTTATAAGGAATCATAGACTTACCTTTCACTTGACAACTTTGCACTAAACCTCTTTGCCACAAAGTAAGAATAAAATCAAACCAAGCCACAAACAAACCAATAAAATAAAAATACCATCACCACTTTTCCAAAAAACAATAACAATAACAACAAGATTGTCATTATCAATGGAAACATGTTAGGGTGGACCAAATATGCAATTCAAAATACATTTTGAGTGTCCATATCTAGTGTATTTTCAAATACAAGCATTTAAAGGACGTTGAAATTAACATGTTTTTCCAAGTTTAAGTAACCCCAATTTAAACGTTTTAAAACACCTCCATAAATAAGGGTCTTGAAAAAATCAATTTATATATCTAAACAAACATTATGATTCTAATGTCCATTTTGAATGTTAAAACAAACAAAAGGGTGCGGATGAACTCAAACAAGCCAAAATTGACGTCAAAATGTCAACTTTTTTGCAATTCTTGTTACATTTGTCTATGTGCTACCACTTTAATGGCATGTGAATCATGGAAAGTTGTGCTTATTGAATAATATGGATATTAAAAAAACTAAAATGCATCAAACCAAATTCCAATATCAAAGTTTGGTTTGAATAAAAGATGTTTAATTTCATTCAATGACATTATTTTCATAAAGGGCCCTTCAATTTTCATAATACAATTTAATTCATCCTCAATTTATTTATAGTAATAAGGTACTATTAGACAAATCTAAAAAACACTCAAATTTTCATATTTTTTCCATTTTGTGTTTATCAAAAATTAAGGTTTAAAAAAAGTTCATGAGTCTTTTTCAACATGTAAATGTGATGGAATGTGTATGTTGTTTAAAGAAATATTGTATAACATTAAAAAAAAAAACTTGAAAGTGCTAAAATGTTTTGGTATGGTTTGAAATTATGACAAATTTTCAAGATGAAACACAACATGTAGCAAAATTTGTGCACTTTCAAATTTTTGTATTTCTCCAAATTTGATTGTAAAAAAAAAATGACATATTGGGGTAACTATAAATACGATATATATAAAAAATTTAGAACATTTCATTTGAAAATTCCTCCTTAGGAAAAAATGTTTTTTGGGAAAAAGGACCCCAAAATGGACCATAGTCCTAAATGCAAAATAAACACATTGGCTCATTATATGTCATTTGGACCCAAAAGACATTTTATTACTTGATTTTTTCATTTTAAATGTTATATATGCATTTGAAATTGAGTTTCCCAAAGTTTTGAACATGTCTCGCAATTCCACTAAAAGAAAAAAAATCCATAAACATAATAATTTTTTGGAGTATAATGTTAAATGTATTTCCTATGATATAAAGTTCATTTTTCACTAAGTATTGATTTTTTGGGTGATTTTTTTAGAATTGGGAGGATTAAAATACAAATTTTAGTTCTTCATTTCAATTTTTAACTTTCTTTCAAATGCATCTACATTGTTTACAATAAGACTTAACTAACCTAGAAAAATATGTTATTATGACTTCCATAAAATTACATTGTAACATGTTTTTACCTTTATGTGAAAAGGAAGGAAAAAATTAACACAAAAGAAGCAAAATGCTACAATCAACAAGGATGGGAAAGGAAATGGAAACATATGAGGAAAAAAGGAAGGCAAGATCCTAAAATTAGGATGGAAGGTGGTGTGCACATGCCATTTTCCCACTTGTTTGTCACAACAAACACCAAAAGAATTGCCCACGACTTTTTAGAAGTCTTATTAAAGTTGAAAGATACTTTTTCAAGTCAATGGCTCTTTAAGGCACAAGGTTTTCTCACCCCTTGACCTCTAAAGGCTCCTAGGACCTCTTTTTTAAAAATATTTAACCTATAGTGGGTAAATGAATATATATACCAAAGGTGATAATTGTTAGGGGTGTGTCCCTATTTTTAATAACCACACAACATTGATTTCAACCTTCCTACCTTCATAAAATCTATAACCATCAATTGGTAAAATCATTTGTACCTTAAATTTAATGACACCGATCAAAGAGTCAAATGTGATTTGTAAAAGTGGATATAAAATTAAACCCACCCATCTCATGTCATTGTGGCCCACCATTAGTTAGGAGATTAATCTCTTTCATCTTTTACAATGTGGTCATCTCTATAAGTTCAACATGGCCTTCTTTACAAGTTTTTTTTAATCAAGTTCATCTTTCATCACAACCTACTATAGTATCATCACAACCTACTATAATATTATCACAACTTGTAGAATCAGCAAAAGCATGTCATTTGAGTGTTTCAAGTGTTTTGTCAAAATGATTAAGTCTTTGAACTTGAATTTCTCAAACAACACATGCACACAAATTTGGAAAAATAGTTGAAAGTGGATGCAAAGAGGGGTTGGTCAAGTATCTTTGCTTCACTAGATTGTATTCATTATCATTAGAAAAACTATCATGTTGTTTAATAGGGATCATTCACAAATAAAAACGATAACAAGTTGATCATCATAGAAACAATAGTTGATCAATGCTTGTGGATATGGCATGTGTATTTTGGATTGTTAGGATGCAACACCAATTTGAATGTTTTAGATATAAAGAGTCCTTTAATTATGGATTTGTTGGGGATGCAGGCATCAACTCCAATTTCATCATGAATGGCAATGTGCATCATTGATATTACTTGTTAGTTGATGGCATCTATCCTTGTTGGTTGTGTTTCATATTTACAATCCATGAATTGTAAGGAAAAAAAACTATCATTTTTCAAAGTTGCAAAAGAAAGTTCGCAAAGATGTTAATCATTAATTTGGTGTCTTGTAATTGAAATGGCAAATTGCAACCAATCCTTGTTGAATGTGGGATTATAATGTGACTACAAATGTATTAATGCCATGTGTCAATACTATATAACATGTTATTTGAAGTTGAATAAGGCAACATCTTGGAGTCGACTATTGAAGTGCCCAATGCCATTCAAATGAAGAAGGGTTTAACATTTGTAGAATATGTTGAAGGCACAAAAGAAATAAAAAATCAACAAGCATATATCATAGTTTAAGGAATGATTTGATTGCTCACCTTTGGGCATTGAAAGGGTCCAATAAATTTTTTACTTTTTATTTTTTACAAAAAACTTGCATTGCATTGTTGTGTTTAACAAATTTTCCAACTTCCTAATTATGCATGTTAACTTGTCAAACCTATGATGTTTTGATCATTTGTTTTTTCCTTGTTTTCTATGATTGTTGATTTTCTTGTAACATGGTGGAGGCTTTTAAAAGGGTGGATCCTTTTGTTATTTCATTTGTTTGAAGTGTAATCGAATTGCTATGTTTCAATTTGAGATGTGTCCATAGGATCTATAGTTTTTCTTGTCTTGAAAATAGAAGTATTCACCCACCTCATGGGATTATAATTGATTGTTGAGCATGGATAATAGACCATCATAATCTGGTCTTGTATGACGACAATCCTTCCAAAGTAATTATTACCATATCCATGATGCCACAAGCTTGGGTGATGATGGTATTACTTTCTACGTGCTTTATGTTGCATTGATCTTCTTTTACCCTTTTGCAACCTTGTGGTTGTCTTAAAAGGTGAGGTCATAGCAAGGGCAATGCATGTAGCATAAAATGTTAGTGCTCCATTGTTGTCAAGGCTACTACATTCACCAAAATTGGCATTACACTTCATTAGTAGCAACATCTTTTTCACATCTTTTCACAAGTCTACCCACCAAGGTATGTCTTTCAACACATACCAATCATGAATGAAAGTGATTACAACATGTTTTGGTTGTTTTGTTTTGTATAAATCCAAAGCTTTTCAAAATGTGTTTTCAATGCATGTCCTTGATTCACAAAGAACAAACACATTAATGTAATTTCCTATCAATTTGGCAACATCATGTTTGATTATGCCCCCTTTTTCTAAAAGACCTTGCATATCTTATAGCCTAATCAATAAGACATCCTCATTGAAATGATTATTCACCCTATCCCAAAATGTTGCAAATGTTTGCCCATTCCTTATCATTGGGTCTTACAATACATGGAAAAACAAACAACAAAGTTGGCGCTCCTATTTCATAACAAAGTTCAAGTTATCATTTTTTTTTTGTTTTTAAACGTGACTACACAAGGTTTCCAGCCACTATCATTACAATAATATGCATTCAAGTCCATTATGTGTTTCACTAGATTTTGAGTGAAATTAGACAAATTTACTATGACAAAAGTGGCCAACCCCTTAGTAAATAGGAATTGGTTACTATGGATAGGTGAATTCACTAATAACTAATTGAATTCACCATGGACTTGGCTAACCGCTTGGCATCATTAAATAAATTGATACTGACCACAAAGGTTAGTCAAATTCATTAATAGTAAAATCGTCAAAAATAAATTCATTGATAGTTAATTATGAACCTAGGTGAGGCACTTAAGACCCTTCATTAAACTACTTAACCTAAACTAAAAACCTAACCCACCAAGACATTTAGAACCCACCAACCTAAGGTGTAGATGTGAAGGTTTGAACCCTTCACCTCCTTTCACCTCCATGTTTAAAAAGCAAGTCTTTAACCATTGAATTATTCTTTACAAGAATTTGTTTTATTTTTCATGACATATTATTATGCACATTATTTTTTACCCGCAGCTATTCTTGGGTATTCTATCATAGGTTATTGTTGGCTATTTTACATTATTTTACCATAGACTATTTTTTGTTATTTTTGTTATTTTACCCTAGGTTATCCTTGGTTATTCTATCATGGGCTATTGTTGGCTATTTTACATTATTTTATCATAAACTATTTTTGGTCATTTTATCTTACATTATTGTTGGTTATTCTATGTAATTTTACCATAGGCTATTTGACGCACTTGCAAGCTCCTTGATGGACTCAACTACGAGTTCAAAGGTGAAGACAACAAAAGGAGAAGGAGTTGGGGCACGCTCCTTGGCTCGCAACACTTTAGGGGTAGAGGGGCGTGCTAGAGGTCCATGATGGGGACTAGGAAGATTGACAAGCAAATCAATTACTCACATGAACCTCCACAAACCAAACAACAAGTTGGTTAGTGCATAGTTGGAGCATTTTGGTGCATGGATGGGCCACGGGCAAACATAAACTCACAAGATTTACCTCGGCCCGAACTTGGGGGAAGCCACCAACTTCCCCCTTATATTATTCTCTATGCCTAGCCACTAAACCAACACCCAAATGTTATTTTGTCCTGGGATTCCCAAATGGGAGTTTTGAAATTCCCAAAGTTGGGACTCTCAAGGCTTTGGGGGCCCATAAACTTTGTATGTAGACCTCCAATTGAGGTGAAGTCTAAAGAAAAATTTAACCCTCGTCGAGAACTTTCCAATGGTATGTGGCACGCCACCTACACGCAAGGAAATCGTGGCGATTCTTGACTTTTAGTGGTCAGGAGTCAAATTGACAAATTGACTCTTAACATTTTTTTGGCCATAGCTTATATTTTAAGTGTCCAAATGGGTCATGCGAGCCCATTTTAGACATCTATGTTCCAAGAGATTTCCAATGATATAAGGAACTCTTCAATCTATTAGATTTTGACCTTTGCAATTGTTCTTTGAAGATTCGAGAGTCCATCGAGACTCTAACTCCCAAAGTGAGAACTCATTTGGGAGTGTGGGGGTTCATTCCCTCACACTCTCCCACACTCTCGAGAATATGAAATGTGACTCCTGGTTTTCACACTTGGCCCGCACCTTCGCAAGCCCTTGCCTTGGTCACGAGCCTAAAGTTAAGGTTGCGACACTATTTTTGATTATTTTATCATATGCTATTGTTCGATAATATTATGTTATTTTACCATAGGTTGTTCTTAGCTATTTTATTGTAGCTTATTTTTGGTTATTGTTGATTATTTTACATTATTTTACTACATCTTATTATATCGTAGGCTATTGTTGGCATTTTTACATTATTTTATCCTAGATTATTGATGGCTATTGTATCTTAGGTTTTTTTAATTTAATTTAATCATAGGCTATTATTAATTATTATATCATATGTTATATAAAGATATTTAAATTTTATTTTACCCTAGGTTATTTTTTGTTATTTTTAAAAGTTATTGTTGGTTATTTTATTATAGGTTATTGCCATCATAGATGCCAATGCCATGGAATTTTTTCATATGAATGTTCATCCATGATTTATAATGAACTTATACTTAACTCTTAATTTAGTTTCAATTCACTTTTAGTTAGCTTTTAATTAAATTTTAGCTCACTTCCAACTCATTTTTAATCAATTCTTAGTTCACTTTTAATTCAGTTGTAGTTCACTTCTAGTTGACTTTTAATTCATTTGGATGCAAGCAAGATATTTTATAGTACTTGTTAGCTTGTTTTCTATTTGAAAACACTAAAAAAATAGTCTTTCAAACTTTTAACCTTCCTCTAACATTTCAAAATAAACAAAACTTTTAGATTTTTTCATGAGCATCTTTAACATCCTTCTAGCTTTTCAAAACAATTTAGTCATATCATTTGGACTTTAAAAAAACCCCAATATTTATATAATTTTGTAAGGGTTGGGGATGATTTTAGGTATGAAAACAAATTCCATTAACCAAAATATATATATTAGAATGTCGACCACATCAATATTGAGATGCTTGAAAAACAAAACTTGCAAAAACATTTCACCTACTTTCAAGTATTTAAACTTTATTTTTTAAACTACCACAAATTTTAGGTCCAATTCAAATGCTTGCAAGTAGCTTGAAAAAACATGATTATAACAATTTAGCTTTGGAAGTCCATGTAAACAAGAGTTAAAAAATAATGTACCCAATAATAATAATATCATCTCCATAAAATCATTTACTTGTTAGTCTTTTTATTGAAGGACCTTAATATTTTATTGTTTACACTACTTTTTGTGTATATTTTATGATGCTTTCATCCACTTTTAGTTAATTTTTAGTTCACTTTTAATTCATTTCCATTTAACTATTAATTCATTTTAATTAATTTTTAGCTAACTTTTAATTCACTTTTAACTAAGTTTTAGTTCATACATAGGTATACATGGGTGAACATGGGTTACATGTAAGTTGGAAGTTTCTTGAGAAACTTTTTTGAATTAGGTGCCCAATAGGTATAAATAGAAGTATAATTCCCCATTACCTTCAGTTTGTTCAACATTAATTTTGGGTACATTTTCTTGTCACAACCTTGTTATGTTCTTATTTCATTCTTGCAAAAAAATCCAATTGAATTTTTGTTTTGCATTTGTCATGTTTTTGTTTTTCTTGTTTCATGATCTATATTTGGGATTAAGCATGTCCTTGTTCTCGTCTTGGTTTTAAAAATCATGTAAACTTGGTTGTTTTTGTGCCCATGACAATTGCTAATTATTTTAAGATTTTATCCTAGGCTGTTTTTGGCTATTTTATTGTAGGCTGTTATTAACTATTCAAGTATCATTTACCATAAGCTATTATTGGTTGTTTTAATGTAAGTTATTATTGATTATTCTAGATTATTTACTTTAGGTTATTTAGTTATTCTATCATAGGCTATTGTTGGTTATTCTATTGTAGGTTACTCTAAACTATTTACCATAAGCTATTTTTGGTTATTTGATCATATGTTATTATTGGGTATTTAATCGTATGTTATTATAGGCTATTTACCATAGGTTATTGCTGGTTATTTTATCATAGGTTGTTGTTGGCTATTCTACTTTACATTATTATTAGTTATTTTAATGTAAGTTATTTTTGGCTATTTTAAATTATTATGTCACGAATTATTCTTGATTACTTCAAATTATTTCACCACAAACTATTTAATCTTATTATGGGTTATTCTATCATAGACCATTTCTGGCTATTTTAAGTTATTTTATTGAAATTTTTATTGGTTATTTTAGATTATTCTACCTTAGGTCATTTCACTTTAAATTATTATATGCAATTATTATATGCTATTTTATTTTTATTTTATTTTATTTTATTGTGCCTTATGATAAAATAACATATAAGAACAAAGAATAATATGACTTTGAATAGTTGAAGTTATAATTTGAAATAACATATAATAGTTTAAAGTAAAATAACCTAAAGTATAACCTAGGTATAATTACTTATAATAACATATAATAATTTTTAAAAAATAACTTAAAATAACCTAAGGTAACCTTAAATAACCTAAAATATTTAAAACAATAACATAAAAATAAATTTATTTACCATAATAAATTATTATATCAACTAATAATGAAATATCATGTTTACATAATGACCTTATAATAAAATAACTTTAACAAGGTGAAATCATTAAGGTGCAATAAATCTATTTCATTTTAAAAATCTCATAGTGACTTAAGCTAATGAACTACATCCCACCCACTTTTGTAACAATGTATAGATGCTTTGAGAAGGAACAGTGACATCATTTCACACACAACAATGTGAGGGTTTCAAGTTGATAGGACCCATGGATCAATCACAAATGTGGAGGTTGAAATGTAGTTTTTTGTCAAAGCTTGGATGTTTTGTAATTTGCATGCACAACAATGGGGTGTAATTCTAACTATTTCTTTGTGTCAACACTTTATGTTGTTATTGTTGAGTTTATTTGACTTGCATCATATTTATAAAAATTTAAGAATATAAATGAACTTTTACTTGACAATATATTAATATGTATTTGAAACCTTGAGATATTGCATGCATTGATATAATTAAATAATAGTAAAATGACATAACGAATGAAACATAAGTTAAGTTCAATATATTATGTAACTTTTAACGTTTCAAAAAGAAGATAAATTTTAAATGTTTTATTGAACATCAAATATGAGAATTATTTCTTGACTATTATTTTATACAAAACCCAAGGATGTTTAAAATCATGAGTTAGGAAAGAAAAATGTTAATATAAAGAACAAACATGTATGTTCATATTCTAAAAGTCCATTG
>Ga0116230_10001570_pt1 | contig 21855 bp, 13 predicted proteins | sample S1TSphfallax_3_FD_88678 | JGI IMG/M metagenome (GOLD analysis project Ga0116230, IMG submission 88678) | Host-associated microbial communities from peat moss isolated from Minnesota, USA - S1T2_Fd - Sphagnum fallax MG | ecosystem: Host-associated > Plants > Peat moss > Unclassified | place... | reverse complement strand
GTTCTACAAATAATATACTGCAACATCTTCAAGTGTTTAATATCCATCTAGGTAGGTTGTCATTGACAACAAAAAAACCCCAACAAATGAAGCTTTGACTATGTGGCTTCAAAGTTGTAGCTTGAACTTATATAACCACAAGTTGCATAACCTCAACTTCACCAGAATTTGTTGCAGTAGCAAAATGAGTTCCACAACACAAAAATGAGTTGTAATAGTTTGCATATGCATGGTTTCAACATTTGAAATATTATTGTGCATGATAAAAGTTGGTGTCATTCCTTAATCAACCTCACGGTTCACCAACCCTGCCAACAAACTCAACCAAACATACATCTTCTTCTTTAATCATCACATTAAACACATAACATAATTCTAACACCTAACCAAGGCAATGCAGAAACAAAACAAACTTACAAATTACAGCCCAAGTGTATGTGCATGGAGGCTTATTTAAAATTAGAATTGGTAAATTTTAAGTGCATGGGAGCTTGAATCTTGCAAACTATAAATGTTTTGACAAAACAACAATGATCCCAATAACAACAAAGAAGAAAAACATGACAAAACAAAAAACTTACAACAATTTCAAAGGAGAAGATTGAAGAATCACCTTGCAAAGTCAATCCATTGAAAGGTGTAGTTGAAAGGTCAAGATTGTTGAAACCTAAAAGATTGAAATCATTGAAAGCTACAATTCAAAGATCGAGATAGTTTTAAATTGCTACATAAATGTTTGAAGAGTTGAAAGTGCATAAACATAATGTGAAGCATGAACATAGAAACACAATGCAAAGAGTGAATATAGAAACATAAAATTGAAAACCACAATATGTATAATTTTTTAAAAAAAAACCTCTAACTAGAGACTTTTGAGACTTGATATTGCTTCAAACACCATTAAACATTACAAAGGCATCGACATTTTGCTGATGTGAAAGTTTGTGAGAAGGGCAAAACACACTCAAGCTTCACTATTGGAAAATACACACAAAAAGAAACTAAAATCTTAAACTCTCAACATAAGATTCATATTTGAATCTTAAACTCTAACTATTGAATATGCACATGCATGACCTTACTATCCATATTTTGGCCCTTAATAACATTAACATATGAATATGAATACCAATAGCCATATGTAGCATATATGTACCGGTTGCTAATGAAATGCATTCTATTCAATATTTATAATCCCAAATATTGAAAAAAAAAGAAGATTTTGGATATGGTTACGTACATATTTGGCTATTAATTGGATTCATATCTTGATCTTTCCATATATCCAACCAACATTGGTTGTAAGCAATGTTTGTAGGTTCCTTGGTTTGCAGTGTTAAATCAAGGGTTTAAGTTTAGGTTCTTTTAACTCAAACCTAAATCAAGATTCTTTTAGTGCAATTCACACACGAATCAAATCATGGAACTAACCTTTTATTAAAACTAAAACTAAAATCGAACCTTGAATGTAAATTATTTTTTCAAGGTTCGATTTTAGTTTAAATTTTAACACCGACCTATAAAAGTTATTGAGGTAGGTAACTGGGTGCAAATACATTCAAAGGAGCCAAAAACCATGTCAAATAGTGATGACAACTAAAACTTTTTTTACATATGTTTTTCTTTTCACATTTTAAAGTTATGTTAATCATCCTAAGTTTTGCCAAATGATTAATATGAGTGTTGAGAAATTCAAATTAAAAATTGATTAAATTCAATTTTGGGTTTTGGTTTTAGTAAAAGACTTTTGAACTTGAATAATTATTGCATCATAAGTAGTCAATTTTGCAAGGATTAGGCTAAAAGACTCTTTTAATAATAAAAATTGATTGTATTTTCAAAAAAATGATAGTAGTCTACTACTCAAATTAAATAACATTCACAATTTAAATTTATGGAATTTGAAAATCTCAAGAATTCTTTACCACATGTAAATGGGGTGTATGTACATAAGAAACAAAAGAAAATTTTAATCTATGATATACAAAACAAAAGCCTAAAGTAAGCTTTAACATATTTTGGTATGATTCAAAATTATGATAATTCTCAAGATGAAACAAAAAATCTAGCAAAATGCACACATTTAGAGAAATTCATATTTATTCAACAATGATTAACACAAAATATGTGATGTATTGGGGCAACTATATGTATTTTTTATAATAAGTTGTAGAATATTTCATTCAAAAATCCTTTCATATGAAAAAATGAAAAGTTAAAAAAAAAGATTCACAATCCTTTTACAAAGTAATCATGTTGACTCCTTTGAATGTATTTGCACCCAAGTTGAATATCTTTTAATTAGAAGAATTGGCAAGTAGGTTGAATTTTATAATTATGACGACTAATTTTATATCCATACAATTTTTAATCTTATGGGGTCTGTAATGTGTATGTGGAATTAAACTTGGATTTTGGGGGGTAGTGGGGAGAAGAAGGTAAAAAGTGGAGAGGTATGGAAAAGGAGAAGGTTTGAAAATTAAAAAAAATGGGAAAAATGACATTTGACAATGCAAATGAAACAAAAGACCTAGATTGGATTGTTCATTATTTATATCCATGAATATGGTATGATAAATGATAAGAGCAAATGCGTGGTTAGGTGGTTCATTTAAGAGAATAATAATATTTCACAAAAGTCCATTCTATAATGTTAAATTTGTATATATTTTTATCAAGCACCATTGGTTAAATGGTTTTTTTGATCATGTAACAAAAGTAATAAAGTCCATATTAATAGGAACCTAAGTAGATATTCTAAATGCATGCAAAACTAAAAAAATAATTTGAGAATTGAGGAAATACAACAATGGTATAGACTTATGAAAATATGGTTCAATTTTAGTTATTCATAAATCTTTAGCTAGAAATTGGTTATGGTTCTTAAGGGAAGAACTTCATATAAAAGTTTATTATTTCATGCCATATCACATACTAAGACACTATAAATAAATTTGGAATGAAATTCGATATGAAAATTTCAATTTTCTACAATTCCAATTAATTGACCGATCCTTACTTTTTTATTGCAAAAGTCAAAAGTTGTTAAAAGTGGGTGTACTTTTATTTTAAAATGATTACACATATGTTTTGTTAATCAAGTTGTTGATCTAGAACCAAATGTCAATTAACAAAATGATAATTGTATTATTTGTTAAATGTGTCCAAGGAAAGGGTACTTTGCAAAAATGAACATCATGACACCAAAAGTGAGCCATCATATTGTGCATTTACCCATACACTTTTTGGTAACAAAGTTGGAATTGTTGAGGAGTATTACTAGATTTAAAAAAGGAAAAAAAAATTCAATTTACAAGTTCAAGCCAAATACAATGTGTTGACATCAATAAGTTGAAAGAAATAGAAAGATTGTGAATATTAGAATGAGGTTGAAATCAAATGCAATAAAAATGCAAAAACATGAAAAACGTGTACAAGGATTCAAGTTGGGAAAAACATTTATGTAAATGCTTATGCAAGTTTGAACTGGTTGATCTTGTCCATTTATTATGTTGGCCAATTGTGTAGTGTGACAAAAAGAAATACAAAGTTTGTGACATGCCAAGGCTTCAAATTATTTGTTGCAAACTAAACAAAGACATTTTTTGATGTGTATATGTTTGGTGAAAGGGTTAAATGCAATTTGAATGAGTGATTAAGGTTGAATACATTTGGAATTCTAATGCATGAATGTTGTGAATTTTAAATTGCTTTGAGGTTGAATAGGTACTTGTTCACCATAACCTTGAAATTGTTTTCTAGCAAAGTTGTACATGCAACTACATGGTTTTGTGGGTAATTACATTTAGAAAGTGGTATGTGGATATGATAAACATTGATTGTGAAAATAAAACATTAATAGTCCTTTATAAGGATAAGAAACCTTAATTTATGACACAATTCAAATGGAAAAAATTCAAATCTTAAGAAGTTAGGTGTTTAGTATTTTCAAAACATGTCCAAGAATTGAGCTGTGATAAAAGAATATTTGTGTGAATTACTCAACCAAAATCCCCTTCCATGTTCCAATTTCACTATCACATTCATTGAGTTCAATTGTTGTCATGATAGGTTTCCTCAAACCAAATACATACTTGTCATTTCACACCTTTTTAGGGAAACATGTAATTACTAGAACCAATTGTGAATACAATAGCCCACATTCACAATATCATAACTCTTTGCGAGCAAGGATGGCTACTCAAATGCTTGATTGCAATTACCACCTTCACATTGTGGAAATGTGATAATGCCCATATTCACATTGTTTGAACTCTTCATAATGCACTAACACATCCCAAACCTTCAATTTGACATGCTTCATGTCCTTTGGTCTGATGTTGATGACAATCACTTTAACAAATGAAAACTAGAAACTCATTCAATGCAATTTAGAACTTTCTTGAAGGCTTGGTATTATGATAGGATAGAGCCAGGCCTAGAAAAGGAACCATTAGCTAGCTTGCTGTCTAGAAAATAGCCTTTGTGTCACACTCCATTTTGTACACACATATATGACAACCAATGTGTACACTTTGGTGGGAAGAATTGGGGGAGCTAATTAATTTGCAGTTTAGGACAGCATTTTAAAAATGAGACAAGGTTTAAAGTGCTAGACTTTGTGTCCTCTTTCTCCTAGGTAATGTTCTCTTGGACAATTTGTTGTAGATGACAATCATCTTTGCACCAAGTTAGTTAAAAGCTGGGGAGCTTTGAACTTTTCTTGGAGAGTGGTAGGGAAAGCCCTCAACTTCTGAGTTGGTAATTGCGTCTGCTAAAATGATATTGTATTGACTGTCTCTAGTTTCTACTCAAGTATTGAGGAGGATCCTTTTGAAAATCTTTGCAAATCCGTTTAGTTATGCACACTAGATTGGCCCCCTTAAAGTTGTGCATATCTACTGAATTAGAGTCTGCCAAGCAAATCCATGAACCATCCACGAAAGATAATCTTCATGGGATACTGGTCAATGGTCTATATTGACATTGGATCTCTACCTGTTTGTGGCTTGGAAGCCAACATTTCATAGAGAGCCCTCATACAAGAGAAAGGGGTACAATGCTAGATGTGTTAGAACTTAGACATGAGCGGATCGACATTGATAGAGTGGAGCAACAAAAACATGGAATACTGTCCTGTGGGTTTTCCAGGAATGCCATATGTACTAGCTTAAATGTCAACCTCATTGGAAGCTAGTAGGCTATAAAGACGGTAAAACAACAAAATGTGCAACTTCTGATCGTATAGTGCACCAAAGCATTCTTGCTTGAGACATCATCCAAAGCTACATAAGGACCTTATGTGTTGGGTGAAGCCCACTTCTGGTAAAGCCCACAGACAAGGGCTTTACTGAGTGTCAAGACCTGTGCCAAATCTTATTTTTATTTTTCCCCTGATGGGAAAAAACGAAAAAAATTGCAGGGTGTTCTCAAAATGCCCTACTAGACAGTGGAAGAAAAATGTATTCTCTGTAAGGTGCTCTTTAAATACACTAGAAAAAATCAGTGGAGGTCTTTACAAAATTTTCAATGTCAGATTCAAAGCTTTTCAAAAGTTTACAAAATTGCATACCTTACATCTTTAATTAATTACTTTTTAATGGGGTTTTTAGTCTCCAAAATTTGAAAATAATTGAAAATTTTCCGGACTCCATCGGTAGCCAAATTATAGAAGGATGTTCAGATTATTTTACTTTCATTATTTTCAATAGACAAATCTGGCTAAATCGTCTTGTAGATGATCACCACATGAGCTACTGAAAAATTGAAGGAAAAAAAAACTCTATGACTGTGTATGCAACCTAGCTTGCACCTGGAGCCCATTAATAGGCAATTTCCTCATGATCTGATAAAAAAGATCAGGGACAAAGAGATCAGGAACTGTTGGAAACAAATGTAAAAATTCAAGTCCTCTCTTGTTCTTGCTGCATATCATAAAGTTGGGCCACTGTATTTCTAGCGTTGCAGCATGGCAAATTATAAAGCATAATTGCAAAGGAACTTATTGTGCAAAGTGCCAGAACTTTTTCATTTCTAAAAAAGTTCCTACCTGGTGGTGGGTACCCATAGTACATATCACAATTTAAAAATAAATAAATGATGGAGCTTTATGGTAAGGCCTTCACAGAGGCCATTACCAGAACTTGGGTGACATATCCCCCAATATTCCAATGGATGCTTCATTTTCCTACACAAAACAATTTTCTTTCAGAGAAAGTTTTTCTGGAATTTTTTTGCTTTTCTAAAAAATAATAGAAATTTTGTGGAACCTGCTATTCAACTAGGGTATGTTTGAATTTTCAACCTGCCATTAAAGGGCAGAGTCATTACTTGAGGAGCCTGCTTGTTTGGGTGTTCTTTAAGTTTCATGTTGTATATAAACAAAAGAATCAACACCAGAACAAGTCATGACCTGTCATGGAATAACAACTTGGTTTCAATTAGTGTCCACAATTTGACACTAAAGGATCAAAGACAAAAACAAAAAGATTGGAGATTACTTGCTGATTTCACAAATATGCCAATTCCCTTTATTATACATGCTGAAACAAGCCAAGACATTATTATTATTAATTTGCCCCCAAAACAGCCCAAAATACACACACACTCTCTCCACTCATATAAGTGCTGTCAGACCTGAGTTGTGAAGAAATGGAGGGAAACGGAGAAGACCAGAAAGTTGAAGTTCCAGTGGTTTTTTTTGCAATATTGTGTTATAGCCAAAGTGGCGATGATCCACAGGAAGATTTAGCCGGATTTAGCTGCTAGCTAAATATAAAAGTAAAATTTTAAAACATCTTTGTATATTTTTGGCTAACATCCTTGAACCATGTATAGAAATATAACGATTTTTCTTTATTTTTAGAAATTATCGCTATTGAGAATCTCAAAAAGCACATGATTTTAGCACTTTTATTTTTAATATTTCATTTTGGCTATATATTGACAGCAAAGAAAAAAAAAGGCTGCCACAAACCTTCAAATCTCACGAACAGGAAGCGCCTGCAGTGATGACGCAGTTAGAGCTGGTTCAGGAGACGGCGAATTGTAGCGGTAGAGTTGGTCGGAGAGTGGACCTGGTTTGGTGGCATTGTCTGAAGTAGAACGGCGGGCTGTGCGGCTTTTTATACACATCCCTTTTGGAATTTTGGGGGCAGTGCGGGAGAGGAGACGAGAGGGGAGGATGGGGCGGCCTGGTTTGTAATTAGTATTTGGTGTTTTCTTCTCATCTGTCCATCATGCCTCCCTCCAGATGTTTCGCATGTAACATGTGATGGGAAGTGTTCTGGAACGTCGGATTCGTCTTTAAATTTTGTCTCGGCTTCTTTGCATTTAAGATGGATGTCTGCCACACCATAAAGCTCCTTCAAAAATTCTGCCACTTGTGAGAATTGACCATCTGCTGATTTTTGTCAACAGTGGTGATTGTAATAAGTAGCAGTGGTTGATGTGAGGAAAAACCCTTCTTCGCAAGGTCCAGTACTCTTGTGGTAGGGTTTTTGAACCTGGGTCTTTTGTTGGGCCCTGTCCCTGTGGACTATCGCATTCGATCCAACTTTTGCAAGTTTTACCTTATGAGAACCGGTTTCACATTAGGTGAACCAGTTTCTTTGGTGAAAGTGTTTAGACTGTTTAGATTGGGACGGATATTTTTGGTGTTCAGAGTGTGAACACAGTAAGTAGATGTACAACATCTTATCTATTGGCAGGACCAGCGTGTTTGTGATGCCTTGTTTGATGTGCACCAGTGTTTTGCAATTCTAGGAAGAACCTCTAGTTCTGGTTCTAAAAAATGCTTAGAATCATTCTTGTTAAAGTTCCACACAAAAATTGAACCAGCAATCCAATTCCAAGTCTTGTTCCTTCAAGAAAATAAAATGGTTCTGTTGATTCACGTAACTTGGATTGGAACTGGAAACCTGAAACCAGACCATAACCGGTGGTTAATTGTTGATTAATCTCCTATTAGCCCTCGATTCTAGTCCTTTTTTTTTCAATTAAAAAAAAAATCATGGTCTAACTCGAGGTAACTTGGATTGTAATTGAAATCTGAAACTAGACCATAACCAATGATTAATTGTCAATTAACCTTTGATTAGCCCTTGGTTCTAGTCTTTTTTTTTTAATCTAAAAAAAATCACGGTATGGGTTTTGGTTCCACACATCATTGGGTATCCAATTTCAAGTCTGGTTCTTCAAACAAGATAGAAGAAGATTTCAGTTCTAGAACTGTTTTTCAAACTTAGACCCAATTTCGGTTCGATTTTTAACTGAAACTGGAACTAGTGATTTGAACCTCCAAACCAGGTACCCACCCAATTGGTACATATATGTGTTGTGCAGTTAGTATTTGATTTTTTGATAACTTGTTTTGGTATTAAAAAATTGGGAAATCAAAGAACCTTGGATTACAATTTTATGGAAATTTTAAGAATCAAAGAACATGCAGTTTTAGTTTTATCTAAAAAAACCTCAAAGAATTGGTGGTTGTTTACAAAATGACCAACAATGTTTATTACATTATTTGAGTGGGTCTTAGTTTTTTTTGGGAATTGTGATTACATACTAATTCTCACATTTTTTAGATTTGCAATTATATATTGGAATTGATTATTTGACTTTTTAAAAGAACAACCATTAGGGTAGAAAGGCCTAGCACCAAACACATGCCGGTCATCAGCACCCACCTAGTGTGGTAGACCGCATATGTTAGAATATTTAGCCTATCACCAAACACTTGGTTGAAAATAATTTTGCTCTAAGTTTTTCATATTGTTGATTGCCCATCAAGTTTTAGTGTTTGATATTAAGGATTTTGGTGGCCATATTTGTAAAAAGTTTGAATAAATTTACAAGGGTCCCCCTTGGAGATGGGTGATTAGCTGAATTTCATTATGGAAGGTTGGAAACATGATGTACTTTCCATGCTTGGTTATAGGGAAAAAATGCACCAATTTTTGTTGAGGGCCCCATGTTTGGTGTGGAAATAAAACTTTGGTGATAATCAATTGGATTGACCAACACCAAGAAAACAAGTTTGGTGATGGGGTTTGCAGGTCATGATAAATATCACACAACTAACCATTAACAAGGATCAAGGTTTACAAGAATCCAATGGATACTCAAATCCTACACAATAATTGGAGAAACTATTTTAATTTCCTTCCACTTTTGTGCACATCCCATTCCTATCAAAAAATAAAAGCACCAAATTCACAAGGCAATGATGCTGCAAATATACATACACAATTCATTTTTACAAAAATACAAGCAAAATTCTTTCACTATATTAGAGCTTCCAATTTGTGAGAGAGCTAGCTTCAGGTCATTCATCAAGGTTTTGAAACCATATGGGCTAGATTAATAGAGGCCAAGCAACAAACAAAGAGTAGAGAACTTTAGATCAAAAACACAAGTCCTAGCACATCAACAAGAACAAACTTTATAACTTTAAGTAGCTAAAGAAGAACTTCAAGAGCTAAATTAGAAAATTGCACACACTATACTAACTAAAGAGGAGCCATAAAAGCTTGATCATCAACAATCAAGTCTTTGTGTTGTCAAAGAAGAAAGAGAAAGCCAAGATTCAAGGGTGGATGTAAGGGGGCAACTAAGAAAGGATGCAATAGATGAACTTTACAACCAAAAGTTCAAGAAGTTTTTGTACTATTGCTAAATACAAAGTTCTATAATTCCTAGGTACATTTTAGGTAGCCATAAGAGAGGTAGATTTTTTCAAGTTCCAAGAAGTCATAGTTTGTTATACACACCTACTACCTACACACAGACAATTAATCAAAATTTATTATGGTTAGACTTTAAGGAGTTTTATGCATTGATCACAAGTTCCAAACAACTAGAGACATATGCATTTCACACTTACCATGATCTTTCACATTTTTTTTAGAGTTGGTCAAAATATAGAAGATTTAATTTTGTACTTCTCGAAGGACTAGACCAAACACCCCCAACTTGTTGGCGGTTGGGGTTCTAAATCATGATGTTGTTAAATGTGTTTCATAGGAGGCGAAGTGGATTGGATGATTAGCTAAGCCAAGACAAGGAAAATGTCCCACCATCTTTTGGATCACAGGAACCAATAACAAAACAATAAAAAGTCAATAGATCTAATCTTGTCAACATTAAAAGCAAATGGAACAACTAGGCATTGGAGGAGGCCATGGATACAGCTGAAAAAGGGACAATTTCATTGAGGAAGGCAAATAGGCACTGGAACATACCATTAACTTTGTTGTTTGATCATTTGTATGGAAAAATAAGATCTAGAAAAGTAGGACCAGTAGGTGTACTAATAACAAAAGAAGATCAAGCTGTGGTTTTTTGGGTTTTAGTTTTGCAAGATGTTGGGCTATTAATAAACCTACAACAATTGAAAATGAAAGTGGCAAAATTGACCCAAACAAGGCCAACACCTTTTTAAGGAAGAATATTAAGGACCTTTTGGTGGTAATGGTTTAAACACAAACATCTTGAATTTAACATTCATCAAGTTGAAGGATTGGATATTAATAGAGTTCAAGGATTGACAATCCAATCATGCCAAACTTTCTATCAAAACTTGTAATCCATGTACAACAAGCACAATTATGTTCATATCATATTTGAATTTCTAATGAAACATGCATCCAAATAGGAAGATAGTTAAGAGCTAAGGTTTTGGCAAAAGGTTTTTAGCAAGTGTATAACACCATTCCCAAGTCCATGGAATGGTTGATTATTAATTTTGTTGTTAATGCAACAATGACAACATTGCTAAGGTTTTACATTTTCAAAGGAGAAAGGAAACCAAATGATTACATTCAATTTCGCAAATTAGGGACTTGTATGGGTATGTAGTCAAAAGCATGGATGATTGATTGCATGTTTTTTCAAAGAATTCTTCTCTTTCTTCAATAGGTCAATACCAGGTGGAATTTCTCTAATAAATAAACATATATTCATCTTGGATGACCATGGATCCCATGTCACTCTTGAGGCAATTGAGCAAGCATAAACATTTGGGCTAGATATGGTTACCTTACCTTCACATACATCCCATGCATTACAACCTTTAGATGTAACATGCTTCAAACCTATCGAGATTGCTTTCGAAAAGGAAAGACACAACAATGATCAACATGAATTACATTGAACTAGAAAAGTGACTTTTGGTAGGATGGGTGGACAAATCATTAACCAAGCATTTTCAAGAAAAATATTATTTCAAGGTTCAAAAGTACAAGGATTTTGCCATTGGAACTTAAAGCCATGGATGAGAGAAGAAGGTCTAGTAACTTATACACAATAATGAATTAGATTGGAGAAGAGCAAGATGATGATTATTAATCAAATCAAGAGGATGGGGAGATGGAATGGGCAAAATGATATGTTTGTAAAAAAACTAATCAACATAGCTTCAATTGTAGAACCTACAACTTATGTGAATTTATGCCTAATAGTGTGGTTCAAGATCAACATAAATATTATGTGGACATGCCTATAATTTCTACAATCATTAACCTTGAATTTGTTTCTCTAACATAAAATATGGTTGAAACCTTGGAATAGTTCTCAATAGATGTGGGAATAAAATGCAAAATCCCAAAAACTTAAGAAGCAATGGTAAACACAAACTTGTTGTCAGTACCATGTTTCCCTACAAGAAGGATTAGTGGGAAAAAATCATTAATTAATTATTTGCAAAGTCATGTTATGACTTTAGAAAAACACTTGACCATTATGGATCGAAAGGCAATGGATGGGGATGCAACATAACATATTAAAGAAACAAGAAAGAACGAGAAGCAAGACAAGTAGGCTAGAAAGGTAATAAAACAATGATTACAGTAAAATGGGCAACTAAAAGGGAACTTATAAGACAATAACGAGTCACCTTCATTGCAACTTAGTCATTTGTAGCAATTAAAGAAACAAAAGATAAATTTCACCGCAATTTCCAAGAGGGAATGTGAGCTCACCCTCTTGGATATACGGGTGTGAACTTGGGTTGGACAATAGATTTCCAAAAATAGGTTCAATAACAAGCTAAGGTTCAAAGGCAAAAGAGGAGGGGAATTGCAACATCTTTGTAACAACTTGATGAAACAAACAATTAAAAGGAGTAAAAGGGAGGAGTAGGGTCTAGTTTTTAGTGAATTATAATAGGATATAAAGCAATAGGGTGATAAGATTAAAAATTGATGTAATAATAATAACAACTAGGGTAAGAAGGTTGAGTAAAAGCTTTAGGAATAATAGTTTAGTGGTTCAACAACCAATAGGAACTCCATGGGTCCAAGTTCAAGAGCACCAATTGAGGATCACCAAGAACTCATGGAGGTTTGATCCACTAGGAAAAGGACTAGCACCAAGACAAGACCATCATGAACACAAAAGAAAGGGGGGGTCCGATTCATTAAGAGTAGCATCGAGAGGAGATGAAAAACATTAGGAAAAAGACCATCACAAACACAAGAAAGAAAGGCGGGTTCAATTCATAAGGAATAGCACTAAGAGGAGATGAAAAATACTAGGAAAAAAACCAGCACCAAAAGAAGACCACCATGAACACTAGAAAGAAGGGGCCTTTGATTCATTAGGAATAACAGCCTAAAGGATATGAAGAACATCAAGAAGAGGACCATCACTAGGAGAGGACCATCACGAACATAAGAAAGAGGTGGGGGTTCAATTTGTTAGGAACAACATCAAGAAGAAATGAACAACACCAAGAAGAGGACCAACATGAACACAAAAGAGGGGGGGGGTTAGATTCATCTAAAGCAGTGAGGAGATGAAGAACATTAGGAAGAGAACCAACACCAAGAATAAGACCATAGTGAACATTGGAAAGAGGGTTCAATTCATCTAGAGTTGCACCAAGGAGAAGAGTAGCACCAAGAGAAGTTCAAGAACACCAAGAAGAGGACCAAGACTAAGAACATACATGGAAAAGATCAAAAACATTAGGAGGAGAGGAGTAGCATTGAGAAAGGGCCATCGCAAACACCACCATAACATGAAAAAGTTTTGATCCACCACAAATTGATAATTTCAATCATGAACATGAAACTATGAAATGCACCAACACCTACAACAACAAAACACCTGGAATCAGTATGGCTTTTCACAAACTTGAGAAGTTTTATTACACAAACCTGTACTTCAGGAGGGAATGCCTCCAACATGCTCTATGCATGTGTCCATGAACAATAACAAAACTCAAAAAAGACTAACTAAAAAAGTCGAGTAGGAAAACTTCAACATGGAGAACATTCAACATGCTCAAAGCACACGTCCACGAGCAATAGTGAAACTCAAGATAAACTAAAGAAAGGAGCCGAGTGAGATCTTTGTCCCACCTAAACATCAACAAAAGCACGAGAGGAGGGGGAATGGGAGGAGAGAGGAGAGGAACAGGGGCAAAGGGTTTTGGAGCAAAGCCACATGGGAGCATATCTTTAAGGTATCGATAACCAAATAAAATGTTGCCCTATTTTGGGTGTTGATATCAACTATTGAGTAAAGATGTCTCTTGTTTCCAAGGATGATGGGTTTGCATTGCTTGAAGATAGGTCCAGAAATTGATTGGTAAAATTTGATTTTGAAACAATGAGGTCAAGAGCTACCAAAAGATATTTTGCATTTATAATCCAAATCCAGTGATCTAAAGGGCAGTAGGTGCACAATGATCTCTTCTCCGATCCATCTTTGGACCCAAGAGGCAACCAAGGTCTGGTTTGATAAGATGGTTCATCTGACTTTTTAAGTGTACTATGACTGGCCTCTCTACCCTATGTATCTTTGAGAACCACTACTAGTTATGCTTTTCCATTTATGATAACTGCCCAACATTGGTACATACCAGTGTTGGGCAGTCATCCAGTTTTGCTGGTTAGAACTGCTAGTTCTGGTTGCAGTTAATAAAAAATGAATGGAATTTGGTATTTGGAACTGGAAATGGAACCGGGTTTAAAACCAGTTCTGGTTTTGGAACCAAAACGGAACCTAGACCCAGTTCTAATGGGACCAAAGAACCGGTTCTGAGCCTTGACCAGAGGTTCTTGAAAATCATACAACCAGTTTTGGCCCTGAGTCAGGGTTTTGAAAAATCAAAGAACTGGGTCAAAGCACCTACCATAAACCAATGGTTGTTCAGGTTCTTTCACAAGAACTGCAGGTTCTTTGATATTTTTAAAAATCTCAGAACTGGAGGTTCGTTTGATTTTAACAAATTAGAAATATTTCAAAACCTCAGAACTGGAACCTGGGGATTTTGATAAATTGGAAATTAGACATTTCAAAGAAATTTTTTTGTGAAGGAAAGTATTGAATCTTCAATAATATTACATTTGTCAAAATGAAAAATATTAATTAATAATTCCACAAACATGTGTCAAAGTTGGCAAGTTAACATAGTAACATAATTACAAGGACTTCAATAAAAGACTTATCAATTGAGAGGACTTTTTATCAGCCATATTATGTCACCATGGAATTCCAAACTCAAGGGTTTAAAGCAAGGATGATTGCCTGTCTTCCGCTCTGGACAACTATTACAGTACCATATTTTCATTAAGGGAGTACCTTGGCATCTTCAACACTAATTATGTCACTTGTAAAAATGTGGAAATTTTAAACTATTTCAAAGAACAGAATTTTGTGAAAGAAAATAGAAAATCTTTTGGAACATTAAAAATATTCAAGTTTTCAAAATGGAGTCTTTGAAATAAATTAATTATTTGACAGAAGTGTGTTGAAGCTGCCCCTGAGTTTCAGTACATGTTGACTGAGGAAATGTTTCAAGGAGTTGGGTTCCTTTAATGCTCAAATATAGGGTGTGTGAGAACTACTAATTTATCCATTGTTAAATGAATGTCACTATGCATGCAATAGATGCAAGAGGGACATTCATTAATGGACATGGTATAATAAATGCAAATGACGGATGCATTTCCTTAAGATCATGTAGGATTGAAATGAAAGTTTGTTACAATGTTACAAGGTGCTGAATGGATTCCCAAGATGTGTATCTCTCATTATTGATATAATATTGTATCCATTCATTGAATGAACCCCATATATTATTTTAATTTAGTTGAAAAGTTTGGGCTGAAATGTCATTCTCCGTATCAAAATTTACATATCAGTGGCTATGTTTTAGAAATGTATGTTTCAGAGACTTAACTGTTTGTATGTACTGTGTACTAAATATTTAGTGACCAACAAAGTACTTGAAGGTTTTATTACAGTTTTTACAAAACATTTCGCTAAAATGTTGTGAACAATAAATGTCAAAAATTGTTGTCATTTTATGAAATTCTACGAAATTAGTGCACCAAATATCATGTTTGATATAGGTGCAACGGTAGAGTTTATAATTTGGGGCAATTGGTGCAGCCCAAGATGACAAGATAGGGTTTACAAATTCATTCGGATAATAATCATATTATACTGCCATTTGCATTCAAATAAAAGAAGTAAATGGATAGTCATTTATTTAGAAAAGAGAAAGAAAAAACCAATAGACCATATTAGTTGTGAAGAGCTTCAACTAAAATGGTTCAAAATGTGAATTTAAAAATTTGGAATACATAAGATGTGTAAATTCCAATCATATCGACTATAGACAGGAATTCCATCAGATGAATTGAATTAGAAACTAAAACATGAATAAAAATATTCATTTTTCTTGAATGCATATACATGATTCAAGATAGTGAAATATTCTAATTTCCTGATGACATGATATTGGGATGGGTTGAAATTAGATTTCATAGAATATACAAAATTTAACAACATTATGATGAACCTAAATAAGAAAATATGAAGAATAATATATCTTGCAATGTTAAATATATTCATTGTGGCATGAACACATGCACATATATACATACATGATGATGTTAAATGTTTAGATACAGCAAAAATATTACTTTAAAATATCATGATTCAAATAGTGGAGAGTTTAGAAGTTGAAAAATTTCAAGGTTATGAATTGGGAATCCTAATACACTTAGGCAAAATATTTGAACAATCATTTTGACTTGAGAAATAAAAAGTCAATCCCAAGAGGTTGAACTAGAAGCTTGGATGTGATACAATCATAGGATTTCTTTAATGTGTTGACATAATTTTGCAGAATCAAATATGATTTTCAATTGTTGGTAACCATCTGACTTGCCAGTTAACCAGCAAACACTTGTTGGACTCCTTCTGTCCCTTTGATTTCTAGGAAAAGCCTTATAAGATGCTATTAGGAGCACAATCTCAGAGATAATGTCTCTTGAATAGGGAAGGTATACATACAGATAGGGTCATGGGAATATGTTGAGAAACATAGTTGGCATACTTTTAGCATGCAGTACCAGAATGAGAATGTAACCAAACTAAGAACCATCAAGCATCGAGGCACAATGCGTCACCCGAATATGATGAGAACTTGTGTATATATGATGCAGAATTGATTTTCTTCAAATGTGCAGGAAAAAAGACAAAACACCACATGAAAATCATAACAGTCACAATGCACAAGTCTCACCATGTCAATGGTCATTGCTGACCTTAATCTTTGTCTGTGACTTCTTCTTATGGGTCTGTGTGTGGTCTAATTATTTCAAGCAGTATCCAATCTTCTCCATTTGACAATCGGTTGAAAAATCCATGCTCTCAGATGCATGCCTTCAAACTTATGAACAGATTTACCTGAGCTTGCAAATGGATCCTCAAGAATTTGCCTAAAGAATCTGGCTCCAATTCAATTCCTGTCTTCAACTTTTGAATAAATAAATTTAGTGGCTTCCTGTACTGATTATCTTAACCATTCTCTCTGACATAGAAATGGTTTGGTGTGTTTGCAAGCTGTGCAAGGTTCTTCTAATTTTGCCTCCTTAAAACTGCCTCTATGTTTTGGCTTAATTGAGGATTCCAGTGGCTTCCTGTTGCCCTGCTGGGACTGCTGCACCAAGTGTAGGAAAGTAGCAACTATATCACATCCAATTTTTTTCCAGGCAGTTCAAATTTGTGAGCATGCAAACTAATCAATCTAGATCACTTCAATAGAAGAATTCTTCACAGCGCGATAGATACATATAATTGCCTGGAGTTGCATGAGCAGCAGAAGTACTTATTCGTACCACCATAAGGACTGGTATGCCTTTCATCAAAACCACAATGCAACATTAAGATGGTACAAACCTAATGGTTCCAAGCCAATATAGTCTTACCTTTGAAGTTTATTGCTAGTTGCATGCTATCAGGCTAGTTGATTGTAAACTAATCAAACTGATGTGGCAGGACATGAATCATTTAGGGATAATTTTTATTTCATGATTTACAAGTTGAAATAAAATAAAATAAAGCCTTCTTGTGACTGAAAAAATGTTTGATGATGATACTATTATGTTAAGGCTTAAATTAAGAATTAAAAAAAAAAAAAAGTTTCAAAACTTTTCTTTTCAAGTCCTTTTAGGAATATTTACACAACAAAAACACTAATTACAGTATGTAAAAGTGTTTTTGGGGTGGTCCAAAAAAACCAGAAAGCAGGATCAACAGTTCAAAGTTGATTTTTGTGTTCAAAAGTGGGAGTACAAGTTTCGATGTAACAAGAAAAGTGCGACCAAAAAGGAGGCTGTTTGATCACACAACACATGACAGCTTCCGTGACATAAAGATCTGACTGAGAATGGCTTCTCTTGGATGGGTCTTCACCACTCCTATCAAATTTATAAGCAACTTTCTAATGTTCAACCACACAAATTCCTCTAACATGTGACACTTGAAATTCAAAAGATCCTTTGCTACTAATCACTGGTTTAACTCAATCTGCCACAATTTTGCATTGTTCAAATGCTGACTTATTATGCTCTATTAGATGAAGTTTATTACTAAGTCCTTTAATAGCACGTCAAGAAGAAGGTGAATCAGTTGAATGGTTTGGCGCTTCTTCAAGTATCAAGAACAACGAGCAACATCAATGAAAGATTGTCATCTTTCATTAGTATAATGCATAGATTGTTCCCAAAATTATCTCTTCTGACAGTATTTTGTAGCCTCTTTCACCCAAGTTCTCATTATTCTGACACCCAAGTTTAATATCTTTCACTCTGGACATTCATCACCAACATAATTTAGCTAGTTGAAGGTTATGATGTGCATTCTCACTTCGTTCAGATTTGTTAGATTGCTTGGCTATTATGATCAAGAATAAGAGAGAAATTGGCCAGTTGGAATTCACACAAAGAAACAGACAGATTCCGCCAAATATCATCACTTTCACCAAGCTTGGGTAGCGATTATGTGAGTACTACTGCAAATAAGGAGCATGGATTAATGGGTGAAGATGGGGCACTGACATCCCAAGAAAAGCAAGGTGCAAGAGTTTTGAAACCTCATTGGCTACAAACATGACATACTCATTTTCTTTATTCAGCTCCCCACTTCATCTGAATTCAGTTTGCATCCAGCAATAGCTTAGACTTCCCACATGCAGTGGAGGTGGCTCTTTGTACATATATGTGTTTCAGTGCAAAGCTTTGGCATTCCATTAGGTCGCAAAGAAGAAGGTAACTAACTAGCTGGAAAGTCCCCTGCAGATAATCCTTGTTCTCACCTTTGACCTGTATTATTTCACTAATTCCTCAACAGAAACACAATTGAGAAGCTGAGGAAGAGTAAATTAGTTGTGACTATTTAAAGGCTTTCTATGTCTTGCATCTTCATCCTGTGAATCTGGGAAAATTTATGTTCATCCAACCACCAGTAGCTGCAGAGACTTGTGCTCCACCAACCCCAGCATCACAGATCAGGCACATTGTAAGTGATCCACCTCGAGCACCATGCACATGTCTGTCAACTAGTGACATTTTCTGTAGCCAATACGATACATGTGTCAATCATCAATTGCTAAACCTCGATGAATCTAACTTGGAAAATTTCACCTTAAACCCCAATTAATCTTTAACTTAGAAATTTTCACCTTTGTGATCATCTTACAAGAGTCAGCCTTTTGAAAGGTCAAGTGAAGCACATTCTCTTCATTAGACAATATTGGGAAGCACAACAACTTTTTTTTTTGCGGACAGTCAATTTCCTGGTGAAGGTTTTTAAACAGAATTGTTGTCATAATCTTGCCTGGCTTTTGTTCAAGAAGCTGTACAATTGCCAAAGTGTCACAGAGAGAATTTCTTAGACTATGAGTGCCTAAGAAAGACAAAACACATCACAACATCCCTTAATTGATTGTGCATAACCAGGTCAAAAATGATCCTTGTGACCATGTCTTCCTGATGGGTGCACACCAGTGTTGGGCAGTCATTAGAAGCAAGAAGAGACCTTAGTGGTTATCAGGAACCCTCTTAGGGTTCATAATTGTGGTTTTCAAAAAGTCAAAGAACTGGTTTTGGTATATAACCATGATTCTCAACAAAATTGAAAAGAATAAAATTTAACAGCCTTCATAGCCACTAGTTCATTATTGGTTCTTGCATGAAAAATGCTGGTTCTTTGATTCTTATATCTCTTACACACCCGCCCCCCCAAATCATTGATTCTTTGATAAATTCAAATAATTGCATAACATTGATGCACAATGTTTAGTGGGCCCTATGTGATGATTAATCAATTAATAAAGTCCATATGAAAAGTTGTCTATTTAATTTTTAAAAAAAATACATGTTAGGAAAAAACAAATTATCAATTCAACAAAAAATGACCAAGATTGGAACTTTTGAAAATAGAACAAATTCATATTTGATTTTCCATTATGTATTAAGTTCCTATAAAAAATATTGAATGAAATCATAACAAAAAATGCATTTGAATGTTAATGCAAAACCCATGTTATAGTCCATATGTTCAATTTAAAAGTTCATTCCTATATGATTGGTTTATGTTTATTAAATTTTGTTCTTTAATAAATATTCTTATTCAAGTTGAAAATCTTGTTTCATAAATATTTTTGTCAAATTGATGATTTTATATTACATTTGTGACACTTGAATAAAGACACTATGCAGAAAGTCCATAAGGTTGCAAAAAGTGAGCCTTTGTAGCTTGCATCTACCCTATGAGATTTAATTTGCAACCTTAGTACTTGAACTTTTGTCGTGCTAGACTTCCTCATCACTAAAATGAGATTGTGAATTGTTTTTTCTACTGGTACTTCCCTTTAATTCCTTGTTTATTCATTTAAGCTTTTAATTGCCTGTTGAAATTTGTTGGAAATGGATTTTTTTGTGGTGTTTTCATATTTGAAAATTTGAAATTGAAGTTTTCTTGTCATGTTATAAGAAGAATATAATAGTGAAAAAAATTTAAGATGAAAAAACGAAGTTACCTATTAAAGTCCCAAGCCCTGTTCAATACTGCCCAATTTGGGGCAATGATGCATTGAAGTCAATGGAGGTAATAAGTTTATAAGTTCTAAACTATCCGAATATGTGGATTTGTGGAAGGCAGGCATTGTGCAAAGTTCCACATATGACATGAAAATGAAGCTATACCTGGAGTATTGGGAAGATATTTTATTGCATTTGTCAAGACTCTTACCCCTTCAAAGTATGACTCTTTTGGAAGGCTTCTAGCCTTCAAGCAATTGGAAGTCCAACTATGTTAATGCTTCATTATCAACTGTGATGGATGTTGTTGACCCAAAAGATTTAATTCAAGTTCCTTATTGTGAACCAAAATACATGAAACCTTTAATTGCACACATCTTTTTTAGAGACCTTAATGTTGGAGATTTTGTGTTCATGAAACCACATGACCTTGATTTTGTTCCTTTTTGGATGGGAAAAGCAAAGGGTGATGTTGTCAAGGATGAAGATAGTGAATATTTTAAAATGGTGAAAGTTCAATGGTGGGTTCTTGTGAAAATTTGGATGATCGACATTTGTATGAAGAGTACTAGAATGGTAAGTGGAAATGTAATTTAACAAATCCAGAACAATGGGTTAACATTTCATCTATTCTATTATCTTTTCTTGTTTGAAAAACTACAAGAAAAAAAAGGCAAATTAGTATTCCTACTACATATGTTGGTAGAGTTAAAATTAATCTTGATGTTGCTAATGCATCAAACAATTTGTGAAGGATGTGGGTGACATTGATGAAATTATATTTGTAATTTTTTGATGTCTTTTGTATCATTGTATTGATTGGATTGTCATTTTAATTTCTTTTTGCAATTTTTTTGTATTTTATGGTTTATTTTATTCTTTGCCAAAATTAATTAATAATTTATTTTCTTCCACCTTAACCCTAATCCCGAACGGCCACAAGGCATCAAATTTCCTTCTTTCTTAGTATGTAAAGCCCCAAAAATATTGGATTTGGTATAACATAAACAATAAATTTGTGTGCATAATCATTGTTGCCATTGGTATGTTGTGCCTTGTTTGTATTTTTAAAAATTGAATTTTTATTTTTGTTTAATTAGAGGATTTACTTACGACTTCCTTATTTGATAATCTATTATTTGCTTGGCAATAGGAGAAATATTACTTTAATTATATATGGAATATGAAAATAATATATTTGTTATGGTATGATTAACATGGATAGATTATGTTGCCATTGCTAAAATTTAGCATGTTGTTAGTCAATGTATTATATTCAAGTGATTGAGTTTCTTTTTCTCACTTTAAATGGGAGTTGTGTCATTTGGTTTTGATAACCTATAATTTTTTATCTTTCACTTGGTGCCCACCGAGCATTCAATTTTTATTTATTTATTTTATGATGTATATATATTTGAGTATTAGTAAAATTTGTGTGATAATATGATGATGTAGTTTCACCAATTTGGCCTCTCTCTTTATTTCAAATTCAAAAGGTTGAGATTCTTGATATCAT
>Ga0116230_10001569_pt1 | contig 21856 bp, 20 predicted proteins | sample S1TSphfallax_3_FD_88678 | JGI IMG/M metagenome (GOLD analysis project Ga0116230, IMG submission 88678) | Host-associated microbial communities from peat moss isolated from Minnesota, USA - S1T2_Fd - Sphagnum fallax MG | ecosystem: Host-associated > Plants > Peat moss > Unclassified | place... | reverse complement strand
TCCTCGCGATGCTCCTGCTCAGTCTTACTCATGCCCAATCGATTTTACCAGCAGCCGATTTTAGCTGTCTCGCTACAATTAAGCCGTGGAAAATCGGCGGATGTGCCCGAATTGCCGGGCCTTCATTACAATGAGCGATCGTGTGTGCCCCTATTGCGAGGCCCAACTCGGTCCCAGGGCAGTGGATTTGCGCCCCAATCAATACCTGGAAGCCTTCATCCCGCGCGCCAACATGTCCGCCATCGTGGTGCTGGTCGTCAATGTCATTTTCTTCCTCGGCCAGTACCTCACCCATGAGCGCTTAACCATCGCCGGTATCGAATATGGCCCCATCGTCTTCGCCGGCCAGTGGTGGCGCTTAATCACCGCAGGCTTCCTGCACGGCGGAATCCTGCATATCGCCATGAACTCGTGGTCCCTCTGGATTCTCGTCACCGAAACCGAGCACTTCTACGGCACCAGCCGCCTTGCCGTCGCCTACGTCGTTTCCACCATCACCGGCTTCGCCCTCGCCGCCTTTGTCACGCCGCACGCCCAGGTCCTCGGAGCCTCCTGCGCCGCCTTCGGCCTTATCGGCACCATGCTCGCCATCGGCTTCCGCAACCGCGCCGACCCGCTCGCCCAAGCCGTCCGCAGCCAGTACGGCACCTGGCTCGTTTATGGAATCGTGATGAGCTTCATTGGCAGCATCAGCCTCGCCGGCCACATCGGCGGCTTCCTCGGAGGCCTCGCCGTCGGCTTCATCGCCGGCCTTCCCGGCCTACCCGGCTCCCCCCGCGAAGCCTTCTGGAAATTCGCCGGCATCGCCTCCGTCGCCCTGGTCGCCCTCGCCTGGTTCGAAGCCCTCACCCACGCCGTCTAACTGCCATGCAATCTCGCCATGGATTCTCCTTCGACATCACTCTCCGGCATCCGTCCGAGATGCCCTGCGCCATCACCAAGGCGCTCGGCTTGGAACCAAATTTCGCATGGGCAGCGGGATCGAAGGCCGGATCGCGCATTTATAGCAACACTGCCTGGAACGCAACCATTGCTTCATCCGCGGAAATGGCACCCGACGCAGTGTTCAATCGAGTGCTGGAGTTCTTCGGCCGCGTTCAAGAATTTTGTAAGTCGTTCGTCAAAACCGGAGGCGAAATCAACCTGATTCTCAAGGGGCAGGTGAATGCCGGCCCTATCACTGATTCGTGCGCCGAAAAAGATTCCAGATCCAAGGTTTTTGAGCTCTCATTGTATCCAGAATTCTTGAGCCTTCTGCGCACCCTCGACCTTACTCTGTCCTTTGAAATGTGGGCGTGACAGAGGGTCTTTGCTTGTTGCCGCCACCAGCCTGCCGACGTGCCAAATCGCGAGGGCACGCAGCCACTTTCCTTGGGCGCTCCCTATCAATGAATCGCATACGCCGCCGCCTTCCACCCGCCCTCTTCCTTCACCAGCGTCAGCCGCTCCGTCACGCCCGTCTTATTGCTGAAATCCGTTTTGAAATGAATAATGCTGTAATCCGCATCCGGTGCCCCGCGCAGCGTCTTGGTGAAATCAATCCGCGCCACTGACCGCGTCACCATTCCGCCCAGCGGCTGCCGAAACTGCTTCAGCGAATCAATCCACTGCTGCTGCGCCACTTGATCCTTAAACATGGCCGCAGCCTCTTTCCAGCTATCGTCATACTTTTCCTTGTCCAGCAGCGTCAGCCACTTCTGCCCAGCCGCAGTGGCTTCTTCCTCCACCGGCCTTGCCGTCAGAACCAGAGCGATGAGAGCAAACACAATGAATCGCATAATGTCTCATCAGATTCTCACACTCACTCAAAACGCAGCGAAGCCTCCGAGCTATACCGCTGATAACCCGCAAAGCTGATCTCATTCCACTCCCGGTGATGCGACTCCTGATAAATCACCGCATAACTCCCCGTCGCCGGCAGCAGCCACGTCTTCCCATTCATCGCAAAATGCTCCAGCGTAATGCCCCACTGAATCTCGGAAATGCCCGTCGCCTGCTCCAGGCAAAGAGTAACCCGCTCAATCCGCAAAATCTCGCCAGTGCTGGCCGAAATCCACACATTCGTCCGAAAAGCCACCCGAAAATGCCGGCCAGCCACCTCCAAGTCCCAAGGGCTCTCCCCGGCCGAAACATCGAAATGATAAATCGCCGCCGCCTCGCCCTTCACGCTCGAATACGAATCAAAATCCACCTTCTGCGTCCCCAGCAATTGCTGCGTCTGCAGCAGCAGCGTCCCAAATTCCCCTTCCGACCACGCCCCCGGCAAGCTCGACATCGCCGCGCGCGGCCGCTTGTTCTGCAAAATATCGCTGTACTGCTCAATCCCGCGTTCGAAGGAAAGCTTCGCTGTCACCTGGTCCAGCGCCTTCACGCTCCGGCCATTCAAATTGCCTTTAAAGCGGTGAATCTCCTCGCTGCAAACAAACGACTGCAGCGAAGAATAAACATCGTCATTCGCCGCCCGCGCGCGCTTCAAAATCGCCGCGTCCGCCTCTAACGGATTCCGGCCCGTTGGCGGAACATCACCCGCCGCGGCGCCAAAAGCCATGCAGGGACACACGTATAGCCAGACAAGAAAAAGGGATTTCATAAGGAACCGACAACACCTTCATCGGCCCGCCGCGAAAAACTTTGAAAAATAAATTAAAGAAAAAACACCCCTGTTTTGCGTATCCCTTCAGGGTTACCATCTCTTCATTCATAATTGTGGTTTCGCCCAATGCCATATAGTTTTCGTTAGTTCCCTGGCCTCGTGGCGCAAACACTCATGTTTGCCGCGTCGACACTCGTGTCGACGCTTATTGGGCACTATTTCAGGCTCGAAAAGTACCGAGACGATTCTCGGTGTGGCAGACACAAGTGTCCGCGCCACGAAAACTATATGAAATTGGGCGGTTTCGCCTGTCAAAGTTCCGAACCCAGATTCCGGATCTCAAGCCAGCCGAGCCCTATCCCACCGGATAAAACACATCCGTCTGCCACTTCGCCGAATCCGGCTCCGCGCCCGGATCCACCGGATACGTCTCCCAGCAAGGCCCCCTCATCGTCTTATCATGCGCGCGGCACCACTCCACAATCCCCCCATGCGTCTCTTTCAACTGGTCATAAGGCCCAAAGTGGCTGGCAAACGCATGCATCCCGCCCGTCAGCGTCAGCCACTCCACGCCGCCTTCCAAAGCCACATCCCCGCGCACCTGGAACCCTGCCGCCAACTCGCAATCCGTCGCTCCCCACTCCAGATAAACGCCATAAGGCATCGACATCACCTTCGCCCCGCTCGTCACAATGCAACCCGCCACCGAACGAATCGCCCGCTCAAACGCCGGCGCAATCGCCCTCTGGTTGCACCGTGTCTTTTTCACCAGCAGCCGCTGCTCCGGCAATTCTCGAAGTTCAATCTCAGACGTCACCGAATTAGTTTATTACCGCTGCTGAAGCGCTCGGCTCGGATCAATGCGCAGCGCCCGCCACGCCGGAGGAACGCTCGCCGCCACAGCCGTCACCAGCAAAAATCCCGCTGCCGCCAAATACGTGGGCCCGTCAAACGCACCGACCCCAAAAAGCTGCTGCTGCAAAAGCTTTCCCGGCAACATCGACACCGCCACACCGCCAGCCGTTCCCATCGCCGCCAGGCGCAAACCTTGCCCCGCCACCAGTTGAACAATGTCGCGCCTCTCCGCGCCCAGCGCCACGCGCAAGCCAATCTCAAACGTCCGCTGGGAAACCGCGTAGCTAATCACGCGCCGGCTTAAGCCGTCTGGCCGCGTAGAAAAAATCAATCAATGACAGCAAGCATAGCGCCCGCTCAAACCACCGTATGCTGCCGAATCGAAGCCTTCCGATACTGCTCCAGCGACTCCGCCAGCGCCTGCAGCGAAATCTGCGACGTGTCGCCCATCGCCGTGTGCCGGAACATCGGAAGCAAATCCGCAAACACTTCCACCAGCACCGGATCGCGCCATCCCTTGGCCGTCTCTTCCCGCATAATCTTCAATGCTTCCTCCGGCGTGTACGCCCGCTTGTAAGGGCGTTCCGTGGTCAGCGCGTCATAAATATCCACCACCTGCAGAATCAGCGCCAGCAAAGGAATCTGGTCGCCTTTCAGCCCGTCCGGATACCCCGTCCCGTCATATTTTTCGTGATGATGGCGAATAATCGGCAGCACCGGCGCAAGCGATTTCATGCACGCGCAAATCCGCTCCCCGCGCACCGAATGCGACCGCATAATCTCCCATTCATCCGGCGTCAGCGGACCCGCCTTGAAAAGCACCCGGTCGGGAATGCCCACCTTGCCGATATCGTGCAGGTAGCCGCCATACTGCAAGGAACGAATGTCGGATTCCGGCAGCCCCAGCGCCAGCCCCATCGCCGACGCCATCAGCGCCAGCCGCTGGCAGTGCTGCCCCAAATCCGGGTCCCGGTTCTCCACCGATCGCGCCAGCTTGAACAAAACCGCTTCGGAATTGTCCAGCGATTCCATCATGAATCGAAGCCGCAGTGTCGCATCCACGCGCGTGCGCAATGCCGATGGCTTCAGCGGAAACACAAAGCATTCATCCGCCCCCGCGTTGAACACCTGCACTTCCAGTTCTGGGTCCGCCCCGGCCGCCAGCATCATGAAAATCGGCACAATCGCCGTCGCCTCATTCCGCCGCAGCGCCTGGCAAAACGCCATCCCCCCCATTTCAGGAGCCTGCGCGTCCACCATCACCAAATCCACCGGATCCGCCTCAATAATCCGCATCGCTTCCGATGTGGAATCGGCTTCAATCACGTCGTGGTGCAAATCCGTCAGCCCGCTGATAATTTGCCGCCGAGCTTCGGAGTTCGCGTCCACAACCAAGATCCGCCCGCGCGCTTCCAGCAACCGGTGCAGTTTCCCCTCAGATTCTTCCGGTCCATGGTGCTGATTCAGATCCATCTGCCTGCCCAGCACCATCCACGACTCCATGGCTCGCGTGTTCTGCTCGGGATTGGATTTTGCCGGCATCCTTCTCGCTCCTGTGGTTCTATCGACGAAAGTGCCGCGCGGCTTTAAGTTCTCTGCGCTTATTTAATGAGCTTGAACGCCTTTCAGTACTAAGCCGAAGCCTTAGCCGGTAACAAACGCAAGCTTCCTACCCCCGTAGCTTTCCTTGGTACCCTTACTCATAGCTGTCTAGGCCTCTCGCCCGCCCCAAACATCAACCCGGCGTTTTCCATGCTCTAATTGAGGTTTGTTATCGAGGAGACTCCCCTGAGCACCAAAACCACCCTGCCCACCGCCGCCCAAGTGCGCGAACCCGCCGACCGCTGGACCACCACCGACGCCTCCGAACTCTATGACGTCGCCAGTTGGGGCAAAGGCTATTTCTCCGTCGGCGAAAACGGCAGCCTCTTCGTCCATCCCATGAAGGACCCCAGCCGCTCCATCGACCTCAAGCAACTGGTCGACACCCTGCAATGGCGCGGCATTTCGCTTCCCATCCTAATCCGCGTCGGCGACATCATCAAGCATCGCCTGGAAGAACTACACCAGGCCTTCGACAATTCCATCCGCGAGCACGGCTACCTGGGCGGCTATAAATGTGTTTACCCCATCAAGGTAAATCAGCAGCGCCAGGTCGTCGAAGCCGTCTACAATTTCGGCCGCCCTTACCGCTTCGGCCTCGAAGCCGGCTCCAAGCCCGAACTGCTCGCCGTCCTCGCCGTCGCCGACAACGAAACGCCCATCATCTGCAACGGCTTTAAAGACGACGAATACATCGAAATGGTCATGCTGGCCAAAAAAATCGGCCGCAACATCACGCCCGTCGTTGAAAAATTCACCGAACTGGAATTAATCGTCCGCCACGCCGAGCAAGTCGGCGTCAAGCCCACCATCGGCCTGCGCGTCAAGCTCGCCAGCCGCGGCTCCGGCCGCTGGAAATCCTCCGGCGGTTACCGCTCCAAATTCGGCCTCACCGTCAGCGAAGCCCTCAAAGCTGTCGAGTTCCTCAAAGAGCGCGGCATGGCCGATTGTCTCCAGCTTCTCCACTTCCACCTCGGCAGCCAGATCACCAACATCCGCCAAATCAAGGCCGCCATCATCGAAGTCGCCCGCATCTACGTCGATCTCAAAAAAGCCGGCACCGGCCTCACCTATCTCGACGTCGGCGGCGGCCTCGGCATCGATTATGACGGCTCCCAGACCGACTTCGAATCCTCCGTCAACTACACGCTCGAAGAATACGCCCGCGACGTCGTCTATCACATCCAGAGCATCTGCGACGAAGCCGAAGTCGCGCACCCCACCATCATCACCGAAAGCGGCCGCGCCGTCGCCGCCTATCACAGCATGCTCGTCTTCAACGTCCTCGGCGTCAGCGGCTTCGGCGAAGAAGATCTGCCCGCATCCATCCCCGACGATTCCGAACAGCCCCTCATCGACCTCTTCGAATCCCACAAATCCGTCACCAAGAAAAACCTGCTCGAGTCCTACCACGACGGCCAGCAGGCTCTCGATTCAGCCCTGAACCTTTTCAGCCTTGGCTATCTCACCCTCGATCAGCGCTCCACCGCCGAAAATCTCTACTGGGCGCTCTGCCGCAAAATCCTCAAGCTGGCCAAAGAACTCGATTATTTCCCCGAAGAACTCGAAGGCCTCGAAGGCCTGCTCGCCGACACCTATTTCTGCAATTTCTCGCTCTTCCAAAGCATGCCCGACAGTTGGGCCGTCAAGCAGTTGTTCCCCATCATGCCCATCCACCGCCTCGCCGAGGAGCCCACCCGCAACGGCGTCTTGGGCGACATCTCCTGCGATTCCGACGGCAAAGTGGACCAGTTCATCGACCGCCGCGACGTCAAGAAAACCCTGCGCATGCACTCCTTCCATCACGAGCCCTACTATCTCGGCGCATTCCTGCTCGGCGCATACCAGGAAATCCTCGGCGACCTCCACAACCTCCTCGGCGACACCAACGCCGTCCACGTCAGCCTCGATGAGCGCGGCGAGACCGTCCTTGAAACCGTCGTCCAGGGCGACACCGTGCGCGAAGTCCTCAACTACGTGCAGTTCAATTCCCAAACCCTGCTCGACGATTTCCGCAAAGACGTCGAAGTCGCCGTCCGCGAACAGCGAATCGGCTACGAAGAATCCGGCCGCCTGCTCAAGTTCTACGAAGAAGGCCTGCAAGGCTACACCTATTTGGAACAGTAGTGGCCGCCAGCATCAGCGTGGTCCTCGTCTCGCCGCGCAACCCTTTGAACATCGGCGCGGCCGCCCGCGCCATGAGCAATTTCGGCTTCACCGGCCTGCGCCTCGTCAATCCTTACGACGTGGCTTTTCGTGAAGCCAAATCAGCCGTCAAATCCGAATACATCCTGGAGCAAGCCCGCGTCTTCGAAACCGTCGCCGAAGCCGTAGCCGACTGCAATCTCGTCATCGGTGGCACCTCCGTCGGCCATCGCGACCTCCATCTCCCGCTCTACCGCCTGGAAGCCGCCGGTCAACTTGTCAGAGATTCTCCAACTGCTACCGCCATCCTCTTCGGCTCCGAAAAATTCGGTCTCTCCAACGACGACATGAGCCACTGCCACTGGCTCTACCGCATCCCCGCCCGCGCCGAGCACGGGTCCATGAATCTAGGCCAGGCGGTCGCCATCACCCTCTATGAGCTGATCCGCGACCCCCAAGCCGAAACCCAGCGCTTCGACCCCGCCCCCCGCGCCGAAGCCGCCGACTTCGAACGCATCGTGACCCTCCTATACCAACTCCTCGAAGACTCCGGCTACATCCAGGAACGCATGGCCGACCCCGCCGAAATCCGCCTCCGCAACCTCATCAACCGCCTCGCCATCCCCGCCGCCGACGCCAAAACCTGGCAAGGCATCCTCCGCCAAATCCAATGGAAAATCAACTCCATCAAAACCTAACACCAAACCACTAACACGAAACCACTAATCCGGGGACAGTCAGCCCGTTTACCTAGTTTTTTTTCCAAGTAAACGGGCTGACTGTCCCCGCACTAGTGGTTTTTAATAGCCTTGCAAATGGAGGTACTCTACGACGCCAGCGGCTAACAAACAATAAATCCCAAACAAATACCAGCGGCCGCCTTCCAGCCACTGGCTGAGCCACTTCAGCGCCACCAACCCGGCCAAGAACGAGCAGACCGCGCCCAGCAGGCTGAAGCCAATGGCCCCATGCAAATCCACGCCCGCGCCTTCTTTCTGCGCGTGCAGCAAGCGCAAAGCTTCGCGGCCCACCACGGCAGGGGTCAGAACCACCGCCAAAGCAAAACTAAACGTCTCGGCGCGCACTTTGGCAACACCGGCCAGCATGCCAGCCGAAATCGTCGAGCCCGACCTTGAAAATCCGCGGAACGGCAGCGCCAGCCCTTGGACCACGCCAATTACGCCCGCCTGCTGCGTGGTCAATTCCGCCGTCTTTGCCAAACTCCCGGTGGGATTTTTCCTTTCCAGAAGTCCCGCAATCAAAATAATCAAGCCCGCCGCTGCCAATGCGGGCGCGATCAAATCCAGGCGGCTGAACAACAGTTCAATCTCGGCTTTCGGCGCATTCTTGAAGGCTGTTTTCTCAATCACCTTGATAATGGCTTCGCCCACCACGCCGGTCAGCGCGGTGGCCAGAATCACCAGCCACGCGAAGCGCTTGAACACATCCATGCTCTGAAAATAAGTGCTCTTCCACTGCTTCCAGAAATAAAAAATCACCGCAAACATCGTCCCTGTATGCAGCATCACCAGCACCAGCGTCATCGCCGGCGATGACGGGTCCAGTCCCATCAGCTTTTCCGCCACCACCACATGAGCCGAACTGGAAACAGGCAAAAGTTCAGCGAGCCCTTGCACGATGGCAAGGATAATAACTTGAATAATCGACATAATTTTTTAGAATTGCTCTTCCACCAAAAATTGCTCTATCTGGCCGCTGGGCAGCAGATAGATGTTCAGCGCCACGCTGTCGTGCTCAAAATGCGCCCGGTACGTCAAGTGCGTCATGCCGCCCCGCTGCTGCTCATTCTGCCTGGTGAGCAACACTAGTTTACCCAGCGGCGCAAGCGAGGCCTGATAATCTCTTCTAGCAGTGTCGCTGAAATAGGCGCGCGCGTCATCCGTGAACAGTTCCGATTGCAATTCCCCGCGCTGTAAATCGTCTAGTACTCGCTTCACCAGCCGGTCCTGCTTCGCCGCCGGAGTGTCGCCGCCATTCAAGACCATTTCCGAAACCTGGCGCGAAACCGCCGTGTACAAACCCAGCCCGTCCTCATTCGTCAGCACAATCACCGCCGCCTTCTTTTGCGGAAACACGGTGTTCGAAGCCAGGAAGCCGGACACTTCGCCGCTGTGCGAAAACGCCAGCGTGCCCATCTGCTGGCCCACGCTCAAGCCCAGCGCGTAATGCGTCGCGCTGCCGTCTTTCAGCTTCACTTCCTTTTCCAGCTCGTTGTACGATTTCTCGGACAGAATTTTGCGCTCCATCAGCGCGATATCCCATTTCGCCAAGTCCGACGGCGTCATGGACAGTTCGCCCGCTGCGAAATACCAGCCGTCGCCTTCGCGCGCCACGGGCCGCGCCGGACCCAGCGCGAAACGCGTGTAGGCGCTGGCGTCCAAACCTCCGGGACGAACCCATTCTCCCGCCGATTGCATGCCCAGCGGACCAAAAAAATGCTCCTGCAAAAACGCGACCAGATTCTGGCCAGTCACTTTTTCCAATATGCTCCCGGCGATGACGAAGTTCGTGTTGCTGTATTGCCAGCGCGTGCCCGGATCAAAATTCAGCGGCTTGCGGCCCCAGTTGTCCATAATGGCGCGCGCCGTGGTCGGCTTGGTCCAGGCGGGAATAATGTAATCCTGCGGCGCGTAGTCTTCATAGCCGGAGGTGTGCGACAGCAATTCGCGAATGGTGATTTCGCCCGCGCGCGTCAGTTCCGGAAAATATTTCCCCACCTTGTCGTCAATCGACAGTTTGCCTTGTTCCTGCGCCAGCAGCAGCGCGGCCGCGGTGAATTGCTTGCTGATGGAGCCGACGGCATAGCGCGTCTCCACCGTGGCGGCGGTCCTGGTATCCAGATTCGCCAGGCCGAAAGCCTTGGCGTACGCCAGCTTGCCGTCTTCCACAACGGCCACCGAAACGCTGGTTCCTCCGAACGCCGCCAGAGTTTGCGCAATGGCTTGGTCGAATTGGGCGCGCGCGCTGCCGCTTAGGGCCAACAGGACAAGAATCAGCCTTTTCATATTCGCTCCAGGCTAGCATCCGAATTCGCGCCTTACTCCATTTGTGAATTAGGTACTATAACTTATAGGTAAAATCCCTTGCGCTGTGAAAGACTTTAGAATCCTGCATGTTGAGGATGAAGACGCGCACGCGTTTCTTCTTCAGGCGGCCTTGGACAAGGCGGCCATCCCCAATCGGCTCTTTCGAGTCTCTTCCGGCGAAGATGCGCTGGCATTTTTGCTCAGAACCGGCACCTACGCGGACGCCGAGTCGCCCCATTTGGTGGTGCTGGACATCGGGTTGCCGCGTGTCGACGGCTGGTCTGTTCTGGCCACCATCAAAAAACAGCGCGATTTGAAACAGATCCCGGTGGTGGTCTTGTCCTCCTCGCAGCGGGACGCCGACAGCAGCCGCGCCCTGCAGTTGGGCGCGCATCGCTATCTGGTGAAACAATCCAGCATTGCGGCCCTGAGCGAGGCGCTTTTGGGAAATACGGGGGAAATACGGGGACAGTCAGCCCGTTACACTAGTTTTAAAACCAGTGTAACGGGCTGACTGTCCCCGTATTTCCCCGTATTTCCCGTACTTCGCAGCCGCAGCCAGCGGAGGAACTCGAATGGGTGGATGCGCCTGCGGCAAGTGGCGAACTGCTTTGAGACGGGACGACATTTACCTGGTGTCGCTCGATCCGGTTGCCGGACATGAGCAAAGCGGCAGCCCTCCCGTCCTGGTGGTATCGCCCGCCGAGTTCAACGAAGCCACCAAGCTGCCGGCGATTTTGCCGATCACCAGGTGGATACCTTGCCAGAGCCCATCATGGACGAAATACTGGCGAAAGTTTCCACGCTTTTCGAGTGACGGGCTAAAAATAAAACTTCAGCGCAAACTGAATTTCGCGCTGGTCATTCTGCCCGTCTCTGGTCGAATTAATCACGCCGAACGTGCTCGGGCTGGTGTAATCCAGCGAACCGGGAGCAGCCGACACCCCATTGCCGCTCAACCCCGGATTAGAAAAATTCGGCGTGTTCGTCAGGTTAAAGATTTCGGCTCGAAATTCCAGGTGCGTGCGTTCCGTGATGCGAAAGTCTTTGAACAGCGAGAAATCCAGGCGGTGAAACCCAGGTCCCAGAAACTGGCTCGGCGCTCCGCCCAGCGGCGCGTAATTCGATTGTCCGATGGCCGTGGCCACCGGCGGGCTCTGAAACGCAGCCGCATTCAGCCAGTTGTTCACGTTATGCGCGCCGCCATAAATGTTCTCGCCCGGCACCAGCAGCGCGTTGCAGCCCAGGCCGGACGTGGTGGAAATCACGCACGGCACGGTTCCCGGCTGCCCGTCCTGCAAAGTCAGAATAAAGTTGGTTCCCCATCCGCCCGCCAGCGCATCCACCACGCGATTGCTGTTGCTCAAAAACTTGCGGCCATGCCCCACCGGAACCTGATAAATGCCGCTCAGGTGAAAGACGTAGGGAATGTCGAAGTCGCAAAGCCCAAAGTCGCTCTGGATTCCGAAACCCGGCAGATAAGCGCCGCGGTAACTGCTGATGGCGGTGGAATTCAGCACGTCCACGGCATCCGTCCTGCACTTGGACCACGTGAAGTTAGCCAGCATGCTGAGGCCGCTGCTGAAGCGGTGCTCATAATTGGTTTGCAGACCGTCATAGAAGCTGTCTCCCGCGAAACTGGAATAAGTGAAGCCGGTGGGGAAATCCGGATACGGCGAATAGTTGTAAGAGTTCAAACCCGGCGGAAGAATCTGATTCGGCGAATTCGGATTCAGATACACGCCCAGATGGCGAACCGTATTGCCGACATACGCCATTTGGACGGAATCGTTCTGCGTCACTTGATACTGCAAAGTAAAATTCCAGCCCTGCGTGTAAGGCGTCTTCAGCTTGTAATCTTCGCCCAGCAAACTGATGCCGCCCGGCTCCGCCTGGGAAGGCGACACTGGAATGCCGGTCAGGCCGGTCTCCAAAGTGCCGATGGAGCCGTTCGCGAAAGTAATGGGCGCATTCGGCGTCAGGCTGGGATAGTTCAATTCAAACTGGAAAGGAAATGCCGAGTAAGTCTCGACCGTGGAATTTTCAAAGCCTCCGTAGAAAATTCCGTATCCGCCGCGCATCACCAGTTTCGGCGTCAGGCGGTAAGCAAAACCCACGCGCGGCGCGAAATTCAATTTCTGCGATTCGCCCAACCCAGCCTGGCTGGAACAAACAATGTCGATGTTGTCGGCTGCGGCAGCCGCATAGAAATCGGCCGACAGAGGAGTGTTGCATCGCTTCTTCGGCAGCAGAAGTTCCGACGGGCTGCTGGTTCCGGACGGCAGAAAGTTCGCCTGCGCGCCATAGCGTTCCTGAATCTGCCCAAAATATTCCCAGCGCAACCCAAGATTGATGGTCAGCTTCGAAGTGAGCTGAATATCATCCTGAAAATAAGTTCCATAGTAAGCGCGCGTCATGTCGGTGTTGGCAATGTTGGAAGCGCTGATGCTGTCCGCGCCGCCCACATAGTTGTATCCGCCCGGAACGCTGGCCGGCGTGGGCGTCAGCAGCAGTTGCGCCAAACCAGTGTTGCCGCCGGTGGTTTCCGGAACCTCGGTATAAACGCCGCTGAAACTCCAGCTTCCGCGCCCGGAAGGCGGCTGCAGAATGGAGAACCGCAGTCCCTGATACATGAAGCCCGCCTTGAACGTTTGCTTCCCGGCGTGCTTGGTCAGGCTGTCGGTGAATTGCAGCGTGTTGCTGTATTCAATGGAAGGCAGATAGTTATTGCTTCCCAGTGTGTTCAGCCCAGCGATGGAAATGGCGCCCAGGCCGCCGTTCGATTCGCCCTGCGGTATGCCCTGAATTCCAAATTGGGCCGGAATGCCCACCGTGTTGCCATTGGGCTGAATGCGCGTGGTGTCCAGCCGGTTGAAGCCGGCGCGCACTTCGTTAATCAGGCCGGGCGAGAAAATGTGCGTTTCCGCCAGCACCGCATTGATGGCCTTCGCCGTTTGGTTTCCGTCCGCGAACGACCCGCCGTCGGCGATGCCGGGAAACGGGCCGGGGATGAATTCAGGATTATCGGAATAGCTGACACGGCTGAACAGGCTGTCCCGCTCATTGATGATGTGGTCCACGCGAATATCAAACTGGTTCACGTCGTTCTTCTCTATCGGGTCGGCTGCGTAGTTGTTAAACAGGCTGCTGCTGTTCGGCAGCGGGTAAAGATTCAGCAGCTTGATGGCATTCGGGTCCAGCCGGCTGACCGGCAGAATGTTGCCCGAAAACGGATCGCGCACATAACCCAGCACCGTTCCCGAAGGCTGTCCCGCGCAGGCCGCCACAATGGACGTCACCGGATCAGCCACGCCGCAAGTGACGGCGCGCGTGGTGGAAGGGTCAAACACCTGGCCAAGCGGAAACGTGCGGTTCAGCACGTCGGTGCGGCTTCCGCCCTGCGTCAGCAATTCCGATAAATTCGTGAAGCCGCTGTCGCGCTCCTGAATGGTGGGCACCGTGTTTTCCGAAGGAATCGCCTGGCGAATGCGCGTGCCTTCATAATCCCCAAAGAAGAATGTCTTGTCCTTGCGAATGGGTCCGCCCACCGTGAACCCGAACTGGTTCTGGCGATATTCGCCCTTGGCGATGCCGCCTGAATTTTCAAAAAAATTCTTGGCGTCCAGCGCGTCGTTGCGAAGGAACTCCCAGGCGTCGCCATGAAACTGATTCGTTCCCGATTTCACCGTCGCATTCAGCACCGCGCCCGCTGACCGGCCCAGCTCCGCGCTGTAATTGTCGGTTTGAATATTGAATTCCGCAATCGCGTCCACCGGAGGCCGAACCACATAGGCGGTGCCGTTCAGAAAATCGACCGAGTTGGTGTTGTTATCAATGCCGTCAAGCAGATAATTGTTTTGAGCCGGGCGCAGGCCGTTCGCCGCGAAACTTCCGCTGGCGCCCAGTCCGCGCGTGTCCGCCTGGTCTTGCGTGACGCCGGCCGATAATTGCGCCAGAAAAGTAAAGTTGCGCCCGTTCAGCGGCAGATTATTGATGGACTGCTGGTTAATCACCTGGCCCACCGACGCATCCTGCACTTGAAGCTGCGGCGGCTGGCTGTCCACCGTGACGGTCTCCGACAACTGCCCCGGCGGCAGCGTGAAATCAACCGAAACGCGCTGCTGCACGTTGACGCTGACGTCGTTCTGTTCCACTTTCTGAAAACCCTTGAACTCAGCCACCATCTTGTAATGGCCAATTTTCACGGGAGCGAACGTGTATTCGCCGGCCGATCCGCTGGTGGTGGAAACGCTGGCCCCGGTGTCCGTGCTGGTCAGCGTGATTTTTGCCCCCGGCAAAATGCCGCCGCTGGCGTCTTTCACGGTGCCGGAAATAGCGCCAGCATCCGCCTGCCCGAAAACCAGCGCGGCGGAACTGAGCGTGAGCAAAAAAAATCTGAGTAAGTGAGTTAGTAAGTGGCGATTCGTGTGTGCAGGCATGATATGCAAATTCTCTTTCGAAACTTCGGCATACTGGGCCCGCCTTGCTTGCATTCAACGATGAACGCTAATTCATGATGATAGTCGATTGTTGTTTATTGGCTGTTAATCAGATCCGGATAAAAATCTTGTTCTTATACATCCAGTAAAGGCACAGCCAAAAAATTCCCAGCACGGCCGCGCCTTCCATCAGCGGCTGCAAGCCCGAACCGAAAAACCCGAAAAAGTTCGGCCCAAGATTCGTGCGCAAATTGCGGAATAGAAAATCCTCCCACAAGTGATCCATCAGGTAAGCCGCAATGGAATTCATGCCCACCACCACCAGCGGAAAGGCCCACTTGCGCCACTGGCGCACCTCAATCAGCCAGGTAAACGCCGCCAGAAAAGCAAAGCAGACACCGCCGCTGAAAATAGTCCACGCCGGCGTCCAAATGCGCTTCACCACCGGGCAGATGCCGGTAAAATGCAGCAGCAATCCCAGCGCGATTCCCGCCGCAGCCGCCGGCAGATACTTGCGAATCACCTGCGCGGGCGCAGTGGTGCGTGTCCATTCGCCCGCGATTAAGCCCAGAATCATCGTGCCCAGAGTGGGAATGAAACTCAGCGTCAAATAGCCGCCGTCGTTGTCCACAAAGGGCTTCACGCGCGGAAACAGGTTCAGGAACCACTGGTCAAACGCATTGCCCAGGTTGCTGTTCTTGTTCCAATGCGCCGCGAATCCCGAAAAATTATGCGCCGCATTCCACTCCGGCGTCACTTGCACGGCAGGCCAGTTGAAATTCGCGCCTGGCGCAGGATACAGCGCCCACGCCGCCCAATAGCCAACCAGAATCACCGCCAGCGCCACCCACTGCCAGCGCGGCTTGGCAAACCATCCTAAAAGAAACAAGAACGAATAGCCCAAGCCAATCTGCGACAGCGTGTCTTCAAACGTGAAATAAGTGATGGGGCTGTTCAGTGAGCGCAAAAAAATGCCCAGCGCAATCAGCAGGAACGACCGCCACACCGCATGCAGAAACAGTTTTCCAGGCCCCTGCCCCTTCGCGCGCCTGCTGGCGATGGAATAAGGCAGCGCCACGCCCACCAAGAATGAGAACGACGGCTGAATCATGTCATGCAGCGAACAGCCCGCCCATTGCACATGCGTCTGGTTATAAGCCAGCAGTCCCCAGAACCAGTTGCCGGGAAACGCCTTGGAAACCTGTTCGAAGCGCAGCACTTCGCCTATCATCAGCAGCATCACGAAGCCGCGATAAGCGTCCACGGCATGATTTCTGGAAGTGACTGCCGGCTTGGCCGATTCGGAAACAAGGCTCTGGCCGGCTGGGAGGGTTGCGGAAGCCATGCCAATTAATATAGCTCTAGACAAGCGTGAGCACAAAATTGGATTTTCAGGACAAACATGTCATCGTCACCGGCGGGGCGAACGGAATTGGTCTCGCCACATCGAAAGCCTTCGCTGCGGCCGGCGCCTCGGTTTGGATTGTCGACTTGCCGAATACCGAACTGGCCGCCATCGCACAATCGATTGGTGCGCACGCTTGCGAGGCCGACGTCAGCAGCCGAAGCTCCCTGGAAGAGACGTTCGCCCGCATGCCTGAACCGCATGCGGTGGTGGTGAATGCCGGCATCACTTCGTGCCAGACGCTGCTGGAAACAACGCCCGAAGCCTGGGACCGCACACTGGCAGTGAACCTGAACGGCGCGTTCCACACCATTCAAATCGCGGCCGAAAAAATGCGGCGCGGCGGAGGCTCCATCGTGTTAACCGCCTCAACCAACTCATACGACGGCGAACCCGGCCTGTTCGCCTACAACGCCAGCAAGGCCGCGCTGCTGGGAATTCTGCACAGCGCCGCCAACGAACTGGGTCCCTACGGCATCCGTGTCAATGCGGTTTGTCCCGGCCTCATCCGGACCCGCCTGAACGCCGACAGCTTCGCCAATCCGCAAGTGCTCTCAGAATATTTCAAGCACGTCCCGCTGGGCCGCGGCGGCGAGCCAGAAGAAGTGGCGCAAGCCATTTTATTCCTCGCTTCCAGCATGGCGTCTTATATAGCCGGCGCAGCGCTGCTGGTGGATGGCGGCCAGCTCGCCTCTAAATTCGGCCCCTGGGGAAAAGAAGGCGACCGTTTTGATGGCCAGCGCTGGATCAGGCAAAACAAGGACGCTTAGCGGCGCTACTCACCCAAATTCTCCAGCGGCTCGGTCCCTCTCACCAGTTTTGAAGCCGCCGTGCCCGTAATCAGCCGCGCACCGCGGTTGTTCGTCAGATACAAAAATCCCCACTGCACGGCCACCAGAATCCTGCTTTGAAACTCCACAATGTACATCAGGTGGATGAACAGCCACACCAGCCACGCGGGCAATCCCTTCAGGTGAACTCCAAACGTGTTGGCGACGGCGGCGCCGCGCCCAATCACCGCCAGATCGCCCTTGTTGAAATAACGGAAAGGTTTTTTCTCAGGCTCATTCTTCAGCTTCCGAATAATGTCCTTGGCGGCGTACGCGCCGGATTGCATGGCCGCCTGCGCCACTCCCGGCATCGGCTTTTTCTCCGCCATCTCCACATACGCCAGGTCGCCCACCACGTAAATGTCGGGAAATTCAGCCAGTGTCAGATTGCCGCTCACTTTGAAGCGGCCGCTTTTGTCGGTGGCCGCGCCGGTCTGTTTCGCCAGTTGCCGCGCGAACTCGCTCACCGCCACGCCCGCCGCCCACAAAACCGTGTGCGATGCGATATGTTCGCTGCCGGTGGCCGATTTCAGCGTGACGCCATTTTCATCCACCTCCGTGACGGTCAGGCCGGTGCGCGCGCGCGCGCCTAATTTCACCAGTTGATCCTCGGCAGACTTCGAAAGGTCAGCCGGGAAGGCCGATAAAATCCGCTGCCCGCCGTCTACCAAAATAATGCGCGCATCCTGCGGACGGATAGATCGGAAATCATGCTTCAGCGTCTGGTTGGCAATTTCGCTCAGCGCGCCCGCCAGTTCCACGCCGGTTGCGCCGCCGCCCACAATGACGAAGGTCAGCCAGGCGCGCCGCTGTTCGGGGTCGGTGATGCGCTCGGCCGCCTCAAACGCCAGCAGAATTTTGTGGCGAATCATCGTGGCGTCTTCAATGGTCTTCAGCCCCGGCGCCCAGATTTTCCAGTCGTCGTGGCCAAAGTAAGTCGCCTGCGATCCGGTGGCCACAATCAGCGAATCATAAGGAACCACGCCGCCGTCGCGCAGCGTAATTCGCTTGGCGCGCGGATCAATGTCGGTGGCTTCGCCCAGCAGCACCGTGGCATTCTTCTGTTCGCTGAGCACGCCGCGTATGGGCGCGGCAATCTCGCCGGGGGAAAGCGAACCCGTCGCCACCTGGTAAAGCAGCGGCTGGAACAAATGATAATTGCGCCGGTCAATTAGCGTCACGTCCACCGGCGCATGCTTCAGCGCCTGCGCGGCATACAAGCCGCCGAATCCGCCGCCCAAAATCACAACTCTGTGCTGGTCTGCCATGTCCGTTATGCGCGCAATTCCGCGGTCGGCAGAAAACCAGGCGCGCGCCGCGCCTTGCTGGCTTGCTCAAACGCGTACGCGATTTTCAGCAGCTTCGGCTCCGTCCAGGCCGAGCCAAAAAACGAAATGCCCGACGGCAGCCCGAAATCGAGCCCGGCGGGAACGGTGATGTGCGGATAGCCAGCCACCGCTGCCGGCGAAGAACAGCCTCCGCCTCCGCTGTCTCCATTCACCAAATCGGTCAAGATGGCCGGTCCGCTGGTCGGTGCAACAATGGCGTCCAGCTTGTTGTTTGCCATGATCGCGTCAATGCCCTCGGTGCGCGCGGTTCGCGCATTATTGGCCAGCGCGTCCAGGTATTCCTTCTGTGTCAAATCGCCTTTCGCCTGCGCCTGCTCCATCAGCTCCTGGTCAAAGTAAGGCATCTCTTGCAATCTGTGGGCGCTGTTGAATTGAATGCAGTCAGCCAGCGATTTCACCTTCGCGTTTCTCTTCATGAGATAGAGATTCAGGTCGTTCTTGAATTCGTACAGCAAAACCAGTTGCTCGGTTTTCGACCAAGGCTCCATCTGCGGAAATTCCACCGGATCGACAATCACCGCGCCCGCCTGGCGCATCAGGTCAATGCACTTTTCCATCAGCGCGGTGTTGCGCGGGCCGATATTGAAATACTGCCGCGCAATGCCCAGGCGCGCGCCCCGCAATCCGCCCGCGTCCAGAAAGCGCGTGTAGTCTTTGAAAAACTTCCCGTCGCTGGCCGCGGTGGCCGGGTCGTTCGGATCAATGCCCGTCAATGCGCCCAGCACAATGGCTGCATCGCGAACCGAGCGTCCCATCGGCCCGGCCGTGTCCTGGCTGTGCGCAATGGGAATAATGCCAGCGCGGCTGATCAGCCCCAGCGTTGGCTTAATGCCCACCAGCCCGCACATAGATGATGGCGAGACCACCGAACCATCGGTCTCCGAACCAACGCCCACCGCCGCCAGATTGGCCGATATGCCCGCGCCCGTTCCTGAACTCGATCCCGAAGGATTGCGGTCCAGCGCGTAAGGATTTTTTGTCTGGCCGCCGCGCCCGCTCCAGCCGCTGGTGGAATGCGTGGAGCGAAAATTCGCCCACTCGCTTAAATTCGTCTTGCCCAGAATCACCGCGCCCGCCGCCCGCAACTGCTGCGCGACATAAGAATCCTGCGCCGCCGGCGCGCCTTCCAGCGCCAGTGATCCGGCGGTGGTTTGCATCTTGTCGCCCGTCTCAATGTTGTCTTTGATCAGCACGGGAACGCCATGCAGAAAACCGCGCGCGCCTTTCGCTTTGCGCTCCGCGTCCAGAGAGCGCGCAATCTCCAGCGCGTCCGGATTTGTTTCAATGACCGCGCGCAAGGCCGGACCTTTGCGGTCGATGTCTTCAATGCGCTGCAAATACTTCTGGCACACGCTTTCCGACGTCATCAGGCCAATCGTCATCTGGCGCGATAACTCCGAAACGCTGATCTCTTCCAGGCTGAGCGGCGCCGCTTCCAGCTCCGGTATTTTTTTGCCGTGCTGCACGGCCAAAACGCCGCTAACTGATTTATATAAGAAGCTTCTGCGATCCATAAGCGAGACTGTTATGCCTATGTTCGCAGCAATGAGTTTGAATGTCAGCGGGGCACTTCAGAAAAAGAATCCGGCCGCACATTCCATAATCCTTTTAATGGATTATCGGTGTCCGTCATGACGAAATTGGCGATGAACAAAACCAGCGCCGCGACTGAGTAACAGAGCGGACCGGTGCTGCGATTGTGAAACGAATAGACGTAGATCAGCAGCCACAGAACCACGGCAATCATCTGCACCAAACCCGAAAGAGTGGGCGGCATGCGCGTCATGCTCTTGGCCACACGCTCATCGCGGTTGCGCGACACGGTCCGTAAAGCTTCCAGAAGATGACCATGATCGTCTTTCGGCGCCGAAGCAACGACGCAAGTGACAAGCTTCGAAAAAGCTTCTTCCGTCTGCCGGTCTTTGCGGCCGTTGCCCAGTTCCCACCATTCTTGTTCCAGCACCAGCCGCACATAATTGCTGACGGCTCGGCGCACCGGTCCGCGCTGATCGTCGGCCACGAACGCTATGTAGCGCAGCAGTTCATTCAGCGAGTTGGCCTCGCGCAGCACGCAGTTTTCCACTTCCGTGAATTGCGTCCAGATGACGAATATCATGAAGGCCAGCAGCACGGCGTAGATTTCGCCAATCAGCGGAATAAGAATGGCCGTGGCTTCGGCTTCATTGTGCAGCCAGTCCGCGCTGACCACCAGATGCAGCGTCTGATCCGCCACCAGAACCACAATCATCAGCCCAATGAACTGAACAATCTTCCACCTAAGGACGCCGTAGTTCATAATCCGACGATCTTGTCATAAACCAGCTTCGCGGAAGCGATGTCTTCCACCGCAATGCCGACTGATTTAAACACCGCCGGCCCCGGCTTTCTTTCCCATTGCAAGCCGTTCAGCAATTCGCCAATCTCCGCGCTGATCTCTGCCTTGGTTTGCACAATATCGCCCGGTTCGCGCATTGCGGCCTCGCGTGATTCCACAACAACAGACCCGCGCATGCAATCATCATCCAGTTCGCGCCGGTCAGGAGTGACCCCGCCAATGGCGCAGACCACCGCCTCCGGCTTCAGCCATCGGCCGCAAAGAACAGGCTGCGTGGAACTGGTCAACGTCAGCACCACATCAGCATCATGCGCGGCCTCTTCCGCCGTGCAGACGCGAGCGCCAATTTCCGAAGCAAAGCGCCGCGCGTTTTCAGCAGACCGGCTCCACACGCGAACATCAGTAAAAGAACGAATATGCGACAGCGCCTTGAAATGCGAGCGCGCCTGCACGCCGCTGCCCAGAATCGCCAGGCGCGTGACGTTCGGAGCCGCCAAGTAATCGATGGCAACAGCCGAAACAGCCGCCGTGCGCATCTCCGTAATCAGCCGCCCGTCCATGATGGCAAGCGGCTCGCCCGTGTCGGCGCGAAACAGTTGAATAGTGGCCAAATGCGTATGCTTTCCCAGGCCCGCATTCTTCGGATAAAAAGTGACCATCTTTGCGCCCATCACGGCCCCGCAAACCGCCGGCATCACGGCAAACCAGCCTGAAAATTGATTCACCGGAAGCACCGTGCGAACCGGCTGCATCACCCGCCGCGCCGAAAAATCCATCAATGCCTGCCTGACAGCGGGAATCAGGTCTTCGAAGCAAAGCACCTCGCGCACCTGCGCTTCCGTCAGGGTCAGCATGCTGAAAAGTATAAGCGAGATGTCGCCTAATGAAGCTTCTGTAACTCACGCAGCATCGTCCACGCCTCCGCGCCCGCGCTCAACCCGCCGCCATCCTCATTCTGCTTTTCCCACTGGCCGCGTTCCAGCGGCTTCACTTCCTCCATCTTCTTCGTCGCCAGCGCCGCGTTCAATGGCTTCAAATCACTCGCCAGCAGCTTGTCGAATTTCTCCGAAACATCGCGCCTCTCATGGCTCAGCGAATCAATGCGCGCCACATAATAATCCGCCGGCTTCCCCTCATAAAAAACCAGCGCGCCATAAAGCTCCGAAGTTTTCTCGCGAATCCGCTCCTCGCCGGTAATCGCCCCGCCTTCCTTCGTCGCCACAATCTCTTTGCGAATCTCATCGCTCTTGTCTGCC
>Ga0116230_10001568_pt1 | contig 21858 bp, 14 predicted proteins | sample S1TSphfallax_3_FD_88678 | JGI IMG/M metagenome (GOLD analysis project Ga0116230, IMG submission 88678) | Host-associated microbial communities from peat moss isolated from Minnesota, USA - S1T2_Fd - Sphagnum fallax MG | ecosystem: Host-associated > Plants > Peat moss > Unclassified | place... | reverse complement strand
ATGTCCTTTGCAACTAGGAAATCAATGACTAAATGTTTTAAACAATTACATCATTAATTATAGTCATCAAATATTATTTCAAATCCTATGTGAAAAAAATCGTAATCATATATTGGTGGTGCATTTGATTAGTAAATGATGACGTGATAATAAGAAGAATGACATCAGTTTTTCATCGCAAGTTTTCATCCATATGACATCCATGATTGATGACAAAATGATGTGGATGTCCAAAATATCATATGAAAACATGACTAGGATTAAATAATTTAAAATATGACTAAAACATGACTATACAAATGACATGGACAAAATCATGTGTCATTACATAGACAATGTGATCATACAATTATTTTACAATGTTCAAAAATGATTATTAGTAATTTAATATGAGTATAAATGAACATAATCAACTACAACATGTAAGGAATCGATTTTGATTAATATTATACATATGGGTAATATAAGAATTTTTATTAAATTTTCTTAAATATTTTGGTATATAATCCATATTAAATATATTCAATGTGAAGAATTAGATATCACACATTTAAATAAATTTTAATGGAAAAATTATGATATATTATAAATAAGTTTTAATATTTTAATTTAAAAATAAAATACAAATGTAAGATGTGGAAAATACATAATTTATTTTTTACATTAAATCTTTATCATAAATTTAAATAAAGTTTTATATAAATATGTATAAATACGAATAAAATTTATAATATCAGAAAATTAGTTAATATTTTAATATTATAATTGATTTATGATCCATTTATAAATATTTTATGTGCATAAATTATATTGATTCATATGTTTAAATTAAAATTTATTAATAAAATTATGATATATTGGAAGCAAAATTGTATAACATAAATTCTTAAATCAAATGAAGTTTTAAGATATGAAAGATATATTTTATTTATTCATGTATTAGCCATAAGGTTTTTCTATTTATAAATCATGTGTTTGAATTTATTTTTTCCAAATAATGGTCTTTGAAATGTTATTCAATAACAAAATTCAAATAATTTTCTTTGGAACCAAATTAAATTTTTTAAAAAATGAATTGTGTACATTATTGAAGGAAATTTATGGAAAATTTCAATTTTTTCATTTGAACAAATTATCAATAAAATATGAATGATCAAATTTAATGTTTTGCGTTATGTTTAAATGAAGTATGGTCCAAATAGAATAAAGACTATATTATTTACACAAGCGGGGTGGCTTGGTGGTAAAAAAGTCGAATTCCATCCTTGGGGTCCAAAGATCAAATTTCATAAATGACATTCGTTGTGGTCAACATTAGAATATCGATCAAAAATATTCCATACCTACCTCAATTACCTAATTTAAATGGTTGCCTAAGCAAACTTAAGAAGGTGGATCATGTGGTTTACTTAACCATGTAAATCAAGTTCTTAACTTAATTTAAATGGTGATATGTATCAACAATTGATAAGTTGAAAAATAATGAGATTACAAATAATTGAAATACATTTTTTTAATTAATTATATAATATATTATAAATATAATAAATAAAAAATGTTCTTCAAGTTTTTGAGTCAAATTTATATAATAATAATAAAATAATGACTAAATTATCATTAATGACTTCACATATGTCCTTTATGATTGATGAATTATATTTGTCACATTATTATGCCACATCATATCTTAAATGACTATTATTCTAAACAATTCGTCCGTAATGACTTTAAGGCTATTATTTATTTTCATCCTTCATGATTAGGATACTAGTTGTAAGCTTTGTCATATATTTGAAGATTTCTACTAGTGATATTGTCAAAATTGGAAATTCATTAATGTCATGGTGTGAGAAGAGACCATATTTGATGGCTTTATTTTTAATTGCAATATAACATAGTACACTAATGGAAGGTTTTTAGCAGGTCATTTTACTAAGGAAACTCTTAAGGGAAATTAAATATGCATAATTTTATCCAACAATGTGAGCAACATCAAAATGGATAAAAAATTAATCTTTCATGTTTGAAGCAAACACATCAAATGTCATCATTACCACATCATGCGTGAAAAACTAACATTAGAAGAAATTATCATAACATATTGAAAATAATTAATATTATGCAAACATTTTGACAACAACATTAGTGAAAGCAAAATTTGAAGGTTTACATTAATTCAATGAATAATTTCAAAATGATTCATTTCAACATCAAAAAATGTTGAAAAAAAATATCTTCAATTTACAATAATGTGCATGATATGTAAATTGGCAAACCTCATCTACCATAGTAATTAAACAATTTTGGCATGAATTAAATTAATTTTTCAATTTAATTCAAGTGCAGAGATTTAAGATTGGGATAGTCTAAATACACTACACTATTCCATAACCTTGAAGAGAATTTGTTTATTATTTTATATAAGCATTATTTGCCAAAAATTTCAACATTAAAAAACCAAATGCCAAAGTTAAGATTTAAATTTTTATTGATTATTCGATAGCTTGTTGCCAAAATTGTTGAGGTACCATGGTAGTATAGTTGTTTATAGTTAAATGACAACTTCCCCTTAATAAGATTGATGTAAAAAAGTATAAGGTAAGGAACAATGTTGGGGCTCTTCCTTGGTTTAAGGACCTAGTTGAGGGCGATAGCCCCAGTGGAAGGTCCTGAAATGGGGACGTTCTAAAGAGTGCATGGCAATCAATGCTGCGACCAATTCTGGATAACCAGTCAGCTCCAGCCAATTACGGGACATAATCAGCTTTAGAGGCCTAGGGAGATAATGGGGACTCCTTCTTACCATTTTTTTGGGGGTTTCACTGCTCATTTCCTTTCTTAATGTGGATGAAATGTACCTTTTCCATCCACATAATTGGAAGGTTATGGATGTAAAGTAAAGTAGAAACTCCCAATAGGCGGCAGTTGGATACAGAAAATTAAAACTCCAGTGTGGACATCCAATGAGAAAAAGACACGTCATCAATAGGGCCACCTAAAGCTTGTTATAGTGTCGTATTCAGCATTAGGTACTTTGTTAGGCTGTTTCCGAGGTTGGAGCGGTAGCCATCTGCTGGTTCCACTTTGAATTCTGCCAGTTCCACTTCCGATACAAATCACTAAGTGGGCAACACTTGCTGGTTCCGCCTTATAACTCTGCCAGTTCTACTCATCAAGAGTGGGGGAAGACACAAGTTGGTTCCACCTTCTAATACAGCCAGTTCCACTTATGATACAATTCAACCTGGGGAACATGTGCTAGCTAGATCCACATTTTTTGTTCTCCCAGTTCCACTTATCGTCGGAATCACCACTTACGGTCGGAACATTTGCTGGTTCCACGTCTATAATGTTCCACTTATGATCTGAATCAACTGGGCGGAACACTCAAGTGAGGTGAATGAGCTGCGAGGAAGGAAGGAACACGGATATGCTTTGGAACAGGCCCTGGTATAGAGCCTGTTACCACTTAGCGGAATTTCACGTTGGTCCCAACCGGGCTTGGCTTCTTCTTAAGTGGAACAGGCCCTAGGTATAGGTGTATAGATATTGTACGTGAGACAAGTCTGAAAAAGAATCCCTTCCGGGTCCGTATTTGTGACTGCCTACTTACGTACCCGGATACGTATTTCCTTCGTATAACTACGTATACCCTAAAAGTTCCCTGTGCCTGTTCTATACCCTAAAATTGCTTCCCTTTTCTTCCATCCAACCAAGCCTACCACACCACGACGACGACGACGCTGCCTCCCCCTGTTGTGGAGTGCGATGGTGTGAGAGCCTGCTTGCTGCTGGCTCCACTGCCCTCGCGCTTTGCCTTTTTCTTTCTTGCCCACCAACTACCGTAGCTGCATCTCTGTCGATTTGTGCTCCGGTTCCACCCCTGTAGTCTACTGTTTTTGGCCGGCATTCATTAGTTTCGTGCAGGCGCAGGTGGGGGTGGGTAGCGATCCTCCTCCTCCTCGCATTCTCCGGGGGTTTTTGTCAAATAAAAATTGGGATTATGGGGGGAGCTGTGAGTTACGCTGCAGCGGCGGTCCTGCCCTCGCCGGCGGACGCGAAGGAGAAGACGGACAACAAGAGTGTGGATTCTGTTGACTGGCTCAACTTGCCGTGCCCCGTGAAGTATGAGGAGATTCAACGTGAAAATATCAGTAAGATCCGATTCCTCTCCCCCTCCTTTCCTCCCCTTCCTCTGGTGGCATGCAAGGGAGAGCGGCATGGCCTGATTTGAAGATGAGTGTTGTGGGTGCGTGCGCGCGCGCGTGTTTTTTTTCTTTTTTCTTTGGTAAGCTCCAGTTGCATGTGTGAGCTTAACCCTCGAATGAGATGGCGTTTCATGTCTGGCACATTGCCGAAAATGAGGGAACCTTTTATGACGAAGGGACCAATTTTCGGCAAGGAAGTGTACGTATTCCTTTTGTGTGCATTGATCGTAGCCGCAAGGTTACACATTTGTTCCTTAGGAGTTCGTGGAACTGAGCACACCAGAGCATCCACGTCCTTGAAACATTTTTACAAGAATGCTGCTCACCTGCATGCACCCTCTCTAGTCTTTAAATCCAGGGTTTGCTGAAATTGTAGATTGTCTGAGACTACTTCTTCATGTGTGTATTAAGTGAAGTAAAACCTTTTGCTCGTCTGGTGTGGACCTGTGCAGGAGTCATTCACTAGATTCCTCTCACAAGTTGGCCATCTGTGTGTCCTTGATACTGTATTATGTAGCCTACTAGGAATATTCCAAGCTTTCATCCCATGAAAAAGAATTTGGAATCGGATCTTGTGTTGACTGACATCATTGTTATAACTCGGCTTAAACCCTCAGAGAGTCTAGATTGAGTCAACACAATGTCCTTGAATGCACATGAATGTCCAGGTGTAGTATGAGGAGATTGAGCTTTTCCATGCCCAATTTCAGTGTGAAACTGGCTACTTTCCTTGGATCTCCACATTCAATGATGGATATTCTTTTTAGGGTTTAAGAATCAAATCACTTGTGAGTCAGCAGGTGGCAGTGAAGTCAAGTTCTTGTATGTCTTTTTCAAAACCCCTACTTTGAGAAGGGATTTTGTCCAGACATAAGAGCAGTGTGTTGGTTGTGTTGTAATGCAACTTGTGATCACAATCCACTAGATCTGCAGCTGATCAAACTAATGGAAATTAGGGTTTAGGATGCAGATGTAAAACTCATTTTGTACAGGCTGTTTTGTGCACAGATCAGTAAGAAATATCACAGTGTTTATTAAGTGGTTCTATCTTGTCTCTCAGAAAGTAGAGTATTGTTTCAGAGAAGAGTGCTGTTGACACAAATAGAAGGGCTGACAATTTTCTTGTGATGTGGGAAGTGTCTCTGAAACCAGAGCTTTTTGAAGGCCTGCGATTTGACTTCACCAAGCCTCTCAATCAAAGGTTTTCATTAAGCCACAGGTGTGGAGGTTCGCTTTTCCAATTATATATCTGTTGCCTTATTTTTTCTTGTATTGTATACATCTCTGTATCATAGTGCTTGGATGGAGGTGTCTTTTGCAACAAATATCAACAGATTACTTGCTGGCATGTTAGTGCATCAGTCATTGGGACAGTGGGATAGTTATTCTGCTGTACCCTGTTGTAAAGTAGTCATAGTGTGATCCAGGAGTTAAGTTGTTTCTGAATGTTTCACTGGATTTCATACAGTGTCACTCATGGGCTTAACAATCATGAAGTTGTGATTGTAGTAGAGCATTCTGTGGCTACAGGTATTTGTACTGAGTGTGTGTGTGAGTACATGAAGCAGGATAGTCCTTGATGCTTGGAGATTGTATCTGTGCAGTTTGTTCATGGGTTCTGTGGAGGTGCCATCTCAGGGAGCCCAAATCATCAAGGTTCCAGCTGCTCATTATGAGTTTGGAGCGAACCTTATAGACCAACGGGTTTATCTTCTATTCTTCTACTCTCCCTCCTGTTGTATATACTTGTCTTGTCTGGGCTCTCTGTTTATATCTTTCTCCTTTCATTCACAAGTGCAATTTATCGACCAGATTGACTTTGCCCATAGGATTCTTTGGTATGAAGGGTTTAGGGTGTGGTGACTGAAGTAAAGTAACATGGAACAGATGTTGCAAAAGAGATTGGTGGGTTAGGCTCAGTTTTTTCAAGCTCAATGTCTTGTGACTGTACTGATGGGATTCAGGCAGGTTCTGTTGTGACAGGTTGGCTATCTTAAGACAAATGCATCTTGAACATTTCATTGAATGTTTCAGGTCTAGTTCCACTATGTGGTTTTCAATTATGGAAGATCTTAAGATCATGAGTGGGTGTGCAGATGACAATGCTCATTGGACGTATCTTGACAGATGGTCGTATGAGTGCCCGGATCAAGTATGATGTCACTGATCGTTTCTCCATCAAAGTGAATGCTCAAGTAGGTTTGCAAAGCCTGTAGGTTATATAACCAAGCACCCCTTTTATTCCCATGTTAATTGATTCCCTTGAGTTGTTTTTTGGGTTGCAGTTGCTATAAGTGATGACATGAAGTTAGTTTTACATTCATTGCTTATGTTGTGATGATGGTTTTTGGGAGACAGATTACAAATGAGCCTCACTTTTCACAAGGGATGTTCCATTTTGACTATAGGGTAGGTGATCTCTGTCCATTTTTCTTTCTTGCATGATCTTATTGGGGCATGTCAGTGACCGAAATTTGGTGTTCTTGATCCTTTTGTTTCATCATCCTGTGGATGGAAAGTAGGTTGTACTGATAACTAGCTTGACTGAAGTCATCAAAGCCAGGAGCTGCCAGTTATCAACTTCAGAGGATTGCAATGTATTGTTGTGCCTGGAATTGCTAAGTCTGGGGATTGGATGTCTTGCTCTGGAACTTGAACAGGGGGGCGATTATCAGGCCCAGTTGCAATTGGGCAACAATGCTTTCTATGGGTTTAATTACATCCAGGTTCTTAGCCAGCAACCTTTCTTTCAACCTCCTGGGCTTTGCCTCAGCCACATAGATTGCTTTTGTATGTGGTACCAAATGTGCAAGAGAAGATTTTTCAACACTAGTTGTAGGAGATGCGCGTTACTATTGGGTCACTGGCACATGACAGGCTACTCAAGTTTGTCTGGTATTTTTTGTTAATTGATCTTAGAAGGTGGAGGCAAACTGCTGTTGAGAATAGGTTGACCAGTGGGAACAGTAACAAGGAGAATGTGGTGGGCAGTACAGAGTGTAACACCAACACTGGCTTTGGGAGGAGAAGTTTTCTGGCTGGGTCAGCAGCGGAAGTCAGGCATTGGTTTTGCTGGCCGATACAATACTGATAAAGCGGTGTGGATATGCCTCCTTCAAACCCTGCAATTCCTATGTCCTTGATCTTTCCCATTTCTTGCCAAAATGTATTTTACCTGTGCACACTTGCTCAATGGTTGTGGAATTTTCATGTCTATGTAAGAGACAAAGTTTGATCCTGATTGATCACTTCTGCAAAAATCCCTAGATCCAGTCATTTTTTTTCAGTGTCTGCATTCTGAATCATGCTGTATATGCAGATAGCAACAGCACAATTTGCAAGCACTGGCATTTTGTCTCTAACCTATGTGCAAAGGGTATCAGACAAGGTAACTTCTCTATTTCTTCATTGCTTGGTTGTTTCCTTGTGCCTGCATTCTGCAGCTTGTCTGGCTCAAAATGGTGATGAAGTTCTTTGAGTCTTTTGGATTGGTGTACATGCAAATAGTTTGTAGCTACTGAAAGTATTGACTCTGGAGAGCAAGACAGGAAGGGACATGGGTGGTTGGATTGCTTTGTTCTGGTGTCATGCCACTCACTGTGAGTCCCTCCGTCGTGATTGATGACTTTTGCACCAGGTATCATTGGCATCAGACTTTCTATACAATTGGAACTCCAAGGAGGCAACTACAACTGTTGGCTATGACTACCTCCTTCGCCAGGTAGGTCTGGAATGTAGTTATATGTCCATTCAATGGTGCTTCTCTTGAAGCTCTAGTTGGATATATGTTCAGGTCTACATTACTAGTTGAACTTCACTGATGTGCCTACTGATTAGCTTGGAAATGTGGTAGTCTATCTAGAGGGACCTTACTCCCAGAAGGTGGCACTACCCAAGTTTGAGTCCTATGATCTCTTCATCTAGCTTGAACTGGTTCTTTGTTAAGTAGGCATGAGCTCAGGTCATATATGTATGCCCCTCCAGAGTTCTAGGGACAGATGCTGAACTTTGCATGAGAGATCGTCTCTAGTTCCACCACCAAAAATTTCCAGTGGCAATTTACAAGAGCTCTGGTATCTCCTTGTTAGAGAGTTAAAGAATGCATTGTTTGTTTTGCATTTGTGCAGTGCCGTTTAAGAGGTAGACTGGATACAAATGGTTGCGTGGCAGCTTTTCTGGAAGAGAGGCTCAACCTTGGAGTCAACTTTTTGCTGTCTGCAGAGGTACCTTACATGCTCATCCTCACTTTTACACTCTTGCTAGGGTAGATGTCTGGTCCCAGAAGTAGTACGTACATGAATTGCTAAGTGCTAGAGGGCGTCAATAGCAAAGTGCACTTGAGCTGTCTTTCACTTGAAATAATACCTGAGATACCTGAGTATAACAGAGTGAAATCTATATTCTTTGAGGAATTGATTGTTTCTGACATGCTGTTTCTGTTGTTACCTATATGAGTTGAGACTCTTCTTCCAATGAGGTGATGAACTTAGGAATCAACTTTTTGCAAGCATTCCAGTTTATTGATACAGAGTAATGGATGCAGAAAACCACATTTGCATGTAGACTTTACCCAGTATGTACAAATGCCATGACTTGGTCAAGGAAACAGCTCCATTTTATGGTCCTGGGACCTGGTGCAGGTGTTGTTGTAGTCTGGCTGCTTACCTTGTATACTTAGGTTCCTTCACTATATTGATTTGTTTTGTGATGACTTCTGAATCGCAAAAGGTCTTGGTCCATGCAGTGAAAGTTCAGAGGGGCCTTGCCTAGAGAGGTTTTCCATCTAATGTTGTAAGCTTTCTCCCAATTGTGTTCCTTTTTTAAGTCTTTGCTTCATTTTACTAAGTGTTAGTTTTTTCTGTTGACAGATTGATCATTGGAAGAAGGACTACAAGTTTGGATTTGGAATGACAGTGGGCGAGTAGCTGATACCAAACTGTCACCTGGGAAATGTGCCCACCTCTCCTTTCCTGTTCATATGGATAATGGAGATGAGATTAGTGCATTCAGTTTTGTCAGTCTAGCTCACAACATAAGGGATAGAGTAGACGGCAATTGTACTGGTGGGGTCTCCTGTTCTTGGATTACATCATTGCTTTGTTTAGTGATGTATGCAGGGGTTTGCCATGGCTCTCCATGATGATTGACTTGATTACTTCACATAGCTGTGGTTTGGGTTATAGGTGAATTTTGGGCCCCCAGAATTGTTGCACATGTTTGCTGCTGTAGGCTTGTCAATGCCATTCATGATGAAGGTGATGGTGTGATGATACTTTGTGAGTGACCCTCGCAAGATTATGACTGCACTAATTCCTGTTGTGTTTGTTTGGTTTGACTTTAACTGACACAACAGTAACTTGATAGTGTTATTCTGGAGTTTCCTCCAATCTCATCAATGTATCTGCTGCTATTGGCTATCAGAAGGCAACATTCTGGTTGAGGAAAACCTTTGTGTGAACTTCTGCAAGTGGCTGTGAAAGTTTCCTGGAGACAGTGGTGATCTAGTGTGCCCACTCTTTGCCACCTCTCATACTGCATCTGGGGGAATTGTGTTGCTATCTTTTGGAACTTTGGATACATGTTTCAAATGTCATACCTGTGGTACAGAATTGCAGCTGCTCATTGACACAGCTGGTGATCAACATGGGCCTGCTACACAACCAGATTCCTTCTCTGATCTGGAATACTTATCCAACCCAAATTAGTTCGATCAGAATAGACGTCTTTAGAGGATTACTCTCAATTGGCATTTGAACTGTATACCATCCAGTCTAAGGTGTTTTGTGGTCTTTACATGTGAAGAATGACTTGGCAAAGTCTTATTGTTTACTAGAGGTCATTTGCCTTATGAATGGCCCCCACCTGCAATGGAATTTTTGACTGAGCAAGCAAGAGTATAATTGCCAGTTTCAATAATCATGCAGAGGTGAAAATATCTGGAGCTTGTGATTCATCAGCATCATCTTCATCATCATCATCATCATCATACACATTTTAAACTCTAAAATAAAGAGGAGCTCATCATTCCAAGCATCATTGTTATCACATGAATGATAAACTCAAAAGATGCTTATTTGATCAGGCCCCTAATCTCATAAAAATCCCATGCTTCTCTGGATGCAAAATTATGCATACTCTGCTCATGGACGCTACTATAATGAAGAACCCCCAAATATCGAAGGTGCAGGAACGACTGAGTTGATATATGAAAACACAGGCAGTTAGCTACTCTCACAAACCCTGTCACAAGAGAAAATAAATGGCAACGAGTCACAAGTTCCACAAACCCAAAAACAAAATTAATGCATATTAAACTCCAGATCACTCCCAGAAGCAAAAGCATTTTCAACAGTTACTGTGTAAAAGTCTGTAGAATTCTGAATACTTTGAAAGCAATTTTCAGGAACATTCAATGTAGCCTGGTGATGAGTGGTTAGTTCGTGTTCAAAGACTTGCAGTGGAGATTCAGGTAAAGAGATTAAAAATCTACTAGAAATTTAGGGAAAGAAACTACTCTCAGTGTCACACAATTTCTTGTTTGCAGACATGGATCATGACACTGTCCCCAATGGCATTTGTCTTTCCTCAATTTCCCTGCTGACAAGCCAAAAATGTAGAAATTCAATACAGTTCCTGAGCCTAATATCCATTACTGGAGAATTTCATGATTGTGAGCCTGATCCTCAAGTCAATGCATTGAGAATGTGTGAAGTTGGGGGATTCTAATTCTGAGTGCTTGGGGAAGCTGGGGAGTGTTCAAACAAACCAGCTAGCTCTAGTTTTCAATATGTTTCAGAAAGGCAGCAATCGCTGATGGAGGTGAAAAAGACGAAAACAATTGTATCATACTTTGGTTTACAGAGATATGTATAGATATATAGGCAATATTGTTTTCTGTTTCCTTCCTTGGATCTAGACTCTTTGATTGTGAAAAAAACTGCTACAGCTCCTTCAACTTCCTTTGTTTGTAGCTTGGCTCCACAAATTTGCTCCTGTTGTTGCCATCAAATCCCAATTTCTGCATGTATTGAATAGTGTGAAGGACAATTCTGTTGCATCATGGTGTGTGTGATGGGAGGGACATGACAGTGTGTCGATGATCCATAAATGTTATGCACAATGAGCTCAAACAAGTCCTCATTCTGAAGGCCTTGGAGCTCTACTTTGGAAAACATCATGTTGTTGTTGCTCGTGTGATCACTAGTGGCAGCACTAGTCTTCAGTTTGATGGCTGCTGCTGCTGCTGCAGTGGCTGCATCCGCTACAGCAGTGATTTCAGTCCCTGTCATCATGCCTGATCTGGAAGTTTTGAGCCATGTGCTGAATGACAAACTCACTCGCGACCTGATCACATCCTGTGTTTTGCACTCATGTTTCCTCATCCCAGCAGCTCGCAACAAAAACAAAGGAAGACAAGAGATGGTGAAGCTCCGGGATTGGGGTTCCATCACATCACTTCTTCGGCTGTTATGAGACATTGCAGCAGCCTCATGTTGGGATGTTCCTTTTAAACATTCCTTAGCAGATCTAGTGTTCCGTGATCCCACACTATGCTCATGCAGCCAAGATCCAAGTTGATAATTCCTAATCTGTTGGCCTGTGATCGTTGCTGTAGCATGCCCCTGCTGCTGCTGCTGCTGTTTTGATCCACGTCTTTTAGTGCTTTTAAGATCTTTGTGCATGCGGCAACGCTTTCGGCCTCTAACCGGCAGCGCATTACATGGAAGACCAGTGTCCAGCAACGCTCCGCATCTCTCTATGGGGATGTCCAGCTTTGTGAACTCGCAGTTTTTGGCAGTCCTGCTTCCGAGTCCAGGAAGCAGATGTGCGCGAGATTTGAGCAACATCCAAAAATCTCCCGCTTTCATTCTTCTGCTGAAACATGGACTAGTACTCCAGCTGCTGCCTGCTGCTTCTAGCGGCGGATCCCGTGACTCCGTCGGTTTGCGTGCGGCAATGCTGACGCCTACTCTTCTGTTCACCCTGAACGGCTGCAGCCATGTTGATCTCGACTTTGTTCGAAAGCAATGACAAAGACTGCGAGTAACGCCCGCAGGCGACTGGCGTGCGACCAGAGTCTTTTCAATCACTTCTCGAGATCGGCGAGGTCCGTTTCCGCCTCTGTTCCAGGCGTAGTCGAAAACCTCCAGCAGCTCTGCAGTCGCCTTTTCCGCTGCTGCTTTATTCCCTGTCTGTACAGTACGAATTGCACATGGAGTATGCTCATGAGCAGCAAAAAAACATCCCAGCTGCTTCCATGTGTTAGAATCTCTCTGACAAGTCTAGTACTACGCACAATTCTCCAACTGCATTCGATGAGAATGAGAACAAGCGCGAGCTCATGGGTTCACGGTTTAGTCCCGAGCTAGGGAAATCATGACGTACTGAGACGAAGTTGGAGGGAGAAGCTCACCGCCGTCCACCGGAAAGCTATTGCGCAGCCAAGAGTAAAGACCTCTGAAAACAAGCGCGGGCCTCGCGAAGACTTGCGTACTCCATGTTCAGTTGATGATGACTTGTAGAAGTACTCCGAGTCTGTGGGGGCTGCTGCTATCCTTTCATGATGCACTAGCTGCTGTGCTGCACCGCGATTTTGCTGCAGCTCGCATTTCTTCCAGCTGCTGACACGGAATCCATCGTCCTTGATCACAAACAACCTTGTCGACCTGCAGACCATAAAACCCACAGCGCCGAGGATGCAGCCATCACGAGATCAGCTGTCACCAACTTAAACATTCAACAGAAGTATCAGAGCTCCTGTTAGAAGAGATTCCAAGACTTCGACAGGCTTTTAAGCATAATCAGCGCCGATGATCAGCTTCCAAGATTGAGATAGTGAATCCGTGCCGGATGGTGAGTGAAGAGAGTTGCAAGGGAAGAAGATTTACCTTGAGCCTTCGAGGTGACCACCTGCTTCCCCGTATCGCTGAAGCCTTTGGCGTATGTGCTCCGCATTCCCTACATACACCACCATCACATTCTGCGGCCTTAGCTTCTTCTCCTTCTTCTTCAGACCAATCCTTTGCTCATTCATTGCCGTCCATTCCGGCATCGCGAGACCCAACTCATACACTCCCGGCCCCCAGTTACTCCCAGGCAGGTTGTGCGCTCGATACTTCTCTACATCTTCCTTCCCTGCCGCATGACCCTTCCAGTCTTCCGGACCCACCAAGATCTGCCACCTCAAGTACTCAAGCCAAACAGGTTAGGCGCTCCGCATCCTCGTAAGACTCTTCTTCCGACAACGATAAAATCAAATGTTTGAATCTAGCTATGCTGCGCGACAATTAAGCAACATCCAAATTCAGGTTCAGATTCTTCCGTGAAATCTGTTTCCCCGGCCCGTCGTGTTCAACAATGCTGGTCTACAACTGTAACTTCTCGAAGCTGTGTGAACACTTTGCTTACGAAAATCCAGCCACCAGCAGAAGAGGATTTCTTGGGTAGAATCGAAGAAAGAAGCTATAGAGAGAGAGAGAGCTCTCGACATCACGTACCTTCCAGTCTGAGAAAAGCTTATCGTGCTTCACATATGCGCATTCCTCTCTCTTCCATCGTTGATCGGCCGCAGCCACCGGCCGACGAGTTTGCGGTCTCGCTACATGAGCTAACTCCTCTGGAATGACCAAACCCATTCAGCCAGCTCCCTCGGTGATCGATTCCCAGCAGCAGTAGTTTTGCAGCTCGACTTCCAAATCTTACGACTCACCCCGGCAGCTGATTGAACAAATAGCAGCTGCCATGTTTTGCAGTGTCAAGCACTTGCTAGTCTACTTGCGTGATGCAATTTCATATCGCGAAACTCGACATTGCCTCCAAAACTCCCACGTCATTCCAGTTCCTGCTGCTACTCTGATTTTATTTCCCCATTGAGCAGCAGGAGCTTCTAGCTAGCAATCTTGAGTCGTCCAGCAAAGGGAGCCTCGCGTGGGAACTCGGTAGCTTGCCTGCTTGCAATCGCGAGCTGCTGCAATCTCCATCTTTTCCCAATTTCCGCAGTCTTTCCTCATACATTGCCAACAAGCTGCTCGACACATAACCCAACACAGGAGGCTGAATCTGCTACACCTAAATCACCAATTCTTCAAAATTCGAGCAGGCTGAATCCGAGCCTCATAATTTTGCTCGAGACAAAACTACTAGGGATGCAACAGCAATAACTACAGCAAAACATCAAGAAGTCTTCTGCACCTGCTGCTCTGTATATATATATAATCGGAGCTACGCTGCTACATCTTGGAAACCATGCTCCTCGCGTCTTACAATAGTCTGGACCTATACAGCGCTGCCATGATGGTTTTCACAAGCTGCAGCTACTACTACTACTACTACTACTACAGTAGAGGTCAGGCCCAAAAACCCAAGCCAGCAGCAACTTCGTAAAGACCATTCTATATGATTCCAGTCAAAGCCCTAATCCACTCATGCTAGTACTCAAGCTCCATACTTTGTCTCAACATCCAAAACCCACTAACCTTCTTGCAGTAGCTAGCTAGAGGAATTTCCGAAGCCAAGAGAAACTTCGTGCACGAGTACGGACCTGCTGCAGATCTCTCTGTCTGTCTTCATCTAGTGTGGTACCGCAAAACTACTACTTGAATGCCATGCTCAAAGACTCGAACATATGACAATATTACTTCTTGTCTGCCGACAGATATATAAGGTTTGTGAGATTTGAGTGTGTCTCGTATTTGCTGGCCTCCTCCGCCGGCGGCCAAATTTCCTGCCATCTTCCAAGGCAAAACTTTTGACAGCTCAGTAGGTGTAATTAAGAAAGCTGGAGCTAGCAAGGTTGGCATTGCCGGATTGATCCTCTTCCTGACGGACGCAACGACTCCTCTACCTAATAGGTAATCAATCTTATAGCTGATGCATGCGCGCGCTAGTGTGACTCCTGGCAGCAGCAGCAAGGACTACGTATTTCTTCATATTTTTCTAGTGGAAACTTTTTTGGCTATGACTTTTGGACTGTCACAGAAACTTGGGCGGCTGCTATCAGAACCAACGCCATGCAATCTCTTTTTTTATTTTGTCTCAAACTTTTTGTTTTGTTTGTTTGAACCTCGACAACCACTTGCAACATGGCCATGACCCACAAGCCTCTGAGTGGGATTTGATTGCTGGAGGCAAAAGCTCTTCTGTCTGCACTCTGGATTCGGAATTGATTGCAGTGAATCAAGGGAAGCTCTCCTAGCTTCTTCAAGGACTAGATATCCTACCCTGCTGCTGCTGCTGCCCCTTCCTTGCCTAGATTTCCAAAAAGTTGTTCTTTGGCCACCAGAATTGGTTCCTTCCTGATCACAAAATTTTTGTCACTACATATTAAAACGCAGTTTTTTGTCTGGCCATGCAAGTTACGAAACTTTTGTCTGGTAATGAAGTTTTTAGCTTCACATCAAGGGGGATGAGGACAAAGAACTGCCCCCTTAAATGTTGGCTTTACAGTATTGACATTAATACTACATCAAAGGACAGCCACCGTCACTGTAGAGGGCAAATCTTTGTGAGCAATACTAAATGTGAGATCTCTGTTCAAATTTATGTGAGCTTTTATACTAAATATGTGATCTCTGTTCAAATGTTTGTGAACGATTATTACTAATGTCATGTGATCTACTATGCTCCTGTCTCTTGATAGTTATTAGGGAGTTTAAAGCACCGGCTTAATTTTGTTTAAAACAAAATCTGGATGGCATGTTATGGAGCAGAATCTGTCCTCCACAAATGGTGAGGCATTTCCAAAAATGAAACACCCTCTCCAATGGGTATTTCATGTAGGGTAAAGCCCCAGGATTGGGGCTTTACTGAAATAAGGGACCTTGAAGTGAGAGCTGATGGTGCTCCTGAATTTTGATAAAGCCCTCAGTTTGTGTGGGCTTTATCCAACTTAAAGATGAAACTTCTTCATGGCAGAAAACAGAAGGTCTCAGTCAAAAATGGAAGATCCCACTAGGAAATGGAAAATTTCACAGAAAGATGAAATTCCCTTTCGATTTTTTGGAGGGAAATTCCATTCAATAATCAACATCTGTTTAACACTATGTGTCCCCTCGAAGTGCTTTATGCTTTTGAAACAACTGGCCTCTATTTTTCATTTTGTTCCAATGGAAAAAAAATTGGAATTCTGGTTGTGCTTTCCGCACAGTATGCAGGGTAACACCCTCTAAGCAGGTGTTACCCTACATATTATATAAATTCTCGAAGTTTTTAACCTTGTGAAGATGGACCAGTTATGTACCAGATACCTACCTATTGAGCATGGCTTCAGGTTGTAGCATGCCATCTTCATAGTCAGGGTGCTCTATGTTGATGGACATGTTACAGCCTGTACTCACATGCCACCCCGACTGGAAGTTCTTTCCAAAAGGAAGAACCAGACAGCATCTGTTGCTACCCGATTGTTTAGAATTTTTTAGCTATGGACTTATCTATTTCATGAGGTGGATAAGAATAGCCAGGTTCCAATGCATAGCTGTCCTACTTCAACCCAATAAACGAATGCCATCTCATTGAAACTTCCTTGAATCTCCGTCATGGGGCAACTTTTGTCCAGTTGTGAGTGACAGATTGCATTGTCTCTATTTGAAACTGGCTTGGCCTTTCAGCATTTCATCATGCTTTCACAATCTCTGAACCATTTTCATCATGCTTTCACAATGTCTGAATCATTTTCATCGTGCTTTCACAATAAGTGCATCCTTTTCTCATCATGCATTAACAATCAAGTGAATCTTCACATCATGCTTTCAGTAGAAGTCCACGATTCCTCCATGGAGGACCTTCCCTAGGATACAAATAAATAAATTTCAACAAATTAATAAATAAATCCTGCCATGATGGGGAGCTTGTGAACACTCAATACTTTTTACCAGTCAAAACACAGTCTGACAAACCCACTCTTTCCTCTATTGCCATGCATTTTTATGTTATTTATGCATGCCAAGCACCAAACTCCCAATTTTTTAATAAAAAGCAACACAACCCCATGAGCCCTTTGATCCCCCCCTAAGGCAAGTTTCTGTCAGGGCAACCTTCGATGTCAGGTGAAGAGTAGGAATATCTTGGTCAACAAAGAGCTGGGACCCTTAAAAACTCCCTTGAAAACTGCGACGCAAGTAATGATTAAGCACAGCGTCTTTCAATAAATCTCAGAGAGTTTGCACACAAATATATTAACAACAAACTCCTCTGACAGCAAATTAGAGTCTAACAGCTTCCAGAAAGTAGGCTTTTCTAACATTTTACAACTTAAGCATCTGGGCACCAAAGAAACAAACAAATAATCATGAGTTGCTTGCGCAGTTGTTAGTAGTATACTGCAATGGGCGTGAGGGGGATCTTGGAAGTTCAACTTATTGGACTTTGACACAATGAACTATTTACAGTCTTTCCTGAGGAGGGAAAATGTTTGGGGCTTTGTTCTGTTCAAAGATCTTGAATCCTAGACAAGAGATTTAGTTATCACATTAGAAAGTTTTGTCCAAAGTACAACAAGAACTGTGCAATCACAGAGGAGGGTCCAGACTCCAGACTCCCAGAAACTAGAACATGTTTCCCATAGCCCCTAAACATGTAAATTTGTGCTGCCTATTGGTGTCAGCCTCAGTCTTTGGGATTTCTATCATTGTACACCTAAAGTACCTTGCACGGTATGTGCATATCCTTGGCTGATTTGTGGCAACTAAATATGAGATTTGATGGTCATTTGGCACATTTTGCAAAGACTTTTCACACAATTATCTGGTGCAAGTCCTCTAGGTGTGACACCAGTTCTTCACATTCTTAACCTTCAATTCTTGATTCTTTGAAAAAGAACATTAAACTCAGTTTGGGGAAATCAAGTTTGGTTCCATCTTTTTATACACGTCTTGAGCTTGGATATCGTTTAAGTATCAATGTTGGACAAATCAATTGAAATCACCATCTAATTCAATATTACAACCTAAATTCAACTATTTGAAAAAGTAATTATGCCTTCTAAACAGGCTTATTAGAAATACTTTAACACAAATTCATGTATGTTTTAACTCTCAACCCTAGCCTTAGGCATGTAACCAAAGTTGAGGCAAAACAAATGAAGTGGGTTGGGAATGAAGCAAGACATTGCTAAAACACATTCCAAAGATGAGAAGGAAATGTGTGGCTATGCAAGTGGAAAACTCTTGTGACTCCCAAATGTGTTCCATTTTGGTCTTAATGAGTACTACAATATGATGCTCTTGGATTACCAAAATAGATTTTATAATTAAAAATTATGGTCACCTAAAGAAATTCAATGGTAAGGAGAAATTTGACTCCCACTCATTCATATCATCACAAGGGACCAAATATGAATGTTTGATTGAAGATCTTGATATGGCTTTGAAAATCTCTTTTCAAAGGTTGTATGATAGAGTTGTAAAGGATTCAATTTGGATGTGTTTAAAAAAAATTATGAGTCCCCAAAAGTTTTCAGATTTGTTGATGTACGGGTTACAATGAGATACAAAGTATAAGGAGAGGGTGATGTCTCTTTCCAAATTTAAAATGTGGTGAATCTTATGAGAACATGTGACCCCATGACTACTTCATGAAAAAAAACCTTTTCCAATTGCACTAACTGCCCCTTTTGTTTGTGTAATTTGTTGTGATTAAAAGTTCAACTTGAAGAGTCAACATCATCCTAGTCTTCATCCCAAAGCTTTTACCCACTTTATTCAATCATAAACAACTAAGGAACATGTTCGCAAAAAATTTCATTTTGTGGCAAGAAGCAAAATCAAGTAATATTTTACAACAAATAGAACTTAACACTCATTAGAAATCAAAAATCCTAAATATTCAATATATGAACATTAAAAAAATGTGAATGAAGATCACAACCAATTAAATTATTGAAAAGAAAGTGGATGATTCATTCATTCTTTTCATTTAGGGCTTAAGACATATTTATCATTACTAACATTTTGAATTATAGCATTTATTAATCTTTTGAAGTATATATCCATCTTTTCATTGATGAGCTTTCAAATTGTTTACCATTTTACTGATTTAAACATATTATTCAACTAATCCATATATGTTTCCAAAATAATTCCAAAGTCAAGATGGGCAAGAACTCAATCAAAAGAGCCAAAACAAAACATTACAGTGCTTTCATACTAGAACATGAACCGAACCTACACTCTTGGGTGAATGCTTTTCATAAAATGTTTTGAAAAAATTTCACTTGTAAATTGAAAGAATCATTAAAAAAATTTATGACCTAAAAAATTGTTCCATCATATTATTATATGAAGATATGTTTTAAAAATCTCCTTCAATATATAAATTATGGTATAAGAATTTTCTCAAAACTAATTTTTTTATAATGCTTAATGAATGCTTTTAAATATTATAGATCTTCATTAAATTCATTTCAAATCATAACACATGTTTTCATAATATATTAAAAAAATTGTCAATTTTTGTAAAAAATGACTTGCAAATTTAATATAAAATTCTGATTTAAAAACATGAAAAATTAAACATTCATTAGAATTGATTTGATTTCTGCTAATGTGATTGCATCCATTGAACAACAAAAATATATATAATTTATCATAGATTTATTAATGTGTTCCATTTGAAAATCATGGCATTAATAATGACAAGTTGTGTTAAATAACTCAAATGAATGTTAAGGTATTCAAATTAAAAATCCATTTAATTCAATTGCAAATTTTGAAAATTATTTGAGGACTTTTGAAAATGAACAAACAATGCATCATATTAAGACAATTTTGCAAAGAATGCTTTTGATTTAATATTTTAAAAATAAAGATGATAACAACCTATTAATCACATTCAAAAATCACTCACAATTTTTGAAATTAAATTTGCACATTTTTTTAGAAATACAAAACATTTCAAATCCCAAACATTTCAAGAGTCGTTTATCACATGTAAATGAATTATAATGTTCATGATGTACGAAAAGTTGTAGCTTATAATAGAAGAAAACAATCTCTCAAATAATAAACACATTTGGTATGGTTTGAAATTGTGGTCATTTTTCATAACAAAACCACAAAATCTAATACAAAATTTGAACATTTTTAAAAATTCATAAATTTTATTCCATGATGATTAATACACAACAAATGTTATTTAACAAATTATAAACATATTTAGTAACAAGTTGCACAAAACTTCATTCAAAAGTTCCTTGGATGAAATACTTTTTTTGGGTAAAAATTTGCATAGTCTTTAATTGAAGTGATCATGTTGGCTCCTTGTATTGTGTTTTCACCCAAATCCCAATCCATCATGCCAATAAAGGTCATTTTTAAAATTATCATTGTCCACATATTTATCCATTCATTTTCCTACTTATTAAGATGTTTGTTCAATTGTTTTCCCATGGATAATTGAATTAGAATCCCCTAAGTTTTCACAACCTTGGATAATTGGTTTGTAAAATTTTACATAGGAAAGGGACCTAATTTACATGAGCCATGTGGCAAGGTGTTCTTAGACATCCATCAATAAGACTTTGCCTATTCTAATTTAAGTCATGAAGATTTTACATTTGAAAGATGAACATCTAAACTATTAATTTTAATGAATATATTTTTTTAGTTTAACAACTCATATTGTGTGATATGTGCAATTACCTAATGTCAATTTATCATTTCAATGTAATATATGCCACAATAAACATCACATGTTATACATCGTAATGGATGAAATGATGAAGTTTATTTCACATGTGTCATGAATCATGGCTTTTTATATCAAAAGAACCACATTCTCTTGTAATGTTTTTTTGGAGTTTCTTTTTTATTCAACACCATAATCATGGATGCCAGAAGAGATGAGCATATTTTCAATACCTTTTGGATAAGTTTGCATCCCATTTCTCTTCAATTGAATTTTAATTCAATTCAAGTTGCATGCAATGTCATTTAATATTTTCATTCAAATGGAACTTAATTTCCAAATAATCAACTCATTCTTTTCATCACTTCAGTGTCAATGATAAGGCATAATATCATAGAGCTCAAGTAATAGTTACAAAATTAGACCAAAGCCTTTGCTTACCACTTATCCTTTCACAATTTAACTTTCCCTTGAACTAAAGGTTGCCACTTGGGATGGCATCCCATACTGAATGTTGGCTCAGGCACATTTGGGGCCCCCAACGTCATTATGAAGCATCCAAGGGGGAGTCAAACCTTCCAATGGTGGGGACCCATATGGTGATTAGACCCATAAGACTCATCTATCTGCTTTGGACGGTGTGGTTAAGTGGCCGCCCATGAAAAAGCAAGCAACATGGTGGATTGTGAGTTTAGATCAAGAAAGGCCAAGGCCCAGAAAACCAGGAATGTGCCATTCCTTCAGTAATCTGTCCTTCCAGCAACAATATTTCACATCTAATCCAGTGTTGGAAAGGCCATTAGAGCATCTCCACCAACGCTCAGTATGTCACCCTGCAGTGGAAATCTTGGATGAGGTTCATAAGTCTTATGAGTCCAGTGGATCGATTCGATCCACTGGAACACTACTGGGACCATGAAAAAGTTCATAGCTTTCGAAGCGCTGGAACAGTCTAACACACACACTCAAATGACATTTAGTGAATGCTCCCTGTTTTTTGATTGGCTGTATTTATTGACTGGTCTCTGTT
>Ga0116230_10001566_pt1 | contig 21878 bp, 20 predicted proteins | sample S1TSphfallax_3_FD_88678 | JGI IMG/M metagenome (GOLD analysis project Ga0116230, IMG submission 88678) | Host-associated microbial communities from peat moss isolated from Minnesota, USA - S1T2_Fd - Sphagnum fallax MG | ecosystem: Host-associated > Plants > Peat moss > Unclassified | place... | reverse complement strand
GACCATGGCGGGGAGCAGGCGGGCGAGCTTGGCCAGAGTGAGGGCGGCTTGGGCGGCGTCCGGCACGTCAACCCGTTCAAACTCCGGCAAAATTTGCTCAAGCGTGGGGTCCGCGGCGCGGCGGAGCGTGGCGATGTCGATCAGCGGGCGGGCGAGTTTGAGGGCGACGATGTCATCCGCGGCGTCCAGCGGCGCGCGCAGCACGGCGGAGGCGCGGGAGGCGGCGAGCAGCAAGGTGGCGGGGGCGGCGGAGAGCAGATCGATCAACCGCAGGCCCTCGGCACCCAGTGTTTCGGCCGGGGCGAGAATGAGCGGGCGGCGGGCGGCGAGGATGACGGGCACGCCGCGCCTGGCCTCGGCCACCGCGCGGTGTACGGCGCGTGTCCGGGGGATATCGAGGGTCGCGGGCTCGTGCGTTCGTTTCAACATCATACCCTACAGATAAGGCCGCTGGGCGCAGGCCGCCAGTGCTGCTGACAGGAGTGTGAAAGGACCATATAAGTGCCTCAGAACAGGAGATAAAAATGGCCAGCCAGCACCCGATTCTCGTGGTTGATGACGATAACGCGTTGCGGACCGCGCTGATCGAGCAATTGGTGCAGAATGGCGAGTTCGACCCGACCGAGGCGGATTGCCTGGCGGCGGCGGAGGCCAAGCTGGCCGGGGCGGATGCGCGGTTTGACGCGCTGCTGCTGGATGTGAGCCTGCCGGACGGGGATGGGCGGGATTTTTGCAAAAAACTGCGCAAGGCGGGGATGAAGACGCCGATCATCATGCTGACCGGCTCGGCCGAGGAGAATGACATCGTGCGCGGGCTGGATTCCGGGGCGAATGACTATATCGCAAAGCCGTTCCGGCTGAACGAGCTGCTGGCGCGGCTGCGGGCGCAGTTGCGGCTGTTTGAGAATTCCGAGGATGCGGTGTTCACCATTGGGCCCTACACCTTCCGCCCGGCGAACAAGCAACTGGTGGAGCCGGGGCGGAACAAGAAGATAAGGCTGACGGATAAAGAGACGGCGATTCTCAAATATCTGTACCGTGCGGCGGGCAAGCCGGTGGCGCGGCAGATATTGCTGAACGAGGTATGGGGCTATAACGCAGCGGTGACGACGCACACGCTGGAGACGCATGTGTACCGGCTGCGCCAGAAGATCGAGCCGGACCCGGCGGTCTCGCGGTTGTTGCTGACGGAGGGCGGGGGGTACCGGCTGAACGCGGATGGCAGCATACCGGTTGGATGAGGTTTGGTTTTGCGGTAAAGGCTGGCGCGACGTCTCCGTAGCTCAGAAGGATAGAGCACAGGATTCCTAATCCTGGGGCCGTGGGTTCGAATCCCGCCGGGGACGCCATACTGCCGGACCGGTTGGGGTGGTGATTGCCGATCCGGCGGCGGGGCGGTAACGACCATGGCATGTGCGATCATCGATCAGGGCGACGGCCATGAGCCATTCGGCGCAGACGACCGAAGCCTTGCTGTCCTCGGTCCTGCCGCAACTGATCGTGATGATCGGCGCGGCGCGGCTGTTTCACGTCCTGGCGCGGCGGCTGCAACAGCCCGGGGTGACCGGCGAGATCATTGCCGGGTTGCTGCTCGGCCCCTCCTGCTTTGGGCTTTTTTTCCCGCATGCCGCGCGGGCGCTGTTTCCCGCCAATGCCGCGTCCCCGATTTCGGTGATCAGCCAGATCGGCCTGATCCTGCTGATGTTTCAAATCGGCACGGATTTTTCGTTTGGCCATTTGCGCAGCCGCTTGCATATGGCGGCCACCGTTTCGGTCGCGGCGGCGTCCATTACGGTGCCGTTCGCGCTGGGGCTTGGCTTCGGGCTGCTATCCGCGGCCGCCCTGGCGCCGGGGATCAACCCGGTCACGTATAGCCTGTTCTGCGGGGTTGGGGTCTGCATCACGGCGGTCCCGATCCTGGGGCGGATTTTGCGGCAGTTTGGCCTTACCGATGACCCGATCGGCGTTATCGCCATCGCCGCGGCGGCGATGAACGATGTGTGCGGCTGGCTGCTGCTGGCCTGTATTGCGGCGTTTGCCACGCATCATCTCTCCGCCGGTTTCGTGGCCTGGAAGGTTTTCGCACTGCTGGCCGGCGGGGCGGTGATGTGGTTTGTGCTGGCACCCTTGGCCAGCGCCCTGGTGCGGCGCTTTCCGGTGGATGAGGACGGGCTGAACCCCGGCCTGCTGGCTTGCGTGTGCTGCCTGATGTTCGCGCTCGGGCTGTATACCCAGGCGATCGGTATTTTTACGATTTTTGGCGGGTTCGCCGCGGGGCTGCTGTTTCACCGCCACGCCGCCTTCGTCGCGGCCTGGCGCCGCCAAGTGGGGCAGTTCGTGCTGGTCTTCTTCCTGCCGGTGTTCTTCACCTTCACCGGGCTGCGCACCAATCTGCTGGGTCTCGGCGCCGCCGATTTCGGCTGGCTGGCGCTGCTGCTGGGGATTTCGATTGGCGGCAAAATCATTCCCGTTTATCTCGCGGCGCGGCTTTCCGGCTTGAACCATGTGCAGTCCGCCATGCTCGGCTCCTTGATGAATACCCGTGCGCTGATGGAGCTGATCGTGCTCAATATCGGCTATGATCTGGGATTTTTGCCGCATAAAGTGTTCACCATGCTGGTGGTGATGGCGGTTGTCACCACGGTTATGACCGGGCCGCTGCTGAATTACCTGCTGCCGAAACTGCGCGGGCTGGAGGCCGGGCAAGCAGCGGGCCGACCGAAAATGCTGGCCGGTTAGCCTGGTTTCCGATCATTCACGAGGCGGGAGCGTGATGGTTTTAAGGGAAGTTAAGGAGAGCGGTCGCTTTTTTTATCTTTTCGTGCGCCCTCCGGCGTCTTTCCAGCGGTGCGTCACGCGGATGCGTGCATTCGCATGTCATGCACCTGCCTGCATTCGCACGTCACGCGACTGCGTGCATTCACATATCATACAGCTGCGTGCATTCGCATGTCACGCGGATGCGTGCATTCGCACGACACGCACCGCAGGAACCTTGGGCGCTTCCGCCCGATTCAGGCCTGGCACCTTCGCCGCTCAGTCATCGGGACGCAAAGCGCCGCAAAAAACCTTTATGGCTTGGGGCGTTGCTCGTTAAACCAGCGTAATCCCAAATTCATATAAGTCTTTTCGCTGCTTTTTCTGCAGAAAAAGCAGCGCTTGCTTTGAATCAACCCAACGGCGCCGGGGCCTCATATGTTGCGGGATCAACGCCAGCTTGCAACGGCATGACACTCCTGCCTACATTATGTCCATAAAAGGCTCGGTTATTGAGAGGTGCCCGGTGGAATTTTTGATGATGACAGCCCAGGGCAATATTGTAATGGCCGGAGCCGCGCCTGCGCGGTGTATTTGAGCGCCGCTGGATGGATATTTGCAGCCAGACCCAGACGCCGCAGGAAGCCGAGCTGGCACGCCTGATCACCGTAACGTTGAATCTTGATGTCGCGGCCGCGGAGATCGACCCGCTTGCGCCGCTTTATGGCGAGGGGCTGGGGCTGGATTCGATCGACATGCTGGAAATCGCCCTCGCGGTTTCGCAGCATTACGACGTGAAACTGCGCGCCGATGACAAGAATAATACCGAGATTTTCAAATCCTTGCGCGCGCTGAATGGCTTCATCCAGGCCGAGCGGGGCGTTTAGTGCCGGCGCGCGGGGCATGGCTCAAGCGGCTCCCGGTGCTCGCCTTGCTGGCATTGCCGGTGCTGTTCCATTTGGTGATCGTGCAAACAAAAACCGTACCCATGGCGCTGACGCCGCGGCTCTGGCCGCTCTGTAAGCTCAGCTTCGTCACCGTCTCCGCGCTCACGCATTGGACGATCTATGCGGCCCTCTTCCTGGGCTTTGCGCTCACTTTGCGGCCTGGGCGCGAGCCGCTGATCACCGCGATGGCGCGGCGCATGCATGGCCCGATCACCCCGCCTTTGGCCCGCTATACGCGGCGCGTGACGATCGCCTGGAGCGTATTTTTTCTCGCCCAACTGACAGCCTCGGTCGCACTCTTCGCGTTCGCGCCGTTGGTGGTCTGGTCGTTTTTTGTGAACATCCTCGATCTTCCGCTGGTTGCGCTGATGTTCGCAGCCGAATACGCGGTGCGCCTGCGCTGCCTGTCTGACCCGCCCCGGCATTCCCTCGGCGAGATCATGCGTATGATCGCCGATGTGAGAAAGCCGCGGGAGGAACCGGCGGGCACGCTGTGAGCCAAGCGGGCCAAAGCGGGCTGGCACCTGGTGATGACAAAGCGGGTACTGCGCTGCTGTATCCGGTCACGCGGCATGCCGGCGATGATGACATTGTGGCGCGCCGTGGCGGAACCACGATCACGCGCGGGCAATTCCTGCACGACGTGGCGCGTCTGGCGGCGTGCCTGCCGGAGCGCCAATACGTTATCAATCTCTGCGCGGACCGGTACCGCTTTATGGTCGGCTTCGCGGCGGCACTTTGCCGGCGGCAGATCAGCCTGCTGCCGCCGAGCGATGCGCCGGGCGTACTGGCGGCGCTGGCGGCGGATTATCCCGATCTCTACGCCCTCGCCGATACGGCGCCGGCGCCGCTGCCATGTCCGGTTCTGGCCTATCCCGGCGATTTGCCGCCGGGCGCGGGGGTTGCGCTTGTGCCGGCGATACCGGCACGGCAGCCGGCGCTGATTCTGTTCACCTCGGGCTCGACCGGCCGGCCGGCGCCGGTGCCGAAGAGCTGGGGCGTGCTGGTGCGCAGCGCGCTGGCCGCCGGAAAACGGCTTGACCTGGCGGGGCAGGGCGCCACGCTGATCGGCACGGTACCGCACCAGCATAGCTACGGGCTGGAATCGACCATTCTGCTCGGCCTGCAGCACGGCCTCGCGGTGCATGCCGGCGCGCTGCTCTACCCGGCCGATATAAGCGCCGCGATCGCCGCCTCGCCCCGGCCGCGCGTGCTGGTCACGACCCCGGTGCATTTGAAGGCGTTGCTGGCAGAGCCCGCCGATATGCCCGGTGCTGACCTCATTCTATCGGCCACCGCGCCGCTGGCCGAAGAGCTCGCGGTGCAGGCCGAGGCGTGTTTCGGCGCCCAGCTGATCGAAATTTACGGCTGCACGGAGGCCGGGCAGGTCGCCACTCGCCGTTCCGCGCAGGAGCGCGTCTGGCACTGCCTGGAGGGTGTCTGCCTGAGCGCGCGCGATGGCGGGACCTGGGCCGGTGGTGCCGCGGTAGAGGGTGCGGCATTGCTGCAGGATGTGATCGAGCCGGCGGGCGATGGCCGGTTTCATTTGATCGGGCGTGCGGCCGATCTCATCAACGTTGCGGGCAAGCGGGCGTCCCTCGCGCATCTGAACCACCAGCTTCTGGCCATCGATGGGGTGCGGGACGGCGTGTTCATCCTGCCCGAGCCGGATGGCGGGCCGGTGACGAGGCTGGCGGCGCTGGCGGTGGCGCCTGGCTTGGCGCCGGCGGAGATTTTGGCCGCGCTGCGGACCCGGATCGACGCCGCGTTTCTGCCGCGCCCAGTTTTGCTGGTGGATGACCTGCCGCGCAACGCGCTCGGCAAGCTGCCGCGCGACGCGCTGCTGGCCCTGCTGCGCGGCGGCGGACGGGGCTAGCGATTGGTGCGGGATCATCGACTTGAAGCCGGCAAGCGGTGCTTTTTTGAAAAAAAGCACCAAAAAACTTTTGACACTTTGGGCTTCGGGGGTTTCAACGCCCGCAGCCTAGGACCAAAAAATTTTTGCGCCGCTTGTTTGCAAAAAAGCGGTCTCTTGTCTGAACCTGCCTAGCCATGGCGTGCGATATCCATTTTGCCGCGGACCATCCGGTGGGGCCTGGGCATTTTCCGGGTAACCCGATTATTCCCGGCGCGTTGATCCTGGACCTGGTGATCGGCACGCTGCCGGGCGGCGCCACGGGCATAAGGTCCGCCAAGTTTCTGCATCCGGTGCGCCCGGGGCAGAGCCTGCGCGTGCAATGGCGTGAAGCCAGCGGCCAGGCCGCCAGTTTTGAATGCCGCCTGGCGGCCTGCGGCACGCTGGTGGCTTCCGGCACCATCGAGACCGGGGCACCGGTGTTATGACGAATAAGGCGCTGGCCCAGGAATGGACGATCCGCCCCGAGCGCGGCTCGCTGCGGCTGATCAGCCTGGGCGTGCGGACCGCGTTGCGGCTCGGGCGGGTGCAAGCGCGATTTTTTCTGTATCCGGTCTGCCTGTATTTTCTGCTGTCCTCGGCGGCGTCGCGCCGTGCCTCGCGGGATTATCTCGCCCGCGCGCTTGGCCGCCGGCCCGGCATTTCGGATATTTTCAGGCATTTCCTGACCTTCGCCTCCTGCCTGCTCGACCGCGTGTTTCTGCTGAACGAGCGGACCGATCTCTATGACATCCGGATCCAGGGCGAGGAGATTTTGCGGGATATCGAGGCCGATGGCGGGGGCTGCCTGCTGTTTGGCGCGCATTTTGGCAGTTTTGAAGCCGCGCGCGCCACCGGGCGGCGGCGCGCCGATCTGCCGGTCAGCCTGCTGATGTATGAGGAGAACGCCAAAAAAGTGCGGGCCGCGCTGGCGGCGGTCAATCCAAAGCTGGCGGCGGAGGTGATCGGCCTCGGGCAGCTTGATTCCATGATCACCGTCGCCGACCGGCTGCAGCGCGGCCATTTCATCGGCCTGCTGGCCGACCGGCATTTTGCAGGTAAAAATCTTGTCCGCTACGCGTTTCTGGGCGCGCCGGCGGCGTTTCCGCGCGGGCCGTTCCAACTGGCGCTGATGCTGCGCCGGCCGGTGGTGATGATGTTCGGGCTGTATCGCGGCGCCAACCGCTATGAGCTGGTGTTTGAAACCCTGGCGCCGGCGCAGGAAACGCGGCCGGCGGATGGCGATGCCTGGGTTGACGAGGTGATGCGCCGCTACGTGGCGCGGCTTGAGCATTACTGCCGGGAGGCGCCGTTCAACTGGTTCAATTTTTATGATTTTTGGCGCTAGGTTGCGGATATTGTTGGTTTTGGCGGCTGGCTGGCTGGCCATCCCGGCGCTGGCCCAGCCGGCCATGCAACCCGCCTGGGGGCTGCCTCAGTTGATGGCTGGGCTCGCCCGGGTGAAATCCGCCTCTGCCCAGTTTACCGAGCACAAGACCATGGCGGTGCTCAACGCGCCTTTGGTCGCGACCGGCACGCTGGATTACGCCGCCCCGGATTGGATGCAAAAAATCACCGTCGCGCCGGTGCCCGAGCGGTTTGTGCTGAGCGGCCAGCAGATCACCATGACGGATGGGCAGGATCAGCAGACCCATGTGTTTTCGGTCCGGCAGGACGCGCTGATCGGCGGGCTGACGGAGGGGATTTTGGACACGCTGGCGGGTGATTTGACGGCGCTGACCCGCGTGTACGATGTGCAGTTTTCCGGCGGCCCCGCCAGCTGGCAATTGGTGCTGCAGCCGCGCGATCCGGCGATGCGGCGGGTCATCAGTTGGATGTGCATCCGTGGCAGCCAGAACCGGATCGGCAGCATCGCGACGCAGAGTGCCAATGGCGATCATTCGGAAATGAGCATCGCCGAAACCGTTGATGACGCGCGCTAGCCGCCTGCCGGTTGCGATCTGGCTATTGGGGGCTGTGCTGTGCGCTCTGTTGGTCTCGCGCACGGTTTTGCGGACCGATATGGGCGCCTTTCTGCCGCGTTCTGCCTCGTTGGCGCAGCAGGCGCTCACCGGACAGGCGACCCATGGCGCCGCCTCGCATGTGATCCTGCTGGCTATCCAGGGCGCGCCGCCGCCGGTGCTGGCCGCGCTGAGCCGGGATGTGGCGGCGCGGCTGCGCGGCGACCCTGCGTTCATCGATGTCGCTAATGGCGATGCAACCTCCTTCGCGGCGGTGCAGAGCTTCGTCTGGGCCAATCGCTATCTGTTGAGCGGCGATGTCACGGCCGGCCGCTTTACCAAAGCGGGGCTGCACGCAGTGCTGGAAAACGATTTGGCGCTGCTGGATTCCGATATTGGCGGGATGCTGCAAGCCAGCCTGCCAGGCGACCCGACCGGGGAGATGCTCACGCTGGCGGGGCAGCTGGGCGCGATGCAGGCCCCCGCAACGCTGGATGGGGTTTGGACCTCCGCCGATGGCACCCAGGCTTTGCTGCTGGTGCATAGCGCGGCGCCGGGCTTTGATATCGAGGGCCAGCAACGGGCGCTCGACAATATCCAAGCCGCCTTCGCAAGCAGCCGCAAGGCGGTGCCTGGTGCTGGCACGGCGTATTTGCGGGCGACCGGGCCAGGCGTGTTCGCGGTGCATATCCAGGCGATCACCAAGGCCGATGTCTCGCGGCTCTCGATCCTGGCGACGGCGGGCGCGGTTGGCCTGTTGCTGTTCGCCTACCGCTCGCCGCGGGTGATTCTGCTCGGGCTGCTGCCGGCGGCGAGCGGCACGCTGGCGGCGGTGGCCGCTGTCTCGCTCGTCTTCGGCTATGTCCATGGCGTGACTTTGGGGTTTGGCGTGACGCTGATCGGCGAGTCTCTGGACTACGCGATCTATCTGTTTACCCAGATCGCGCCGGGCGAGACCGCCAACGCCACCATGGCCCGCATCTGGCCGACCCTGCGGCTCGGCGCCGCGACCTCCGTGGTGGGGTTTTGCGCCATGCTGGGCTCAAGCTTCGTGGGCTTCGCCCAGCTTGGCCTGTTCTCGATCATCGGGTTGATCACCGCCGCCGCGGTCACCCGCTTCGTGCTGCCGAATTTGGTGCCGGCGGGGTTTTCCGCCCCGGGCAGCTTCGTGTTGGCGCGGCCGTTGCTGGCGCTCATCGGCCGGCGCAAGCGGCTGCGCGGGCTGATCGGGCTCGCGGCTTTTGCTGCGGGGCTGGCGCTGCTGCTGCATCGCGGCGGGCTGTGGGATCATAACCTCGCCAATCTGAGCCCGGTGCCGGCGGCGGACCAGGCGCTGGATGCGCGCCTGCGCCATGCGCTGGGGGTGCCGGATTTGCGGTATCTCGCGGTGTTTGAGGCCCCGAGCGCGCAGGCCGCCTTGCAAGGCAGTGAGGCGCTGACCCCCGCGCTGCAGGCGCTGGCAATGCGGCGGGTGATCGGCGGGTTCGACCTGCCCAGCCTCACCTTGCCGAGCGAACAAGCCCAAAAGCAGCGCCAGGCGGCGCTGCCGGATGATGCGACGCTGCGCGCGCGGTTTGCCCAGGCGGGCGCCGGGCTGCCGTTCCGGCCGGGTATTTTCGCGCCGTTTTTTACGGCCGTCGCCGCCGCCCGCGCGGCACCGGCGTTGACGCTGGCTGATCTGCCGCCGGCGCTGGCGCTGCGGGTGCAATCCATGCTGGTGCAGAACGGCCCCGGCTGGACCGTGCTGGCGCCGCTGAACGCAGTCGCCGATCCGGCCGGCGTTGCGGCGGCGCTGGCAAAAGCCCCGGTGCCGGGCGTGCAATTGGTTGATCTTGAACATGAATCCGCTTCCTTGCTCCGGGTGTTTCAAGCCGATGCCTGCAAGCTCGCGGTGATCGGCAGCCTGGCGATTTTGGCCGTGCTGCTGGCGGGGCTGCGCGCGCCGCTCCGGGTTGCCAAGATCGCCGCCCCTCTGGCGGCCGCCGTGATCGTCACCGCGGCTTTGCTCACCTGCGGCGGCGCCAAGCTCTCGATTTTCATGGTGGTCGGGTTTTTGCTGATCATCGCGGTCGGCTCGAATTACTGCCTGTTCTTCGCGCGGCCGGCGCATGGCCAGGGCATGGCCGAGCGGTCGGTTGGCGCCATTGTGCTGGCCAATCTCTGCACGGTTGCGGCCTATGGGCTGATGTCGTTCTCGCGCATCCCGGTCCTGCACGATATCGGCATGACGGTGGCCATCGGCACGTTTTTGAGCCTGTTGTTCGGCGCCGTGCTGAGCCCGCCGGCGGCTTCGTGAGCCAGGAAGCCATTTTGCTGCGCCACGCGGCACCCGGCCCCGGCAAGGCGCGGCGGCTGCTGGTGATGCTGCCGGGTGCGGGGATGGCGGCGGAGGATTTTGCCGCCAATGGCCTGGTGGGCGCGCTGCATGAACGGCACCGGGACATCGAAATCATCGCCGCGCGCCTGCCGCTGGAGCTTTATCTGGACGGCCAAGCCGCAGACTGCCTGCATCGCACGGTGATCGAACCCGCGCTGGCGCAGGGCTATGCGCAAATCTGGCTGCTCGGCATTTCGCTCGGCGGCATGGGGGCGCTGAGCTATGCGGCGCTGCATGAAGACCTGGTGGCCGGGCTGGTGCTGCTGGCGCCGTTTTTGGGCACGCCGGGCACCATCGCCGGGATCGAGGCGGCGGGCGGTTTGCCGCACTGGACTCCAGGCGAAGTCACCACCGCGCCGGAAGCGCGCGTGCTGGAATGGCTGAAGGATTTTATCGCCCGCCAGCAGGTTCTGCCAAAACTCTATCTCGGCTATGGCGAGGCCGACCGCTTCGCCCGCGGCCACCGCTTGCTGGGCGCGCTGCTGCCGCCGGCACAGGTGGTGACGCGGCCGGGAGGGCATGACTGGGAGAGCTGGGCGGCTTTGTGGCGGCTGATGCTCGATGCCGGTTTATTTTAGAGCCGGATGACATTCTGTGGAATCGCTTTGCGATGCCACGGAATGTCTGAATCCGCCTCTAAAACATATCTAGAGGGCGATTCAGACATTAAGTCGATCCATTTCATGGATCGACTTAATGTCATCGCGCTCTAGCGGGGTGAAGCAAGCGCTGCTTTTTCTGTAGAAAAAGCAGCAAAAAGACTTTTATCACTCTGGAGCAGTGCCGGTTTCACAGTCATAAAAGTTTTTTGGCGCCGCTTTTTTTTAAAAAGCGACCGCTATACCGGCCGGATATAATCGGCCAACGGAAAAGAGGGAGACGGCCGCCATCGGCAAGTTTTATAGCGCGACCGCCAGCCTGCCCGGCCTGCATCCCGGCCCCAGCGCCGCGGAGGAAGCCGCCTATCGCCGGACATTTCCATATTACGCCGAGCTCTGCGCGCTCTCCGAAATCCGCAAGCAGCCCGGTTTTGAGGTGCCGTTGCAGAGCGGAATCGGCGGCCATTCTCTGCTCTATCTGGGCGGGGTGCGCCGCGACCGCTCGGCGCATTATCCCAGTTTGGCGCTGTGCGAGCCTGGCACGGCGGCTGACCATGGGGCGGGCATCAGCGTCAATTCGCACTACCGCAACGCCAATTGGGTCGCCGCCGATGGGCCGGAGTTTTTGTGGCGCGGCGCGCTCGCCCCCGGCGAAAGCCTGACCCGCGCCGGCTATGCCCGTACCCAGGAGCGCGCCAAGGCGATGGGCGTGCTGGACGGCGTGGAGTTCCACGACCATTTTTTCAGCGAAAAACCGGCCGGCATGGCGGACCGCGATTTTATGTATGAGATATCGGTGGGCACCGATTACGCCGCGCAGTTCGGCCGCGATATTTTTCGCGCCCGTATCCCGCTGGACCGTGCCCGCATGGGCGCGATGGTGGATTACCTCAACGCGCTGAACCGGCCCTACCGCGACGGTGTGCGGCGTTTTGACTGGAAGCTTTTCAACAATAATTGCTGCCATGTGGCGCATAATGCGCTGGCGGCGGCCGGGGTCTGGCGGCCATGGCCCACGGGCAGGTTTTTCGCGCTGGCCGCGTTCAATTTTCCGGTGCCGAAGAATGAGCTGGTCGATCTGATCCTGCGCGCCAATGATTTGCCGGTTGAGGATCCGTTGGCGCTCTATAACGATGACGCCGCGCGCCGCGCGCTGCTGGACACCGGCGCGCTACCCGTGGGCCCCGGCGCGCTGGTGATCGCCGCACCGGCGATCCGGGATAATGAGGTTTATGACATTGAGCGGCTCAAATTGATTTTTTTTGATAACCCGTTCTGGGGCGGCTACCAGACGCGGCTGGCGAGGATCCTCACCGACCCCCGATACACCGATCTGCGCGCCAATCTGCGGCATTTTGGCAAAATTTTTGCCGCCGCGCGCGCCAGGCCGGCAGCCTCGCCTCCGCCGGAAAACGGCGAGAAGCGGCAATTCGTGTTGCAATATCAGGCTTATCTCGCAGGCCAGGCGGCCAGCGCGGCGCGGCTGCTGGCCGATATGGACCATGCCGCGCCTGTGCAAATGGCATTGCCGTGAAACCGCTCGCGATCAGTGATTTTACGGTCGTGACGAGTGCCGCCGCCGGGCGGGACGCGACCATCGCCGCGTTGCGCGAGGGTGCCAGCGGCCTGGCACCTTGCGCGTTCGAGGCGCTGCCATTTCCAACCCATACCGGTGAGGTCGCCGGGCTGGACGCGGCGGTTTTGCCGGGCGAATTCGCGGCGTTTGACTGCCGCAACAACCGGCTGGCCATGCTGGGGCTGCAACAGGATGGGTTTTTGGGCTCTGTGGCGGCGGCGCGCGCGCGTTATGGTGCCGCGCGCATCGGCGTGTTCGCCGGCACCAGCACATCGGGCCTGCTGCAAACCGAACAGGCCTATCGCCGCCGGGACGCGGGGTCCGGCGCGCTGCCGGCGGATTTTGACTATGCGCGCACCCATAACACCTATTCGCTCGCGCGCTTTGTGCGGGCTGTTTGCGGTTTGCAGGGGCCGGCCTTCGTGGTCTCTACCGCCTGCGCCGCTACAGCGAAGGTTTTTGCGAGCGCGGCCCGGATGATCGAAGCCGGAATTTGTGACGCCGCCATCGTGGGTGGCGTGGACACGTTATGCGCGACCACGCTGTTCGGGTTCCACGCGCTCGGCGTGATCGCGCAGGCGCCGTGCCGGCCGTTCGACGCCGGGCGCGACGGCATTTCCATCGGCGAGGCGGCGGGGTTTGCCCTGCTGGAGCGCCTGGCACCGCGCCACGGCGCGGCGACAATATGCCTGCTGGGCGCCGGCGAAAGCACCGATGCGTACCACATGTCCTCACCCCACCCCGAGGGGCTGGGTGCGCGGCTGGCGATGGAGCGCGCCCTCGCCGCCGCGGGGCTTGAGCCTGGGCAGATCGACTACGTCAATCTGCACGGCACCGCGACGCTGGCGGGCGATTCCGCGGAGGACCGTGCCATGTCCGCTTTGTTCGGCAATGCGGTGCCGTGCAGCTCGACCAAGGGGGTCTCGGGCCATACGCTCGGCGCCTCCGGCGCGGTGGAGGCGGCGTTTTGCGCGCTGGCGATCCGGCACGGTTTCATGCCCGGCAGCCCGCATACCGGCGCGCTGGACCCCGGCTTCCAATCCCAATATGTGCTGCAGGGCCGGCCGGCGCGCATTGACCGCGCGATGAGCAACTCGTTCGGCTTCGGCGGCTCGAATTGCAGCCTGGTGCTGGGGCGGGCGGCGTGACACGGGTTTATCTGGATGGCATCGGCCTGTGGGGGCCGGGGCTGGAGGGCTGGCAGGCCAGCCATACGGTATTGGCCGGGCTGGGTGGCTACGCGCCGTCACCGCCCGGCGCGCCGCCGAACGCGCTGCTGCCGCCCAATGAACGGCGCCGCGCGGTGGAGACCGTGAAAATCGCGCTCGCCGCCGGTGCCGAGGCGTTCTCTGGCTCAGGGCACGACCCCGGCGAGATTGCGAGCATCTTTACCTCCTCTGGCGGCGATGGCGCCACGATCGACCAGATTATGACCGCTTTGGCGTCCGCTGACCGGTCGCTCTCGCCAACGCGCTTCCATAACTCGGTGCATAATGCGCCTTCCGGCTATTGGGGGATCGCCACCGGGGCGCGCGCACCCTCCAGTAGCCTGTGCGCCCATGATGGCAGTTTCGCCGCCGGGTTGCTGGAAGCCGCGGTGCAGGCGGTTACTGAAAACCGCGCCGTCGTGCTGATCGCCTATGATGTCTGCTATCCCTCGCCGCTCGGCCTGGTCCGGCCGATCGGCGGCGCGTTTGCCGTGGCGCTGCTGCTGGCGCCCGCACCGGGAGATGCAACGCGCGCCCTGCTGGATATTCAACTGGAACCAAACGCCCCGGCGACGCCCGCCGGATCGCCGGCGTTGGAAGCTTTGCGGCAGAACACGCCAGCGGCGCGCGTTTTGCCGTTGCTGGAGATACTGGCGCGCCGTGCGGTTGGCAGTGTGGTGTTGGAATATCTGGACGAGCTTGCGCTTGGTGTTGATGTTTTGGATTTAGGTGAAGGCAGCAATAATGTTATTTTTTGAGCCATTCCGTGCGCCCTCCGGCACCTTTCCAACGGCGCGTCACGCGACTGCGTGCATTCGCGCGTCACGCGACTGCGTGCATTCGCGCGTCACGCGACTGCGTGCATTCGCACGTCACGCGACTGCGTGCATTCGCACGTCACGCGACTGCGTGCATTCGCACGTCACGCGACTGCGTGCATTCGCACGACGCACCGGCGTGCATTCGCACGATGCACCGCCGGAACCTTGGGCGCCTGGGCCGGATTCAGACTTCGCTTCGCGCAGTCATCGGGACGCGAGAACCAAAAAATTTTTTATTCTGGGGGCAATGATGTTTTTACCAGCACCGCAACAGAGGAATCAAAAGTTTTTTTGCTGCTTTTTTTTCAAAAAAAGCAGTTCTTTCTTGTTTATACCAACGGTCATAAATGATGACCGTTGGTATAAGCCTCTCTTTATGCGCGTGGCCGCCCCACCAGCCCCAAGGGCGGTTGGTATTATGTGCACAGGATGATCGCGGATCGGGCCATGATTGCCGCGATGATTCCGCATGCCGGCGCGATGTGCCTGCTGGATGGGTTGCTGAACTGGAACGACAGCGCGATACGTTGCGTTTCGCGCTGTTATAGCGGTGCTGATAATCCGCTGCGGCGGGAGGATGGCACGCTTGGCATTGCCACCGGTATTGAGATCGCGGCGCAGGCGATGGCGCTGCATGGCGGGCTGACGGCGCCAGCGGGGGGCAAACCGGGCCAAGGGTTCTTGGCGAGTCTGCGTGATGTGCAATTCGCCGCCGCAAAGCTCGACACCGGCGCTGGTGATTTGATGGTGGACGCCGAGCGCCTGCTGGGTGATTCCAGCGGTGCGACCTACCGCTTTGCGCTAAGCCGTGGCGGCACCACGTTGCTCTCCGGCCGCGCGACCGTGCTGTTGAGGGCCGCGCAATGATGCGCGCTCTTGTTACCGGCGGCAGCGGCGCGATTGGCGCGGCGATTGCGCGCGCGATCGCGCAGGCTGGCCACCATGTTTATGTTCACGCTAACGCGGCGTTGGAACATGCGGCCGGCATCGCGGCGGAGATCACCGCGAGTGGCGGGTCGGCCGAAGCAATTCGGTTCGATGTGACGGACGCCGCCGAAACCAGGTTCGCGTTGGAAACGCTGCTCGCCGCCGGGCCGATCCAGATCCTCGTTAATAATGCCGGTATCCATGATGACGCGGTGATGCCGGGGATGCGGCCGGAACAATGGTCGCGGGTGATCGATGTCTCCCTCAACGGTTTTTTCAATGTCACTCAGCCGCTGCTGATGCCGATGATCCGCACGCGCTGGGGACGGATCGTTAATATCTCCTCGGTCGCCGCCATCGCGGGGAATCGCGGGCAGACCAATTACGCGGCGGCCAAAGCCGGGCTGCACGGCGCCTCGCGCTCTCTGGCGCTGGAACTCGCCAGCCGCGGCATCACGGTCAATACCGTAGCACCTGGCATCATCGCCTCGGCGATGAGCGAGGCGGCATTCGGAGATGAGGCGATCGCGCGGCTGGTGCCGATGAAGCGTGCCGGCCGGCCCGAGGAGGTCGCGGATTTGGTTGCCTTCCTCGCCTCCGACCGCGCCGGATATATTTCGGGTCAGGTGGTGTCGATCAATGGCGGGATGATTTAGAGGCTCATGCTTTGGCGCGCATTACACCCGACCAGATTGGTTCTGATGAACCAATCTGGTCGGAAAATGCGCTAGCGTAATTAAAAGTCTTTTGCGGAGCTTTTCTTCAGAAAAGCGACCGCTTGCTTTTCCTTATCTTCCCCACCAACAGCCGCGCGTGCATGGCCGCCAGCAGCACATTGTCCCGCCCATAGCGGAAATGCGACACGCCCCCGGCCTCGGCGGGCAGATAACGGACCGGTGCTGGAAGGTTGATGGCCGGCACGCCGCGCCAGGAGAGGCGCACGGCGGCCTCTGCGTCGAAGTCATAGCCCCGCATCGATCGGCCGGTTTCCATCACCGTCAGCAGGGCGGCTGCCGGGTACACCCGGAAGCCGAACAGGGAATCGCCAATCGCACCGCCGGTTTCGAACCGCGCCAGGGCATTGGAGAGCCGCCTGCCTGCGACGCGCACCCAGGGCGCGCTGTTATCGAAAATTGGCAGCCCAAGGATCATCGCATCGGGATGCTGTCGTGAAACCTCGAAAAATTCCGGGATCGAGGCCGCCGGGTGCTGGCCGTCCGCGTCCATCACCAGGACATGGGTATAACCTTGCCGGACAGCTTCGCGCAGACCCTCCAGCACCGCTGCACCCTTGCCGCCCCGGACGGCGCGCCGGAACAGCGTGAGCCCGCTGCGCGCGGCCAGCGTGTCGCCCGAGCCGTCGGTACTGCCGTCGATCACGACCCAGACGGGAAGCTGATGGCACAGCGCATCCGCCACGGTCTCAGCCAGCCGCGCGCCGGAATTATAGCTCGGGATTAGAACAAGCTGGGAAACAGGGGCGTATTGGTGGGTGACGTTGTTCAAACGAGTGAGTGCCCAGGAAGAGGAAGAAAGCGGTGCTTTTTTTGACATTTTTGCGCGCCCTCCGGCGCCTTGCCAACGGTGCGTCACGCATCTGCGTGCATTCGCAAGACACGTGACTGCGTGCATTCGCAAGACACGTGACTGCGTGCATTCGCACGACACACAAATGCGTGCATTCGCACGACACGCACCGTTGGAACCTTTGGCACCTCCGCCCGATTCAGACTTGCGCGCGCGAGCCGCTCCGACATCGGGACGGGTGAACCAAAAAAACTTTTGGTGCCTTTTGGCTATAGAAGCCGAACCATCTCAGCCCCAGAATAAAAAAAGTCTTTTGCGGAGCTTTGCTGCGAGACAAAGCGACCGCTTGCTTAAGCCGGCGCGTCCACCCTTGGCCGGACCGGTACGCTTCCCCGGTGCCGCAGATGCGCCAATTTGGTGATGTAATAGATCATCCGGAACAGATAGAGCCGCGAGCGCACTTGCCAGCCGCCGAACACGTCGCCGGCCAGCAGCGAGAGTACGGCTTCCTCCATGCGGAACCAGTTGCGGGGGGACATGAACAAATTGCGCATCGCCGGCTCGCGGATGCGGTAGATGAACCAGGAGATCGAGGCGAGAGATTGCTTTGTCGCGGACTCGTAGCGCCGCAGCGCTTGGCGCGCTTTGGCGGGTTGGCGCAGGCAGGTATCCACCGCGTCGGCGCCGTGGAACGCCATGGTCATCGCCAGATACACGCCGGTGGAAAACACCGGGTCGATGAAAGAATTCGAATCCCCGACCATGATGAACTTCCCGCCGCTCGCCTGGGTGGCGCCGTAGGAGTAATTGCCGGTCGCGTGCACATCCCCCAGCAGCTCGGCATTTTGCAGCCGGCTGGCGATTTCGGGGCAGGAGGCGATCACGTTTTTGAAGAAACTTGGTAGATCGGTGCCGCGGTTTTTGAAGAACGCGGCCGGGCAGACGGCGCCGACGCTGGTGGTACCGTCCGATAGCGGGATGAACCAGAACCAGCCATGATCGAACCAGACCACGCTGATATTGCCCTCCGCCCTGCCGGGCAGGCGGCGCGCGCCGGCGAAATGGCCATAGATCGCGGCGCTGTTGTTGCGCGGGTTGCGCTCCTTCAGGCCGAGCTGGGAGGCCAGCAGCGTGTCGCGGCCCGAGGCATCGACCACGAACGCGGCGGTCCAACGGCGGGTCTGGCCGTCACTATCGCGCGCCTCGATGCAGGCTGGCCCGTTTTCGGGGAAGGTGATTGATGTAACCCGGCAATCCTCGATCACCTCGGCGCCCTTGGCGGCTGCGTTCTTCAGCAGGATATGGTCGAAGGTGGAGCGGCGGACCTGGAAAGAATAGGGGAAGCGCTTATCCAGCGCGCCGGCAAAATCATAGGTGACTGTTTTGCCGTGATAGGCCGAGACGAATTCGATCCCGTATTTGCGCATCGAGCTTTGTTCGACCTCGGCACGGATGCCGAGCCGGTCGAACAGCGGCAGGTTCTGCGGCAGCAGGGATTCGCCGATATGGAAGCGCGGATGCCGGTCTTTTTCCACCAGCGTGACGCGGTGCCCGCGCTCGGCCAGCAATGCAGCGGCCGTTGCGCCGGCGGGGCCGCCGCCGACAACCAGCACATCGCAATCCGGCGGGGCGTTGGCAGAATGATGCTCGAGCTGGGTCAAATGAACGGATCCCCTTGCGTTTGCCGGCAGATGAAACACCGTATACTGAGCTAGCACAACGGCCCTATGGCCGATTTTCTAAGCATAGGCGCGGCACCATGTCCAATCATCAGGAACCTGTCCTCGCCGCCCCGCCGCCTGATCTTGGGCGCGCATACGCCGCCAATTCCGTGCGCGGCGGGCGTTTTGTGCGCGACATGTTCAACAACACCGCTCGGCATTATGATTTGGCCAACCGGATATTTTCCATGGGCTCCGGCGGCTGGTACCGGCGCGCCTGCCTGCACTGGGGGGGCTTGCGGCCCGGCATGCAGGCGGTGGACGTCGCCGTGGGCACCGGCCTGCTGGCCCAGGAAATGATCGCGCTGACAGGGGGGCAATGCGCCGTGATCGGCCTGGATGTCAGCGAATCCATGCTCGCCATTGCCAAAGCCAAGCTCGAAATACCGCTGGTTCAAGCGGCGGCGGAGGCGCTGCCGCTGGCATCGGCAAGCGCTGATTTCGTCGCCATGGGCTATGCGCTGCGCCACATCGCCGATATTCCGGCCGCTTTGCGCGAGGCGCTGCGGATCTTGCGGCCGGGCGGCACCGTTCTGCTGCTGGAGATCAGCGCGCCACGCCACCGGCTCGCCCGCGCATTGGCCGCGGCCTATATCGGCGGCCTCGTGCCGCTGATGTCGCTGGTGACAACGCGAGACCAAGGTGCGCGGACATTGATGCGCTACCACTGGGATACGATCTTGAACCATATGCGACCAGAAGCGGTGCAGGGGGCACTGGCGGCAAGTGGCTTTAAAAACGTCGATTGTTGGTCGGAGCTGGATTTGTTCCATTGCTATGCCGGCACCAAGGATCTGGAAAATGCCACATTGCCGCCTGTGTTCCGGTCGAAATCGGCGAGAGAGAATTTTTTCTTTTAAGCAAGTGGGCGCTTTTTTTTAAAAAAGCGACCGATTTCTTACCTGCGCTCGGTACCCTCAATCCGGCCTTTCGCACTGGCGCGTTGGGCTACGGAATCGTGCAGTGTGCCGGCGGCGCCGAGGCCGAATTTTGGCATGTTCACATAGATGGATTCCGATTTGCCTGGCGAGATGATGTAGGTTTCGTGCCAGATGCCGACATCGCCATTGGTGCCGATGGCTTGGTTGAAGGCGCGCCAGGCCGGCAGATGGGATTGGTTACGGTCCTGCGCGTAGGCCGTTAGCTGCGCGAAGCTGCGCCAGTATTGCACGACCATGGTGTTGGGAAACCCAAAATGCACGCGGAAATGCAGCAGCCCGAGTTCCGGTTTTTGGCTGAGTTCCTGCAGCATGCGCGGCATTGCCTTGAATACTGGGAGCCAAGTCGGCTTCCAGGGTTTGTTCAGCCGGACACCGATGAGAAAGAGCACAAACTCTCCCTCGATTTCGCCGCTGACGCGCCGGTTATTGGTCACCGTTTTGCAAGACCCTGCATGAGAGAGGCTTCAACCCTAAGGCGGAAAGGCAAAACCGGTCAATTCGGTCTGCAAGGCGGCTGATCGAGCCGGGTTCGGACGACATGGGTGCTGGGAGGCTGATTAAGAAAAATTAACTAAATCAATGGCTTAAAAGACAGAAACCAAGCTATGATGCCGCCGATGGTTGCATGCCGATGGTCGTGGTTCCGGTCTCCTGAAGCTGCCCAAGGGCTTGGTATTGCGGATGATTTTGCCGTGGCGCCGGGCGGCCGGGCGGGCGCATGAGGCCAGGCCGGCGCCCGGTTGTCATGGTCTGTTACAATCAATTACGGCATAATTACTTACCCTTTTCCATATCCGTGTCATGGCGGGCGCTGCATCTGGGACCAATCGGCGAGCCTCTTGCGGGCAATTTCTTGACATTGATGAGGCTAAGTTGCGCTCCATAATCGTTTTTGGCGGCTCTCTCCTGGCGGCAGTGCTGCCGGCGGCCCCGTTTGCGCGGGCCGATGCGCCGCCTTCGGTCGTCGTCACCAAGGTGATCCAGCAGAATATCGCGCCCAGCTTCAGCAATATCGGCCATGTGGTGGCGATCCAGTCGGTCAAGCTGGTGCCGCGGGTGACCGCCTTTATCGACCAGGTGAACGTCCTGCAGGGCAGCGATGTGCATGCCGGGCAATTGCTGTTTACGCTGCAGACCGCGCAATACCAGGCCGCGGTGCAGACCGCGCAGGCCAATCTGGAATCCGCGCAGGCCGCCTACACCAATGCCGAGCTCGCCTATCAGCGCGCCGCGCATTTGAACGCCACCGGGTTCGAGGCGGATTCAAACCTCGATTCCGCGATGGCGACGCGCGATGAGGACCAGGCGAACGTGCTCTCCGCGCAAGCCAGCCTCGCCACCGCGCGGCTCAATCTCAGCTATTGCCAGATCACCGCGCCGATTGACGGGCGGATCGGCGCGGTTAGCATGACCAAGGGCAATCTGGTCACCACCACCTCCGGCACGCTGGCCACCATCAACCAGCTCAACCCGATCCGGGTGGAATTCGCGGTCAGCACCGATAGCCCGATCCTGAGCGCGGCGCAGAGCGGCGCCAGGGAATCCCAGTTCCGCCTGACGCTCGATCTGCCAGACGGCAAGCCCTATCCCGCGCCCGGCAAAATCGCGTTTTTGGATAACGAGGTCGATAGCTCGACAGGTACGGTGAATGTGTACGCGGATTTCCCCAATTCGCAGGCTTTGCTGCTGCCCGGCGCCTATGTGAACGTGAACACCGCCCCCGCGAAGCCGGAGGAGGCGTTGCTGCTGCCGGTCGCGGCGGTGCAGACCGACCAGAACAGCCAATACGTGCTGGTGGTGGGGCCGGATAACAAGGTGGCGCAGGATAACGTGGTTCTGGGCGACCAGATCGGCCAGAATTTCGTGGTGAAATCCGGCGTCAAGCTCGGTGACGAGGTGATCGTCGATGGCATCCAGAAGGTGAAGACCGGTGAGGTGGTAAGCGCCACCGAGGCAACCGCCGCCGCCCCGGCCAGCGCCCCGTAAGCCGCGCCATGCTCTCAAAATTCTTCATCACGAAGCCAAACTTCGCGATCGTCATCGCGCTGGTCATCACCATTGCCGGGCTGGTGTCGTTCTCGGCCATCCCGGTCGCGCAATACCCGAACGTGACACCGCCGCAGGTGACGATCTCGGTCACCTATCCAGGCGCCAGCGCGCAGACCATGGTGAACACCATCGCCGAGCCGATCGAGGAGCAGGTAAACGGCGCCCCGGGCGAGATTTACATGCAGAGCAGCAGTGCGAGCTCGGGCACCTACTCGCTCACCGTCACCTTCGCGATCGGCACCGACCCGAATATCGACCAGGTGAACGTGCAGAACCGCGTGCAGATCGCCGAGGCGCAATTGCCGGCCGAGGTACAGTCCGAAGGGATCACCGTGCGCGCCGCGTCCAGCACCTTCGTGCTTGCTGTTAGCCTGTATTCGCCGGATAACAAATACAACGCGCTGTATATTTCCAACTACGAATACATGCATCTGCAGCAGATCCTGGCGCGGCTGCCGGGGGTCGGGAACACGCAGATTTTCGGCCAGCGCGAATACGCCATGCGCATCTGGCTGAACCCGGTGCAGATGACCGGGCTCAACATCACCACGGCCCAGGTGATCTCGGCGATCG
>Ga0116230_10001565_pt1 | contig 21887 bp, 19 predicted proteins | sample S1TSphfallax_3_FD_88678 | JGI IMG/M metagenome (GOLD analysis project Ga0116230, IMG submission 88678) | Host-associated microbial communities from peat moss isolated from Minnesota, USA - S1T2_Fd - Sphagnum fallax MG | ecosystem: Host-associated > Plants > Peat moss > Unclassified | place... | reverse complement strand
CGGTGAGCAGCGCCACTGCGAACGCGGTCCAGGTGATCGGGAGCGCTTCGGCCGCCGTCGCGACAACGCTTCGCTCTCGGGAACGTAAACCCAGCAACCGCAGATCCACGATGGCGATGGAACCGATGACCAAGGCGAGCGCGAGCACATGCACGCATTCGATCCACGGAAACAGCGTCTCGCCTTCACGGACCGCCGACGCCACCGCGGTATCCTGAAGCGTTTGCAGTGCGGAGTCGAGCATCAGGCGCTCTGCACGTAGGCGATCCAACGGCCGGCAAACAGGATGGCAACCCAGAGCGGCAACGATAAGTATCCGATCAGTCTGGCCCGCAAGCGTCGCGAGGCTGATTCATCCCAGTAGGGCCCATGCTTGCGCATGGGGAGTTGACAGCCAAGCGTCACGACGGCGGCCAGCAACAAGAGGCACATTTTCAGGATGAACACCGGATTTTGCAGCGAGCGCGCAGGCTCGGCGATGATGAGCGTCGCGCCCGAGACCAGTAAAATGGGTAGTGCATACCAGACGGCCGGCAGATACCGATTCGCCACCACCTCTATCGATTGCTCACGCGTGGCCAAGCCCACGAGCCGCAGATCGACCATCAAGACGGAGATCATGACGGCGGCAACCGCGACGATGTGCACGGTCTGGATGGCCGGTATGGCCCACTCGGTCGTCTGAATGGCCTGGCTCAAGGGCGTCGCCGCCAGCTGCGTACAGAATGCGTCGAGCGAGCGCAGCACTATCGGCCAGTCCCGTTCCGTGCCTGATTCGGATACCAATAGACCACATGGCATGATTCACAGGCCGCGTCGATGAGTCCGCCGGCGTCCAGCAACCGGTCCGCGTCCTTGGCATCGATGGCGGCAAGCGCCTTTTGCGCGGCAGACTTGAGGCTCCGGGCATGCCGCGCAAAAGCACGCGGATTCGCATCGATCAGTCGTTGAATCTCCGAAGTGCGCAGCTCTCCCGGCCCCGGTTCCTTCTCGAAGGAGGCGACCCGTCGGCCCGGGATGCCCAATTCGTCCACCGCGCCGATCAGCGCGAGCGCACTCTGATGCACGGCATCCCACTGCGCCGGCGTTCGCGGCCGGCGATCTTCTTCACCATTCGCGGAGGCGATGAACGCGACCGAATCCCACAAAACGTCCGCCGACGGATCGACGCGCGTGTCCATGAGTTCCTGGATCGTCAATGCGGATGGTGTTCGGCCGCCGGGCGCGGTGCTTGGTTGGGCCGTTTCGGCCGCAAGGGGCACGAACATTGCGGCTGCAATCCAGCAGCGCCGATTCAGTCGCATGATCAATTCTCCAAACGCACCCAAGCGTATCATATTGCCAAAAATCGAGACGCGTGTGGCGGATGGAGTTCGATAAGCATATGCCAATTTCTAATCAGTCGAGCTTTGGACGGCGCGGTTGTGTCGCGCTCCTGGCACTGTTGACCTGCGGTACGCAGATTACGGCGCACGCCGACGCGCAGCGGTCCACGCCGAACCGAGCAGTGCCCACAGCGACCGAGGTCGCACACCCCATCACGTTCAGTGAGGAGACCCGCATCCGTCAAGACCTGGTGCAGGTGGCCTTGGGCCGGGAACCGGCGGACCTGGTGATCCGCGGAGCGACGCTGCTCAACGTGTTCACGCTGATGTGGGAACCGGATCAAGACATCGTCGTCCGTGGCAAACGCATCGCCTGGGTTGGACCCTCGGGGGAGTGGAGGGGCCGGTGCGCGAACATCTTCGATGCCAAGGGACTCTGGGCGGTGCCGGGATTCGGCGAATCACACAAGCACATCGAGAGCACATTGTTGTCGCCCGAGTGGGAAGCAGCCCTGGTCATTCCCCTAGGCAACACCTGGACCACGGAGGGTTCGCATGAGTTCTCCAACGTGAGTGGCCCTCACAATGTGGAGTTCTGGGAAACCGCGCAGGCGCGCGGCAGTCCACTCAAGATCTTCACCGCTTTGGGGTCGGCGACGCCGCCCTCGGCGTTCGAGGTGGGCGGCGGAAACTATGCTTATCAAGAGATCGCGCGCAACATCCGCAAGAGCCTCTCGGTCCAGGGCCTGGATGAAGTCATGGATTGGCCGGCCGTTTCCAATCCGACGCACCCTGGCTACCAGCGCATCTGGGAAGACATTCAGGCAACACGTGACAATCGCGGCGTGATCGACGGCCATGGTGCCGGCCTGCGCAGCCTCGACACCATCAATGCCTTCGCGGCCGCGGGTCTGTCGAGCGATCACGAGACGCGCGTCGCCGAAGAGGCCTGGGACAAGCTGCGCCATGGTCTTTTTCTGCAGATGCGTGACGAAAACATCGAGCGCGCCTTTCCGTTGTTCGTCAAGAACGGACTCAAGGATTGGTCGAACATTTCGCTGGTCACCGATGACCGGAACGTGGCGGACAGCATCAAACAAGGCACCATGAATCACCATATTCGACTCGCCATCGAGATGGGTGCGCCGGCGGAAGCCGCGTATGCCATGGCGAGCCTGAATCCGGCGAAGCACGCTCACATGGATCCAATCGTGGGGTCGATCGCGCCAGGTCGCTATGCGGACGTGGTGCTGCTCACGTCGGTCAAGGACGTCGCCATCAAGTACGTGTTCGCCAACGGCGAACTCGCGGCGAAGGAAGGGAAGTACCAACTCCCCGTACCGAAGATCAACTGGCCTGCGTGGGCCACCGACACGATCAACATCGGTCGTAAACTGTCCCCCAAAGATTTCGAGATCCTCGCGCCGCCCGGTAGAACGACAACGGTCACGGCCGCGATCCAGAGTCCGTTCTATACGGACGCCGAACAGAAAACGGCAACTCTGACGGTGGTCGGCGGTGTGGTACAGCGCGACATCGCGCACGACATCGTCAAGGTTGCGATCGTCGACCGGTATACCGGCAGGGCCAAGCTCGGCAAGATGTTTTGGACGGGCATGGGGCCGAGGACGCCGAATTCGGCGGTTGCCACGTCCGTGTCGCACGACCTGCACAACATCACCGTGATCGGCAGCAGCGATGAAGCCATGGCCACCGCGGTCAACCGCATCGCCGACCTGCACGGCGGCATCGTGCTCGTGAACGATGGCAAGGTGACCGCGGAAATGCGGCTCGAGGTCGGCGGCCTCATGACCAGCCGACCGATCGCGGACGCGGCGGCCAGCATGGAGGATTTGTATGCCAAGTCGGACGGCATGGACTGGATCGCGAACCCCGGCTTTCCGAATCGAGTGCTGTTCGCGATGATCACGTGCAGTCCTTTCACGTGGCGGCTGGTCGTTCCGTACCCGGGCAATCCATCCGGCCTCGTCCTGTTGCAGACGGGCAAGACCATGCCCATCGTGTGGTAGGTCGAAACAGTGACCCATGCGCGGAAAACTTGCACTCGCCCTTGGTTTTCGCTTGGCGATCGGTCTCCTGTTGACGACCGGAATGACCCCGCTCGCGGGCGCGCATTCCATGACCATGACCCAGGTTCTCGTGTCGTTTCGCAGCGCCGACATCGCCGTGACGATCAACATCGACCTCACTCTCATGCTGGGCTCGCCCGAGCGCTACTACGAAGTCGCGACTGAGCCGCCACCACTACGAGACGCCGACATGCGACGGATCGTCCCGCAAGTCCTGGACGCTCTGCAGCTTCACGTGGGACAAAAGCCCCTCAAGCTTGCATTTCAGTCGTTCTCCGCGATCAATGCACGAAAATCGGACTATCTCGACGGCACCACCAGCAACCTATCGACATTCCGATTCGTCGCCGCCCTCCCCGCCGACGCAGAACCATTGACGCTCGTCGTGCCGATCGGCGCCGCGATCGACTACCCCATTGCCTACACGGTGCAAATCCCCGCCGCACACATCTCCGTCACGCGTTGGCTCGAAAACGGCATGCATTCAAGCGAACCCTTCGCATGGGTCGACCACGTCCCGCTGCCGACCGCCACCGCGGCGGTACCGCCAGCCCAGATCGATCCGGACGCGCTCCCGTGGCCACGGCAGTTGTTGCTGTATCTGCGTCTCGGCTTCAATCACATCGTCCCTGAAGGCGCCGACCACATTCTCTTCGTGCTGGGCCTGTTCTTCTTGGGCGTCACCTGGCGCAAGCTCTTGTCCCAGACCACGGTGTTCACAATCGCCCACGCGACCACGCTGTTTCTGTCCACCTACGGTATCCTTCGGCTGCCGAGTCGAATCGTGGAACCGGCGATTGCACTATCCATCGCCTGGATTGCCATCGAAAACATCGTCAAGCCGAGGCTCGGACCCGCGAGGCTTGCCATCGTGTTCGGCTTCGGATTGATTCACGGTCTCGGCTTTGCGGGCAGCCTGAGCGACGTGCCGTTCCCCAAGAAGGAGTTCCTCGTCGCGCTACTCGGCTTCAACTTCGGGGTCGACTTCGGCCAGCTATTCGTGATCGCGGTCGCTTTCCTGGCCGTCGGCTGGTTCCGCGACAAGGCTTGGTTCCGCGGCAGAATCGCCGTTCCATGCTCTATCGCGATCGCCGCCGTGGGCCTGTTTTGGGCGGTCCAGCGCATCGTGTACTACGGCACTCACTGAGCGCGAGTGCCCGCATTGTCTTGCCGGCCCGCATCCAGCTAGACTCGTCGAAGACCCCCAACTCCACCCTGGAGCCTGTGATGACCGAGTTTATCGACACCATGCCGAAGGCGGAGTTGCACGTGCATTTAGAGGGCACGCTGGAGCCGGACTTGAGCTTCGCTCTCGCGCAGAAGAACGGCGTCGTGCTGCCCTACGACTCGCCGGAAGCGCTGCTCGCCGCCTATGATTTTCATGATCTGCCGTCCTTTCTCGCCATTTACTACAAGGCGATGGAGGTGCTTCAGGACGAGTCGGACTTCTACGAACTCACGTGGCGATACCTGCAGAAGGCGCGGGACCAAAACGTCGTGTATGCCGAAATGTTCTTCGACCCGCAGGCTCACACCTCACGCGGCATCGCTTTCGACACCGTCATTCGCGGCATTCGCCGCGCGCAGGAACGGGCGGCGACGGAATTGGGCGTCGAGACCCAGCTCATCCTGTGCTTCTTGCGCGACCTGCCAGCCGAGTCCGCCATGCAAACCCTAATGGAGGCGCTGCCATACAAACACTGGCTCATCGGTGTGGGACTGGACTCGGATGAGAAGGATAATGCTCCGCTGAAGTTCGCGGCGGTGTTCGCGCGCGCCCGCAGCGAGGGCCTGAAGCTCACCATGCACTGCGACGTGAATCAGAAAAATACGTTGGTCCATATCGGCCAGGTGTTGTTCGATATCGGCGTCGACCGCATCGATCACGGCATCAACGCTCTAGAGGATGTCGCGCTGTGCGAAATCATTCGCGAGCGAGGCCTCGGACTCACGGTCTGCCCCGTCTCCAACCGATTCTGCGTTCAGGACCTCACGGCCACCCACCTGCGCCGCATGCTGGCGCTCGGCATGCGCGCCACCGTGAATTCGGACGACCCGGCCTACTTTCGAGCCTATATGAATGAAAACCTCAATGCCCTGCACGACGAGGGCAACATGACCCGTGACGAGATCGTCGAACTCGTCCGCAATGCTTTCAAGGTGGCGTGGCTCGACGAGCCCAAGCGGCATGCCTACCTCGAACGTCTGCAACATCACATCGGTGGGGCGGCCTGAGCCAACCGCCCCGCTTCGCTCAAAATTTGTATCGCAGCGTCAAGTCCACGGACAACGGATCGGACTGCACCAGGAAATCGTTGCCATAATACGGTGGGGAAGATTGCCAGTTTCGGTGGTCCAGCAGATTGTAGATCGACAGCTTGATGTCGTACGGTCCCGCTTTGTAGTAACCCGCGAGATTGACGGTGTATTGCCAGGGAATGTGCGGAGTCTGGTAGTAACCATTGGCACCGACCACCGAGAGCGGCACGATTCCGCCTGATCCGAGGATCGTCCCAAATCCGTCGTTCAGCGCCGCGGCATTCGTGGCTGGAACATTGATGTAGCCCGACGACGTCGTGTCGATCGGTCCGGTCACCTGAACACCGAGACGCGCCCCGAACCCGGAGTTGAACTGATAGTTGCCGAGCAGGTTGAAGGTTTGTTGCGGTACCCCGGGATCATTGGAGCTCTGATTCGGCTGCCACACGATGAGCGACGCCGCGCCATCGATGAAGGTGCCGGGGTATGCGGGGAAATTATAGAAACTATCGGGCACCGTGAGAAGCGTGCGAATGAAGGAGTAGCTCGCCGTGAAAAACACGTTGCCGTTCGGCTGATAATTGAGTTCAGTCTCGATACCGCGAATTTTCGCCTGAACGGATTCGGTTCCGTTGGCGCCCGCGGGCACGAGACGCCGTTGGTCGAAAATCGCGGAACCGATGAACAAGGTCTTGTTGAGAAGGCTGAATTTCAGCCCCGCTTCGGTCAGGCGGCTGTTTTGCCGGAAGGTCGCACTGGGATCTCCGGCATAGGTACCGACGCCGCCATCCCCCGAGGCACCGCTGATGTTCTGCGTATAGTCGAATGTGAAGTACGCGCTTGCCCAATCCTCGAATTGATACAACGGACTCACATTGGCATTGGAGATCCCATACCACGGCGTCGACACCGCGGCCGGCAGATCGGTCGCCGTAAAGGCGCCGGCCACTTCCGGCAGAGGATCCCTCTCATTGGCATGCGCGAGATCGAGCCGGCTACCGTACAACACCGACAGTTCGGGTGTGAACAGCAACCGATGCTCGAAATAGAGCGCCGCGTCGTAGAGATTCGAGATCGACGAGTTGCCGGCATTGATCGAGTCGCGACCGGACGTGCCATACTGAATTCGACCCATGGCGGACACATACGGTACCGAATCGTCCGCTGCCTGGTTCGCGGACGGAAATACGAAGCTCGCGCCCGGTCCGGTCAGATCGTACGCGCTGACCGGTTCGCTGCTGAAGTTCGAGATGTAATTGACGTGAGCGAACCGCAGGCTGGTGCCAAAGTTGATCTCGTTGCCGATGGTATGCCCCGAGAGGGCCCAGTCGAACTTCGTGGTGACGCCGGCGCGATTCTCGAGCGTCCAAGACCCTTTGGACGAATCGGCATAATAGTATTCGGCCTGATTGTCGCGATTCTCATAGTTGAAAAACGTGTTGTTCACGGCCGAACCGAAGCGTCCCAACTCCCATGTTTGAATCAATTGGGCATTGTAGAGCAGCGCGCGGGCGGACGTACCCGGTGACTCGTCCAGCGTGATCTTCGGATTCAGATAGACGGGATTGCCTAGGGTCAGGAACGTGCCGAAGCCATAGATATCCGCGTTCGGTACGGAGCCGGTGAGATACGCACGGTCGTCGATCAGCGCCTGGTTCACCCGATTGATGCCGACGTCCTCCTGATAGTGGGCGTACGTCACCTCACTGTTGAACTGAAACGAATACGTATCCGACGGATGGCCGACGATGACGCCATAGAATGACTGCTCGTCGAGAAAATGACCGGTGAAATAGCCGTGACTCTGCTCGCCGGAGTAGCTGATTCGCCAGGCAAGACTTGTGCCCTCGAGCGGGCCCCCGAAATCGGCGTTCCAGCGCTTGACCCCGAGGCTGGAGGCTTCACCGGTAACGGAGCCCTTGAAATTCGCCGTATCGGGCAACTTGGTGATGAAGTCCACGGACCCTCCCACGCCCGGACCCGGTCCCGCAATGACGCTGGCCGGCCCTTTGGTGATGTCGATGGTCTCGATGCTGTTGTAACTCAAGGGAGGACCATAGCCGCCCGAGGTGAAGCTCGAACGCATGCCGTTGATGAACACATCGCCCGTTTGCCCACGAATACGCGGCACGTTCGGCCCGCCGAAGGCGGAATCGGTGTAAGCGCTCGACGTCAAATACGAAAAACCACGCGGATCTTGGAGGTTGACGTTGTCGAGTTGCGCATGCGAGAGCATCGTCGTGTTCCGCGGCGTTTCCATCACGCCGAGGTCGAGACCGTAAGTGGACGTCGAGGAGAGCGACGTCGGCATGATGTTCTCGTCGACCGCCACCGATCTGACTTCGATTGCCTCGATTTCCTGAGGCTCCGTACCCGGTTTGGACGGCTCCGGACCCGCATCAGCTGCGGAAACACTCATTGGCGTGGCCCACGCAGCAACGGTCGCCGTTCCAAACAATAACCACGTGCTCCGGGCACCCGCTCGGTTCTGAACTGTCACTCGATCCCTCTCCCATTTTTTGATCAAACGATCGTCAATCGCATCCGCCATCGATCTCGCTGCTTCGCTGCGTCTACAAGGTCACCGAACCTCCCTGAGATTGCGCCGCCTGGGCAGAGCCGCTCGCTCGGAGGTAGACCGAGACGGTCACCCCGGCGAGAACCGACCCTAGGAACGCATAGATCACGTAAGAATATGGCCGGGGCGGCGTCGGGTAGACGCTCAAAATCAGTACGACGAGGAGCAAGCCGCTCGCAGTGACCGCGACGAGCAGGTCGCCCCGTTTCAGCTCCCGACGCCGCTTCAAGTACAGCGGCAGCGCAATGACGCTGAACAGGTAACCGCCGATGATGCCGATCGAACCGAGCTGCACGAGAAGGTTGAACGCGGTGCCGGTATCCACTCCCCAGACGATCATCGCCAAGGGCATGGCGAGGCTCACCAGCGAGATCAGCGCGATGGCCCGGTGCGGCGTCGCGACGCGCAGGTGCGCATGGCCGAAGCTTGGCCAAAATTCTCCCTCGCGCGCCATTGAAAAAAGCACGCGCGCCGCGACCGTCAAACATCCCAGCGCGCAGGCAAAGTAGCTCAATGCGACCCCGAGCGAGCTCAGTGGGCCGAGCCATGGAACCTGCAGCACGTGAGCCAAGGAATCGAAAGGCACGGTGAGACCGCTGGATTGCCCCGTGATCAGGCCCCGATTGCCGAGCGACACCATGCAATAACTCGCAACGAGATAGAAGATCGACAATGGCAGCATGCAGCCGAAGATGGCGCGCGGAATGGCAGCCTTCGGGTTGTCCGACTCTTCGCCGAGACTGGTGGCGCCCTCGAATCCGGCCATCAACATGAATGCCACGACGAGTCCCCCTTGGAGACCGCCAAAATGCACGCCGGACAAGCCGATCTGCGCATGATCGATCCATGCGTGCGCCCGCGTCATGCCGAGCAGTACGAGAATGGTCATCACCGTGAGCGAGGTTGCCTCGATGATGAGCATGAGGTGGGTGGACAGCTTGACGCCCCGAAACGCGGCGGCCCACGCAGCGAGCGACAGCAGCACCGTGAGCAAGACCACGCGAGGGACCGAGTTGGCGGGCCCGAACCATGGAGTGACCAAAAAATCCAGGTAGATTGCCGAGCCGAGAAGCGCCGACGGGATGCAATACGATATTCCGAGAAAATACACCCAGCCGCCCCATAAGCCCCCGCGACGGCCGAAGCCTAAGCGCGCGAAGGCCGCCAGCGAACCGGCCGAGGCGTGCAAGCCCGCGAAGCGCAGCACGCTCAGCATCACGACGAGAAAGATGCTCAACGTCACCAGCAGCAGCAGCCAGGTGCCGTTGCCGGCACTGACGATCAGCAAGGGAATGATGATGCTGATGGTGCCGGCCGGCGAGAGCACACCGAGTGTCTGGGCAAAGTTCTCGAGCAGAGACACGCCGCTTCTGCGCAGACCACCGGGAGCGGCGCCGTTCGCGGAATCGAGTGAACCCGATGACTTGGACGCGCTCATGAGAGGACTCTCAAACCGCGCTCATGCCGAGCGCCGCCCAATACTTTCGATAGGCGACGGAGAACACGTCCGAGGCGATGTGCCATTCCACGCCGCGATCGAGCGGCAGCGTCACCGGACTTTGCGACTCCACCATGATCCGGTCCTCTTCGTTGACCGCATCTTGGAAACGAAACCAATCGCCCAAGGATTGATCCTGATCGTGATCGCGCGATTTCAGGATGAAGATCTGGCTCTCGCCGGCCGACATGGGCGAGGCCACGTCGCAGATATGTTCGATCCCGTTGGTATAGTGCAGCGTGAGGCGAGTCGCGAAGGGAAACGTCACTTCATACTCGGTATCGAGATCGCGGTACACCGGCGCCGCTTCGAACGTCGCCCCATCGAAGATCGGAACCACGGCGTCGAAATAAAGCCCATGAGGACGCGACTCGACCGTATAGGGCTTGACGACGGGGTGCTCGGTGCTGCCGAAGGTACCGGCATGAACCGTCGCGAAGTGCGCCAGATCGTTGAAATTCTCTACATGTCGGGCAGGAGAGGTTTTCCAAATCGCGTGCATGCTGCAGCGCTGATTGCCGCTTTGTTCGAGGACCGCCCAATCCGGTATGGGCAACGTGGGCGTTCCTGATAAACACACCCAGATCAGTCCATAGCGCTCCTCGGCCAAACACGTTGGAATGCTGAACCGGTCGGGAATCCGTCCGGCGTGCGGGTCGCCCGGGATGCGGGTGCAGACGCCGCGCCCATCGAACTCCAGGCCGTGGTAAGGACAAATGAGCCGGCCACGGGACAGCGTGCCCAAGCTGAGCCGTGTTCCGCGGTGGGGACAGCGATCCAGAGCCACGGTCAGCCTTCCCTCGAGACGATAAATCACGAGATTGACATCGAGCAACCGCGTGCCCAACGGCCGGTTTTCGGCGACGCTCTCGCTGAGCGCCACGGCGTGCCAGTAGTGAGACAAGATGTCCCAGTCGTGGGGCGTAAAGGACGCGCGGTCGGGATAGGCGATCGCATTCATCAAGGGGGCTCCGTGTTGACCGCGGCAGAAGGCGCTGGCGCAATATTGGGATTCCACGAGTGATTCCACGAGTGGCTGAGCCCATTGGCGGCGATCTCGGCCAGCATGGACTCCGATAATCCGAAGGCCTCGGCGGCCAGGGTATATTCGCGATTGAGTGTGGTGGCGAACAAGCCCGGATCATCGGTATTGATGGTCACGCGCAACCCCGCGTCGATCATGCGCCGTATCGCGTGCTCGGGCGAATGCAAATCCCGCCAGACCGTCGTGTGCAGGGTCGTCGTCGGACACACTGTGAACAGCACGTCGAGTTCCCGGCATCGTGCCATCAGCTCAGGATCGTCGACGATGTGATAGCCATGGTCGATGCGCCGGCACCCCAGCAAATCGATCGCGTCTCGTACATATTCCGCCGGCCCATCCTCGCCTGCGTGCGCGGTTACCTGCAGACCATGCGCCCGTGCCGCGGCAAATAGCGGTGCGAACTGGGCGGGCGGATGCGGCCTCTCCGCGTAGTCCAAGCCGATACCGACCACCTCGGGGGGGCGATAGCGCAATACCGTGTCGAGGAATGCCATCCCGCGATCGAGCCCGAGTTCGCGGTTGTGCGCGGGAATGAGTCGTGCCACCAGCCCGAAATCCGCGCGCGCGGCGTGCATGCCGGCGACGATGCCGTCGACCATCGAGCGATAATCGATGACGGTGTCGTGCGCAGCAGGGCTAAAGAAGAGCTCCACATAGCGCGCCCCACTGTGAGCCGCGCGCTGTAGCGCCTCGTACGTGGTGTCGTGAAAATCGTCGGGGTCCCGCATGCAGTTGCAGACCTGACCATAGACTGCGAGAAAGGCCGCAAGATCCGGAAATTGCCCTGCTTCGGTACCGGTTCCATTCAGGTCGGCGACGCCATACTTGGCGCGCAAGCGCGCAAACAATGCAGGCGAGACGGCGCCTTCCAAATGAAGGTGCAGTTCAGCTTTGGGCAACTGTTCGATGAAGGCCGCGATCCTGCTCATGGGTCGACCGGGTTGGCTTGACGATGTTCATAGGTGGCATCCAATCGGCCCAACAAATAATCACGGACCGAAATGGGTGGGTATCGCGACGTCTCATTGGGTGAGGCCATGACGGGTGCAACGATCGCGTCCGGATTGGGGTCCAGGAAGAACGCAATGGAGTAGCGTTCCGCGTCCGGGATGCGCACGCGATGGGGTGTCGATCGGTAACGATCATTCGTCCAACGCATCAAACAGTCGCCAATGTTACACAACAACAAATCCTTCGTATCGGCGACCTCGACCCAAGTCCCGTCGAGTTGACGCACTTCGAGCCCCGCCACCCCATCGGTGGCCAGCAAGGTGATATTCCCGTAATCGGTGTGCTCGCCGGCGCCGGGCTGACCCGTCGCGGGAGAGGTCACCTGCGGTTCTCGTGCCGGGTAATGCAGAAGCCGTAAGACGGCGGCCGGCATGGCAATCCTCGGATCGAAGTAATCCTCTGCCAACCCCAGGTCAATGCTGATACCCCGATGCAGGACCTGCCCAATCTTGAAACATCGGTCGTAGTAGTCGAGCATGGTATCGCGCCATCCCGGGATGTCCGGCCATAGATTGACCCCGCGCAGCGGCCGTTGCGCGAGGATCTCGGGATGAGTCGGTTCCAACTCCAAACCTATGTTGAACGCCTCTTTGCGATCGGGCGGCGCATCCGCGTTGAGCCGCTCCGCCTCCATCTCGACGTAACCCCGATTGTGAGGCGATAGGGAGATGGACAAGCGGCGCTTTTGCACCATCGGCAGGCTGAAGAACCGTCGAGAGGCCTCGAAGAGCGCGGTTCGCGAGGCCGCTCCGATCCCATGACCCGACACGCAGAAAAATCCGGTCTCGCGGCAGGCCGTGCCCAGTATGGCAACCGCCTCGCGCCTGTCGCCTGCCGAGGCGCTGGTCAGCATTCGCACATCGACGGTGGGAAAGTGGAGCACGCTGCGAAACCTCGAACCGTTGGAGCGCTGTGACTTTATAAGATATTGTGTGTTTCGATCAATCAGAGATTTGTGGATCATCCGTTGCAAAAAAGAGAGCACCCCGATTGCTGCCATTTTCTCGCTTCAACACGTATTTTTTGGAGGTGGCCCGTCAGGGGAGCCTGCGCAAGGCCGCCGCGACCTTGCACGTTTCCGCATCCGCCATCGATCGGCAGATCCTGCAAGCCGAGAAGGTCTTGAATACGACCCTGTTCGAGCGACTCTCGACCGGCTTGAAATTGACGACGGCCGGCGAACTGATGCTCGACGACGTCAAGCGCTGGCGGAAGGAGCATTCTCGAACTTTGGAATCGATCGACGAGCTCAAGGGTTTGAAACGCGGGCACGTGCGCATCGCCGTGATCGAGTCGCTTGCCGAGGGCATCATCGTGAAAACCATCGCCAAGTTGGCCCTGGAATATCCGTACATCACCTTCGATTTGAGGGTTCTCGGCAACCGCGAGATCGGCCAGGAGGTCAGCGCGGCGGAGGTCGATTTCGGCTTGCTGCTCGATCCGGTCGAACATGCCGCGCTCGAGGTCCATGCCCATGCCGATATACCCATCGGCATCGCGATGCCGTTGGATCACCCGCTGGCCGGCAAGTCACGTATTTCGCTGAGCACGGCGCTCGCTTACCGACACTTGATCTCGGCCGCCCCCCTGATCGTGCACGAACGGGCACAACGGTTGTATGCGCGCCATAGTCTCGCCCATAGTCACGCCGTGATATGCAACAACGTATCGATGATGCGAGCCTTGATTTGCGATGGCGTCGGAATCGGCATTTTGAGCCTGCTCGATGTCGCCGTGTTGCTCGAAGAAAATCGATTGGCCTTCGTTCGGCTGCACGGCAAGAATGTGATGCCCTTGACCCTCGCACTCTGTATCGCCCCACGCCGTCAGCTGTCGCGTGCAGCTCGACTGGTCATGCAACGTGTAGCTCAGGCGATGCCGGGGCTGGCGGGTCTATGAACGCTCACGAACTGACCATCGACGAAGTCCAGGCGGCGTTAGCGGAAGGGACCTTGACTGCCGAGGCGCTGACCCATGCCTGTCTGGAGCGCATTGCGCGCTGGAATCCAGCGTACAACGCGGTGATTTTCTTGAACGAAAGTGCCGTGAATGATGCCCGAGAAATCGACCGGCAACGTCGTGCCGGCGTCGTATTGGGACCCCTCGCCGGTGTCCCCGTCGTGGTCAAAGACACCATGGACATGGTGGGCTTCCCCACCACGGCCGGCTGGCGTTTACTTTACGGCAGAACGGGCGGCATCGATTTGATGCCGGCCACGGACGCGCCCGTCATCGCCCGGTTGCGCGCAGCCGGAGCCATCATTCTGGGGAAAACCAACGTCCCCATACTCAGTCATAGCGGAACGCATGCCAACGACAGTTGGGCCGGCCCGACTTATAACGCGGCTGGGCGCGGATTCGTACCCGGCGGCAGCAGTGCGGGCACCGCCACAGCCGTCGCGGCCGGCATGGCCGTCGTTGGCTTGGGCGAAGAGACCGGTGGGTCCATTCAAAATCCCGCATCGGCGCAAGCATTGGTCGGTATCAAGCCGACTTTCGGTTTGGTCCCGACCACCGGCGTCATGCCACTCTCGAGCTTGCGCGATGTCGTCGGTCCCCTCGCACGCACGGTGCGGGATGCCGCGCTGACGCTCGACGTGATTTCGGGCTATACCGCCGCGGACTTCAAAACGGCCGCCTGCATCGGGCATCGACCCGCCGGCGGCTACGCGGCGAACTTGCGATCAGGCGCGCTCGCGGGAAGTCGCATCGGTATCTACGGCCCCGGCTGGCGCGCCCAGCCCTTATCGACCGAAGCCGCCGAATTGTATGAACGTGTACAGACGGAGTTGAGCACGCTCGGCGCGCAACTCTTCCAAGATCCGTTTGCCCGATCCGGATTTGCCGACCTGTGTCGACCCACACCTCCTCATTCAGAAGACGACAATCGGGGACTCGAGTCGCTGCCGTTCGATCTTCACCAATACCTGAATCACCTGGGGCCGGATGCCGCCTTGAATACGTTCCATGACTTCGTGCGCGCCACCGCGGCTGAGGACGCCTTCGGCCCAAACGGGAAACTGCACTTCATGCACAGTGTGCCGGGATTCGCGGAGTGCCTTGCGGCTCCGACCGTTGCGCCGAACCAAACAGACTTCATCGCCTTGCGCGAACACTACCTCGCGTTATTCGAGCAGGTTTTTCATCGGCACCGCTTGGATGCGCTCATCTTCCCGCAGATGAGGTCGGCATTGCCGGGACTCATCGACGCTCGACCCATCGCTGAAACGACGGTCAGCGAAATCAACATCGCAGGACTTCCGGGAATCACGGTACCGGCTGGTTATTATGAGTCCGGAGCCCCTTTTTGCCTCGTCTTCGTCGGTCGCCCATGGTCGGAGGCGCGCCTGCTTTCGTTTGCGTATGACTATGAACAGGCGACCCGCCATCGCCGCTCGCCGGTGCTCGAGTCTGAGTCACGATGTCGGCCATGAGCGGTATCCATGCGAAAGATTCATTCTGCAGCTGCCTGCTGACGGCCATCACCGCGTTCGTATTTTTCTTTTTTGTCGCTGCGCCGGCACGCGCGGCGCCGGATCGCGCCCATGTCGTCAACGTCTATGCATGGGCCGATTATTTTCCACCGTCCGTCGTACAAAAATTCCAATCCGAGACGGGGATGCACGTCAATTATACGGTTTTCGATTCGCCGGATACCGCGGAGACCGCACTGTCGGTGGGCAGCTCGAACTACGACATAGTCACGATGAACGCCTCCCCGCATCTCGCTCGCGAAATACCCAAGGGATTTTGGAAGAAGCTCGATCAAGCTCAAATTCCCAATGCCCGCAACGCAGACTCGCAAATACTGAAGGTGCTGGGGCAGGTGGACCCGGGCAATCTCTATGCCGTTCCCTGGATGTGGGGCACCGTCGGCGTCATTTATAATGCCGACAAGGTCAAGGCCATCGTCGGCTCCCTTCCCGCCGAAAGTCTCGATGTGGTTTTCAAAAAAGAGTTGGCCGCCAAGTTCGAGAAATGCGGGATTAGCATCCTCGATTCCTGGCAAGACGTCCTACCCCTCATGGCGCGTTACCTCGGTCAACCCCAACTCTCGGCAGAGCCGCTGCAGTTGGCCGCGGTCGTCAAGAAACTGCAGGAAATAAGGCCCTTGTTGAGGCGCATTGCGAGCTCGGGGTATTACGAACAGCTCGCGGACGGCGAATTGTGCCTCTCGATCGGATACTCGGGCGATGCGATGATCGCCCGCCGCATGGCGCAGGAAGGCGGCACGAAAATGCCGATCGATTATGCCTTTCCGCGCGTCTCCGTTCCGCTATACGTCGACAGCATGGTCATTCCATCCGACTCGCCCAATGCCGCCGGTGCGTTGAAGTTCATCAACTTCATGATGCGGCCCGAAATATCCGCGGAGGTCACCGGCTTCATCGGCTTCGCGTCGGGCAATGCCGCCGCTCTTCCCTATCTCGATCCCTCGATGCGCGCGAACGACATCGTCTACCCGCCCGCCGACGTGCGCGCGCGCTTTGAAACGGAACGGGTGTACACGGTGGATGAGCTGCGGATCTTCAACCGTGCATGGCAGCGATTCAAAACCGGTCAGTAGCCGGCCCTCAGGCCGCCTCGAGCGCGATGTGGTCAAAAACGGACACGGCCGGATCCGACAAGATCGACTGCAACTCCGCGACCGATCGCCCCTTCGGTGTCAGCCACGCTTCGACATTCTCCGGTTTCAGATTGATGATGCAGCGGTCGTGACCGGCCGCCGCCACGTCGGGCGGCGGATCGTCGGTGATCGCCGCGAACCCTCGCACGTCGGGCTCCTGAGTATCGGTCCAGTGCGACCACAGACAGGCGATCAGCATGGTCTGCGGCGGGTTGGGTGTGAACTGCAGCACGACATTGCGTGCCGTTTCGCCCGGCCCCAACTCGCGGTGATCGGTCACGTGCAACTGCACGTTCTCATAGAAGCTTTCGACCACCATGACCGCGTGGCTGACCCCAAATTGCTCGCTCCAAAATCGCGTGAGGTTGTCGCGCCGCGCGTTGTAAAGGCCCGGATATTTTTTGTCGTAAAATGCCGGCTTCCCTGCCGGCCGGCACGCATAGCGCATCGGCGTCAACAGATTGCGGCCATCGTCCCGGATGATGACGCCGCCATAGACCATCGGAAAGATCCGGTTGTCGCGCGATCGGCTCTCGGTGCGCCGCAGGTCCTTGAGCTTGCTCGTCAGCGTGTCTATTTTGGTGGTAGCGATCCGGACATCTTCGCGCGATTTCTTCGTCTCCTTTGTCTTCAAGGAGCGCTCGGCATTCACCAGCCGGGTTTTCTGCGCAAATAAGTCCCTCTCGAGCTTCGTCGCCACTCTCGAACGGTGCTCGTCGATCGCGATTTTGATGCGGCGTTCTTGATCGGTCGCCGGCTCGTCGAAGTTCGCTTCGAACCCACGTGAGACGTTGAGCGTCGGCTCCTCGAGTCGGCGGACGAACAGCCTTTCGGCCTCCGCATAGTCGAGTCGAATCCCGAGATCGCGATGCAGCCTGCGAATGATTTGTACGACCTGGGCGGAGTAGCACATGCCCAAATTCTATCTTAGGAAGGTCAATGGGACGGCGGGATTCCGCGCGGCTTTTGCACGGGAACCGCCCGCAGCCGGCACGCCCGCTGCCCGCACGTCGAACAGCGCATGCGTTTCTCGACGTCCGCGAGGGTTGCATCCCAGCCGCAGAAGTTGGCCAAGGATGAGGGATAAGCGCTTCTTTCATGACCACACGACTGGCATTTCAACATGAGCAGATACTGTCCGAACTCGTCGCACAGCCGAATGACCTTGAATTCGCGTGGCATGACTAGTACTGTATATAATAACAGTCACCGGGCGCCAGACGGGTTTGGCCCCTTTCCACTCGTAGGTTTTTGCGTGGTCAACGATGGACGGGCTCGAGAACGGGTACCCCTTTTGCAGCAATCCGGATTGCGAGTTGCATGTCTTTGTCGGCGAGCCCGGAGTCGTCGGTGCGGGCAATTGGGCCGAGACCGTCGATGGGCGAATTAGCGGTCGTGGAATCCATTACGGACTCTATCTATGCGATTGGTGCGCGCGTGAGTGGCACGCAGTGAAGCCGCGCACCGTCAGCGTCGGGTGACTACACGCCCTGGTTCACAGGGGGAATCTTCCTGGTAGCGTTTCGATCGTGATCCAACGAATTTCCGTAAAGGCATCGATACCTGCCTTGCCGCCAAACCGCCCATAGCCCGAGGCTTTCGTGCCGCCGAACGGCATTTGAGCCTCGTCGTGCACGGTGGGTCCATTGATGTGGCAAATGCCGCTTTTGATCTGCTTGGCGATTCGCAGTCCTCTTGCCGTGTCCTTCGTAAAGACGGCGGCGGAAAGTCCATATTCCGTGTCATTGGCCAACTCGATTGCATGGGCCTCATCGCGCGCCCGGGTGATGGCGACGACGGGACCAAAGCTTTCCTCGCGAAACAGCTTCATCACGGGGGTCACGTGATCGATGACCGCGGCCGGCATGATGACGCCCACCGTGCTGCCGCCGTTCAGCTGCACGGCGCCGAGTTGCAATGCCTCCCTGATGAGCCCCTCGACGTGCCGTACCGTCTTCGAATCCGCCACCGCGCCCAAAGGCGCGGTACCTGTTCGCGGATCGCCTGCCGTAAGAGTCGCGACCTTGGCACGAAATCGCTCGGCAAACACATCGGCAATCGTGTCCACCACGATGATGCGTTCCGTCGACATGCAGATCTGACCCTGGTTCATGAACGCGCCGAACGCCGCGGCCTTCACGGCTTCATCGATATCCGCATCCTCCAGCACGATCAACGGCGCCTTGCCCCCGAGTTCCAGCAGCGCAGGTTTGAGATTCTGAGCGGCACGCACGGCGACGATGCGTCCTACGGTGGTCGAGCCCGTGAAATTGATGCGTTTGACCGCGTCATGATCGATCAAGGCACCGACGATCTCGCCCGCATCCGGAGCAGCATTCGTCACGAGATTGACGATTCCCCCGCCGAATCCAGCCTCGATGAATGCGTCGACGATCAGGCCATGCGTTCGCGGACAGACTTCGGAAGCCTTCAAGATCACGGTGTTGCCACAGGCCAAAGGCGTCGCAATGGCACGCACGGCGAGAATGATCGGGGCATTCCACGGTGCGATGCCGAGGATCACGCCGACCGGCTCGCGCAATGCGAGTGAAATGCAGCCCGGTTTGTCGGAGGGAATGACTTCGCCGGTAATTTGGGTGGTCAGCGCGGCCGCTTCGCGAATCATCGAAACCGAGAGCATGAGGTTGAACCGCGCCCAATTCATCGTCGCGCCGATTTCATCCATCATGGCGGCGACGAAGGCCTCGGCCCTCGACTCCATGGCCGCCGCCGCCTGTAGTAGCAGCGTCCGCCGTTCGTTGGGCCCGCGTGCGCTCCATGCCGGAAATGCCGCCGCAGCCGCGTCCGCCGCGGCAATGGCGTCGGCTACGCTAGCCGCCGCCGCACGCGTCGCGACTTCTCCTGTGATTGGACTGATGCGCTCGAAAGAGGTCGCGCATTCTCGAGGGTGGCCACCGACCAATAGGGGCTGAATTTCTGCCATTGAACTTCCCCGGAAAACAACCGAAGTCGATGATAGCATGGAGATAGTTATACAACATAACTATTTACCTTCTTCCACGGGCGACCGTCACCGCTTACTCCAGCTTTGCGAGCAGGCGCGCGAGATCGGCCCGTTCACGCGCGCTCAGCCGCTCATTCAACCGGCTCTCATAAGCTTCATGCAGCTCGTTGGCGCGACGCAACAGCCGCTGACCCTCAGCAGTCAAGGCAAGCGTGTTGATGCGGCGGTCGCCGCTGGATATGCAGCGGCGCGTCAGGCCACGCGATTCGAGCTCATGCAGCATCGCGATGAAATTGGGGCGTCGAATGCCGAGTGCGGCGGAGAGCTTCGACTGAGGCAAGTCCGGATTCGCATCGATGAGCACCAGTACCGAGAACTGGGCCGGCCGCAATCCGAGTGGCGCAAGCGTGGCGATGGCCTCAGCCATGACGGCGAGTTGCACGCGTCGCAGCCTGAAACCGATCGACTTGCGCAACACCCCAAAGCTGAGCTCCGAGTCTGCGTACCGGATCGCAGCGGGCGGCATGGGAACCGTGTTGGACAATTTTTTCCCTTTCGACCGTGTCAAGGCGTCCCGATGGTGGTCCCGCTTTTATGTACTGAGTGTAGCAAAGTGAGCGCCAATTGCCGCTCGCCACGCTTGTGTCATGCCGTTGACAGATCTCGCTCACCGCCACGCGCAAGATGACTTCCACAGATTCACCAACCGCTCCAGGAGAAAATCATGCGCAAGTCAACCACCAAGAACCTGTTTCAGGCCGTCCTCATCACCGGCGTCCTCGTCGCGGCACTCGGCACCGTGGCTCACGCCGCCGATGCCCCCCAGGTCCATGTCAACTACGCTGATCTGAACACCGGCACTCCCGCCGGTGCCACCGTCCTCTATCAGCGCATCCGTGTTGCGGCCAATGAGGTTTGCGGGACGACCGATCAGCGCAACCTTGCTCGTAGCGAACACCTCAAGGTTTGCACCGACAAGGCGATTGCCGACGCCGTGGCAGCGGTCGGCAAGGACACGCTCACCGACGTCTATCAGGCCAAGACCAAAAAGGTGGCGTTCGCCAAATTCGCAGCGAATTGATGACTGATGGCCCCGCGGGAATGCCTGCGGGGTAGCGAGGAATCAAGGAAGTAGATGGAGGACCAGGGATGGTCCGCTTTGGAAAACGCGCGCTTTCTTCATACCAGCGCCTCGATCACCTGCAGCAAGCCCCACAGCGCCACGGCCCAAACGACGGTGCGAACGTACGGAATCCCGACGATGTAGATCGGCAGGTACAAAAGACGCGCCCAGAAATAGAGTTGGGCCGCCATCGCGGTATGCGGCGTTGGACGTCCGGCAATCGCCACCGCAAGCACAGCCGCAGCGAAGAAAGGAAAGGTTTCGAGAAAATTGGCGTTCGCGCGCGCGGCCCTCGCCGCGGGCCCCGTCAGCGGTTTGGATTCACCGTCGCGATTGCCGGCATTCCAGCCAAGTCCTCTTTGCTGGGTGGCCAATCCGGCCGCGACGAACACATAGACCAAGCCGAGCAATATGCTGAATGCCAACCATTTGAGTTCTGGAGCCATGTCATCCCCTATTCAAGAACGCCGGCCGATTGCGGGCGCTGTTGCACGCCCATGCGCGCTCCATTTGTGATGCTACCAGCAACTGCGTACGCAAGGCTTGTGGGGTATGGCGCCATTTCCCGTGACGGCGTACGCTGACGTACAGACGACGGAGCCGGAGCGCAGGCATTATGCCGCACCACACGAGGAACCTATGAAACACCCTACTCCTGATCAACAATCCAATGCACTGCGACGCCGGGAATCTCCCTTGATCGGTCCCACGGATCTGGACCGGCAGGCATCCCAGGACATCGCCGGCGGCATGAACGGTATTCTGGCCGACGTGTTTGCGCTGTACATGAAAACCAAGAATTTCCATTGGCACATGAGCGGTCCGCACTTTCGCGACTATCATTTGCTGCTCGACGAACAGGCGACCCAGCTCTACGCCATGACCGATCCAATCGCCGAACGTATCCGCAAAACCGGCGGCACGACTCTGCGCTCGATCGGACACATCTCCCGCATCCAGCGAATCAAGGATAACGATGCGGTTTATGTCGATCCGCTCGACATGCTGGCGGAACTACGGGAGGACAACGTGACCTTGGCCGCACGATTGCGTGAAGTACACGGTGTCGTCGATGAACATCGCGATATCGCGACGGCGAGTCTCATCGAAACCTGGATCGACGAGACCGAGAAGCGCACCTGGTTCCTGTTCGAATCGACCCGCACCGGCGACCCGCCAAATCTCGTAGTCAGCTCAAAAGAATCCGTTGTTGATGAATCCGATTTTCTTCAAGCCGCGGCTTTGATGAGCAATACCAACATGACGTCGATCAAGGGTGTCATGTTGATATCCGTAAATGTTCCGCTCGGAGCGCCTAGTTTGCGCACCTCAGCCGCCCGTTCGGAGCGCGAACCGAACCCGAAAT
>Ga0116230_10001564_pt1 | contig 21893 bp, 8 predicted proteins | sample S1TSphfallax_3_FD_88678 | JGI IMG/M metagenome (GOLD analysis project Ga0116230, IMG submission 88678) | Host-associated microbial communities from peat moss isolated from Minnesota, USA - S1T2_Fd - Sphagnum fallax MG | ecosystem: Host-associated > Plants > Peat moss > Unclassified | place: USA... | reverse complement strand
ATTTTTATTTCACGAATTATTATATATTAATATTATTATTTAAAAATTTTGTGATTAATCATCTATGATAAATATTTTATAGTAATTTTATAGTAATTATGAAAATTTATGTTATGTTTAGCAAATTATTGTATTTATAGTTAGTAATTAGCAAAATAAAAAAATTTACTTGACCTATAATTTTTTTTAAACAATAAATGTAATTATACAATAAGTAATGTAATTAATTGAATACTAAATTTTTAAAAATTTGTGTAAGAATTTACTTTTTAATATTAATTGTTAATCCATTACTTAAATATTTAAAATAATTAATTTTTAAATTATAGTCATTAAACTAGTTTTAAATTAATTATATCATATATAATTCGATCAGATTTTAAAACGTAATAAAATATTTTAAAATATTGAAAATATTTAATTATTTGTGAATTATGTATTAATAACTTGTGAGTTACCAGATAGTTAGTTTGTTAAATATTAATAACTTATTGCTTATTTAAGTAATTGATAATGAATAATGAATATTTATAATGTATAATTTATAATTTATTAATTAAATGAATATCTAATTATCTAGCACTTGAATTGTTTAAAAATCTAAAAACTAAGAAAGTAAGGCATGAAGAAAGTTTTGGAATTACAACTTAGTTTGTGATGAAGTTGCAACTTCAAAACTTATCCCATATTGTTTGTTCTTCATTCTTATTTTGAACATTATATAAACAAGGGGGTGTGGGCATCCAATTTCACATTAAAAAATTTGTGCACATGGGATGAATTCACACCAAAAAAAAAAAAAAAACCAAATTATGCACATTTCCAAAGTGCCTACCTTTTCAACCTACTTGTTTATCTAACTAGGTAGGTATTTAATTTGACCTACCCACCTAGGTTTACTTATGTACCTACCTACCTAAGTACCTACTTATATAGGTAGGTTCGTATGTAACCTAGGTTTGTAAACACATATTTATGTACCTACCTAAGTACCTACCAACTTGATATTAATATTTTAAATAAAAATTTTAATGTCATGTGGCATATTTACATTGGGCCACATGTCATAATATAAAATCATCCAAATATTAAAATTGAACATTTTAGATTATTTCAAAATAATGATAATAATACTTTAAATAATCAAATATTAAAACACGTGGCAACACATCATTTGCCCTTAATTGTGACCAAAATAGTTGTATCTTAGTCGCATATGATAATATGTATACAATGTAGTCAAAGGATGAAATGTATTTGTTGACTTTTTTTTTCATACAATACCCTTTGTCATTTGCAACTAATTTATCACATTTGACTTGTCTTAAGTGACTGAAGGGATTTTAGTTGCAAAATGTATCTTGTGACTAAAATTTAGTCACAAAGATTAGTCGAAAATACACAATTTTCTTCTAGTGTGTTATCCCAAAGCTTTGGACACTCATATTTTTTTCAAATCAAATTTGTTTTGAAAATAAAAGGACAATATATTATAACCCTTAAAAAGATCTTTCTAACGATGTATAACACATTCCAATTAGAGTTCATTTTTTTCCTACTTTCGAAAGCTTTGTGGTCAGGAAACAAATTCCAATTTGACTCTCGCCCCCTTCTTTTGATCATAACTCATGCAAATCAGGTCTAAATGAACAATGTAAAGGCACTTTAAGCACACTTCAAAACCTTTTAAATGGTGTGCTAGGGGGCCCAATTTGATGCTTGTTTGCCTTTCCAACCAAGGTTTTAAACATCCGTGACTATCGCATGAATGGAACTCCCAAAGTGGGAATGCACTTAAGAGTCATTGGGCTTTATCCCTTACACTTTCCCCCATTTGTGAAAATGTGTTTCACCCCTAAACACACTCTTTTGGCCTCATGGACCCTTGCACTTCACATATAATCTCGAACCCAATGTTAGGGTTGCAACATTAATTGCTTCATTTCATGCTCTGAAAACTATTTGGAAGTAGACATATAATCAACAACTTTTTCATGGTTATCCCTTTCTGAATACATAAACTTTGTAATATTTTACTTATAATTTCCAACTTTAAATATATGTTTTAGATTTGTCCATTCATGAACTAATCTATTGTCTTTTTCTTGCATACATCTTCCATCAACCACAAGTTTATTAAATTGAACTATGCATCTACTAAATTTTTCCTTAAGTTCAAAGTAACTAATCAAGGAATATGAATCAGGTAGCATTTTTTTGAGCTTCTAAAACCATATTTTGTTAAGCCCATGCAAAATTGAAATACATGTTTTTATATTTATCATGTGGAGGTTGATGAACTACAACTAGGACTGAACAACATGTGCAGGCATCACAAGTCTTTGAAGGTTTGTACCCATCATGAAGATGAGGTATGTGCACCATGCAATGCTTTGTATAAAGGTACTACAAGCTTGTGGGAATCCATTATTTGTTCAAAAAAAAATTATGATGAGTGGCACATAAAGGAATGTTTTTATGGAAAGTGCACTAGTTGTGGAATGCAAAAGTTGCAATTTTGTGGAAATGAGTTAAATGGGTTAGATGATTGGGTAGTACAATGGAGGCATTATGCCTTAGAAGAGATTAGGTCCAGAAATGGAAAAGGCTTAAAAACTAACTTTGGTCTACAAGAACATTTCCTCAAATGAATTTATTAAGTATTTCAAACCCAAGCTCCAACATTTTGTAAAACACAATTTTGTTGTTGGATGCTAGGACAAGACAAATCAATTTTGAAGAAAAATCGGCCACACCCAATTATTCCCCCATTGCCATTAATAAGGCGCATCAAATTTTGGAAAAGACCAACCTATAATAAATCATATGATCTTGAGTTAATTAACACCATAACATGAACATAAATTCATAACAAGACATTTAAACCAAATGCAAATTATAACTAAATTTGAAATGAATCTTGCAACAATGGCCTCATCACCACATGATATTTAACAACAAATTTGAAAATGCGTCATTCGAGTTGAAAGCTATCTTCTCATGACAATGAAACTCCTTTCCAAAAAACATAAATCCAAATTGTTAGATCATTAATTACTAACCTTCTAGTATGGCAAATCAAAGAAAGTGTTTTTGTGTTTCACTCTAATTCTAGCACATGGATGATCATCCTCTCTCCCACCATTCAACTTCCACGTTTCATATGCATTAGCATGGTCCAAGACCTCAAACATGTTCATGATTGGTGGGGCTACCCTACACTCAGTCTTCCCATTGAAATTGCATGTGTTTGATATAAATGGATGAGTGATCAGAGCCATCAATAATGACAAAGGTGAATTGTTTTCCCAAGCCTTTTGGAATGATACCTACATGTGTTTGTGTCATAGGCAGAGTAGCCTTTGTAGCCTTTTGTAAATCATGGATTGACCACATAAGGATAGCCCTTAATGTAAACATGCAATTCCCCTCGATTTTGTCACATCCCATGCACCCACACCCTTCCATCTAACTCTTGTAACTCTTCCAACAAAGGTGCCATGTAAACATCAGTGTTATTATTATTCATTGATTCTTTGTTTGAGATCAACAATTTAAGTATCAAAAACAAATTCTTAACAATTAACCATGGAGGCAAATTGTAGTTTAAGAGGATGAGTGGCCATGTAGACCAAGTCATGGATTGATTTCCGAAAGGGTTGACTCCATCTAGGGCAAGCCCAACCTTGAGATTTCAGGGATCACTTGCAAAATTTGGCCATAAACTATCTATGTGTGTCCAAGCTTTTGAATCAACTACATGGCAAACAAAACCCTCCTAACTTCTATTAACCTGGTGCCACTACATTAGTTCTTAAAGGTTTGGTGCTCTATACATCCGCCTTAGCTTGGGAATAAGTAGAAAGTTCTTCAAGATGTTCTTTGCCACCTTATTGAGTCCAAGAATGTATCTTCCTTCACCACAATTGGGCAATGATTTGTTATAGCATATTGGTTACGATACAACACACACCCATTCTCACAAACATGGATCAAGATATACCCAAGTCCTAGATCTTGAATCAACCGCTTTGCCTCATAATGTGATCTAGGTAAGTCATTAGGTTTTGGCACAATAGAATTTTGTAACAAGGACAATAACTCGTCCACAAACCCATTTGTGACCCTATGGGTTGCACAAGTATTGAGAATCATGAGTGTACATGTCAACCTATTTAGCCGACACCTTTAATTCATCTTTTAGTTTTAAAAAATAAAGGTCATCTATTGTTGGGTTAAATGTAGCCTCACACCCTACTTGGTTTGTTTATGTTGCTTCATGGTTCACACCTTCAATCTCAAAGTCCATTTCATCACAAAAATTGAAAACTTGATCTTACCTATTCATATTTGCCCCTTGTTGCAAGATGTCTTAAGTTGCTACCCCACATGCTTGCCATGCATCATTTAGAGCTCCTATCATCTAAGCACTTTTAAATCCACCTATATGTGTTCAACACCCTTGTACCTTGGGTGGCAATTGGTGGATTAGCACTAGCAGCTACAACAAGGTCCCCTCCATCAACCTAGTCCTTCTATGAAGAGTCTAATGGTGCATCATACAAAAATAGAAAGTAGAACAAAAAGGTCTGGATTAGATACACTATGGGCCATTGCCATATCAATGATCCCTAGCCCTACTTTGGAACATTGTAGGTTAAGTTTTAATTTACTTTTCATTGAAATTTTGGTATGCATGGGTAAAAATATAAAAAATACTTACATGAGTAGGTTTGATGCTACACAAAATAGGATCATGCCCAAATTTTTAAAGGTGTTCATGTACCACTTTCCATGTTTAAGACCTCCTTCCATGGCAAACATTGTAATTACAAGGAAGTTTGGATAATTTCTTAACATTTGCATAGGCTTTTTTTTTTCACCATAGCTTTTCATCCTAGCTTGTAAATGTGACTCAAGGCTTAAAAGTTGTACACGAATCAAACCTAGTTGGTTTGGAAGCATATCTACTAACCTATTGGGTGTGGCATTAAGGGCCACACAACAAGTACTTAAATTTTGATTGTCACACAATAGTAAAATTTCAATTTCTAGTTGTGGTTCAAGTAGTTATCAACATCCCCTAGGACTTGTAATAATGAAAATGGTTGTAACCATTGAACTATTCATTAATTAATTAATGCCCTATATCCGCAAAAACTTCACATTTGAAATAGGCCATGTTTACGCTTTGACCGAAACTTTTTATAGCCTGAAATGGCTTGTAAGCATATTATACCCAAGACCAAAGGGGCAAGTAGTTTAATGTAGGTGATATCAGTGAATACAAAAGCAATATAAAGTAATCCAATTGATTGAACAATTTGGATTTCCCAAAACTCCCATTTAAACCAACAAAAGGATTTGGTATAGTTATCAAAGAAAACTTGTAAGTTAATTGTCAATCGATTGCATGATTTTCCACAAAATTCAAGATTGTCCTTACTAATAGCTTCATGTGCATGTACCATATATAGAAAGATAGTAAGTGAACCTTGTGGCTAAAAAAAAATGCATGGTCATTTTTGGGTAAACACACCTTTGTGTTATAGCCTTTGATGATAGCTTTCTACTATATCCATTTCCCTTAGCCAAATGATGTACCTCCATGGCAAATGTGACAATCGAAACTTATCCTTTGGTTTTTGGGTAACCACCTAACTTTTAATTCTTATCCTTTGATTTATGGGGTGCGTACTAGTTGTGTACAAAAATAGACCCCTTGATTTTAGGAGGCTAATTATAGCAACTCAATTGCCTGAAATTCCCATGAATTCCCACCAAAAACATAACTCGCATGAATATGTGACACATACTAACACTTAGCATTTTAGGACATATGTTGTGGTTGTAAGCATTTCATTCCCCAGGTTGTGGGCGCAAGCATCTCACTCCTTACACTATGGTTGCATGCATTCTTAAATCTATGACTCCATATATGATTGATTTTGTAGTCATACCGAATACATATGACTTAGAAGCCTTTAGTTGTAATGGACAAATAACAAAACACAAGTAGTCATTTAATGTTTAACGTGGCACTTTTCATCTTATAGTCATTAATGACAAGTCATAGAAGACAAACCATATATAATGTTGAAGTGTCATATAATGAATGACTAAAATATGGTTGGCAGACACAAAACATTTTTATAGGTAGGTAGGTAGGTAATAGGTTTAGGTAGGTCAAAAAAGGCAAGTATGTAGGTAGGTCAGTTGTTCATTAATAATTTGTTGGCCCAAATTTGCCACAATTGATGAACTAGGTGACAATTTTGAATCATTTGCTCCAACATTCAAATTTTTCACTACACACAAAAATAAGCTCAAATATTTAAGTGTTCAAGATTCAATTTCCAAGACCCTATACATAAAGTTCACACCAATGGGATTATTGCATAAGCACAAGCAATACTTGAAAAACCTTAAATTATTGGGCAAGTTACTTATCCTACTTATAGACCTATATTGTCCAACTTGGAAGGCAATAAAATTACTTTTTAGGGTACTTGTCCTACATACAAACTTGAATTAAACCATTTGGAAGAAATTGGAAGTACTATGCATGATGCTAATCCTACTTACAAACCTATTGTCCAACTTGGATGGTAGTATAATTACTTGTTAAAGTACTTGTCCTACTTACAACTTGGAAGTAACCCACTTGGAAGACACTATAATTATTATGCATGATACTTGTTTTACTTATAAACTTATTGCACCACTTGAAAGACCCCATACTATTGGGCAATGTTACTTGTCATACTTGTAGACCTATTGTCTCACAACTTCAAAGGCATTAAGACTACCAAAGTGATTACTTGGCATATTTACAAGTCTACCTTCCCACTCAGAAGGCATTACAGATACTAGGCAGGGTATGTGTCCTACTTGGAGACCATTTGTCCCAATTGAAACACACCAAAAGTATTGGGTAGGGTACTTGTTATATTTATAGACTTGTTGTCCCACTTGGCAAACACTTGTTTAAATGTTGGTTCCTGTACTTGAAAATCACATAAACCACTTCTAGAACACTTTTATTGACAATCCATTAAAACCAAAGGGAAGATGTGTTGTTTCATTTCCAGATTCTATTTTCAAAAGGCACAATGCCACTTGAGACATCATGGAGACTTCCAAACATATTTGCAAGATCTACTAAACACCTTTAATTTCTTGTTAAGCCAAAGTACAAAGTCAAAACACACCTTAAATTTTACTTCTACTTATATAATTAAATTTATGGAATGATAGATTTTTGTTGAACTCTAACAAGTATTTACAAGTTATGCATGTATGTTGTAGATTTGTAAATGAAAAGGAAATGAGATTTAAAGGAACTTATGAATTATGTGTTCTTTGGGCTGCATTTCATGTTTGGCATACTTTGTAAAATTTGGACCAAACGTCTCCAACTTGGGATGCTTCAGCACCATGTAGAGTTGTTGGAATCTTGTAGTTGAAAGCTAATTTGTGGACAAAGGTTTCCCACGAGTGACACTAGCATAAACAATGGATTTGCTCTCCAAATGTGTAGCCATGCAAAATAGGTGGTAAGTGCATCCACACGATGTAATAAAAATATTTTTGCATGCATAATAGAACCCATAGATTGGACAATTTGTGACAAACACAAGTTGTGAATCTCCTTCAAGAGCTTCAAGAAGGTTTTCAATGGGAAGGGGAGAGGTAAACACACCATTTCCATGGGTCATGAGTTGGATCTGATGAAGTAATCCATCAATCCATACTTTGTAACTGCCCAATTTTTGATCAAAGGTTTAAAGTTGCAACTTTGAATGTTGGAATTTTTCTAAAACATTTGCAAGCTCCTTCTCTCCCTTATCCACTTTTTCAACCAACAAATCCATTGCAAACTATTGATTGCTTACATGTTTTTCAACCCCTCGCAACTCCTCAATTGACAGAATAAGAGTATGTTTCGCATCATCAATAATGTTTTAATACGAACTTGAATTTAATTAATGCTAAACATACTGCACTTTTTTTTGACCTTAACTGCCTCCTTTAAGGTTTACAATTTCAATTTATAGAGACGTCTCTTTTCCCAAGACCACCATTTTGGGACCTAAACCTTGATCTTCAACCCAAGCATTTAACAACTTTTTGAATGTAGGGTGAAACATGATAAAGTATACATTTCGTAATCCTTGTCAAAAAAATGTAAAGAAGGCATAAATCCAGCTTTAACATATTAAATTTTAAATTTAGATTTAATTTAATGATCAATATCAACATGTTTTTTGAATTTATGTCAATGATATTGAAGAATCACATGTTTAAAATAAATTTAAGTAGATTTCTAAAAAATGCAAGTAGATTTTTTTTACTTTCTAGTTTGCCCAAAGAAACGAAGTAAGCTTTAAGTAGATGATATATTGAATTGTTTTACTTTCTTGGTCAATGGCCATCTAATTTACTTATGAATTTTCAACTTCCCAGAAGTTTTTTAAAAAAAATCAATCTTTCAATGTAAAATTTTTTTGAACACAATTCCACCAGTGAATTTCAAAAATACTTTTGACCTACTTTTAGTACACTAAAGTTTTTCAAACTTTGAATACAACATACTATAAACTCAGTATTGTGCACCGTGATGGTTTGACAATGATTGAAAAGGTTTCAACTTTACTTTCTTGCATTTATGTGTAAAAATATGACAGTAACTATTCATAGCTATTTTTGTTGTATATTTAATCATGTTTTCACCCTATAGAAACTTGGTGAGGGAGGAAAACAATGGTAGTGGTCTTGTTCCCAATCAAAAGCATTGAATCATCATCTTCTACATTGCTAGACTTAGTATTGTAATTTGAGTTTGTAAGCAAATTGGTGGACTTTGAGCCTTGCAAGCTATGATGACTACTTTTAAGCCTAGAAGTAGCCCGAGTGGCCTTTTTCATTTGTAGTTGTGTGTAATCATACGCATACTAGGTCCAATTCAATTTTTCCCTTTTATGTTGGGCTAACCAACCTTTGAAGAAAATTGCAAAATATTGCCTATTATTAAAGGGATAATAATAAATTACTTCATAAAGCTTCAAGATAGCTTCAGAATTAACAACACTCAAATGTTCATTGGGTTTTGGCTTCTAGCCATTCTACTCCTTCTTCCCAATTCTTTTTTCTAATTTTGCACGTGCAATAATGTTAAAATTTAGATCTTTGCATGGATCCATCCCAATATTGTTAAACTTCAGGCTCTTTTAGAAGTCATCTAAAGTCCATGATGTTTTCCCCAATTTTGATTAACCCTACCCAACTTTTCTATTTACCGCTTGCTTACTACTTGAATAACCACATTGGGATTCATAGGTGCCAAACACTGATTGATTTCTTTAGGTTTGCCCAAATTCAAAGCCATCACCAGACGATTTGAGGAAAAACAAAAAACTTCAAATAATTGGATAAAAAAATTTAAAACCACAAGTCACCAAGATTCACTATGACAAATTTACAAGGGTAAAAACATGAGAGGGGTATATTAAACAAATCTTCCAAAGCCATGATTATGAAAAAATAATACAAAACTAAATAGGTTTTGAAAAGCACAAGGTCATGAAATGAATAAAAGAAAAACTTTGAGAAATGAAGGTTATAGGTTAGAAAATATACATTTTTAAACTCCGAAATTGTGAACTATTAGTTGCATTCTCACATTTCAAAGCTTCTCAATAAACAACAAAACTTCATGGCACAAAGTAAATATTGAAGAGCTTCAATACTTCCCTTACTTGATCTTCACACCTTAAACTTGATGGAATGAACAATATGAAGGAACAATGGAAGTTGTAGCAAGTTGAAAGTTCAAGCTTGAATTACCTATCCTCTTACCCACAAAAGGAAACCAACTTAAGAATGAACCCACAAAAACAAAGGGAAAGGAAAAAAACTTACAAGTGAATGGGTGCCATTGTTGGGCTTGTTTACAAACCTTAGGCAACAACTTTTGTTAATGTTATGCTGCCACCATAAAGTTCAACATTTTGCTTTCTTGTGTGTGCATTGTTAAGGAACAAGTGCTAAACCTAAAACAAACCACCCCTTTGTGCATGGGCAAAAATTTCTAGTGCAAGTTTTCAAAACTTGAATGCTTTGCAAACTCCTTTTCTTGAACATTAAAAGTAACACGAAACCCTAACCAAAGTACCCTTGTGCAACCTATGACAATCTATGATGTAGATGCCTATGTCCTACCGAGCTACGCATTCAAAATTTTGACTGTTTGGCTTGCTTTTACTTAGGTAGTAGGGATCACCATTTGATATACTTTTCCATGCTTACACCCATCAAAAGTAATAATTAACACACAAAATTTCACTCACTTTGAATTCTTTTAAAAATCACATATGGTTTATTTGGGCCTTAAAAGTAAAACAAGTTATATAAACCATGAATATGCAATTAATTCATATTTTTTTCTTTAAGTAATTGTACACCCATAATTTAATAAAAGTTATTTAAAACATCCATTTGATAGCAAAATTTATCGTTTTTCATAAATTTGACATTTATCCTTTTAGAATGATTAAAAAACATTATACCAAAGTACATCTTTAATGGGAGACCATTTTACAACTTAAAAAATCATAATCATCAACATTTATCATAACATAACGTACTGTTGAACATTTATTTATCATCTAATATGAACATCATTACTTTAAAACATATTTAAAGTTTTCGTGAAAAAGATTATTCATTATTTTTTGTATGTGCAAAATTTTGTGAACAATTTTTTCTAACTAATATTTTAAATGATTTTGTTAAATTATAGTCTCTATGACAAGTTCCTAAAAGTTAAAAATGTATTCTAATCAATTGTTGAATTGTTCAAATGTGCATTAATGTCATGACATAATGAGAATTAAATTATGATGTGATCCACCTTTAATTCCACATTTCTACCACAAAATCTTCTCCAAAATATCTGGAAAGCCACCTCAAAAATGTGTTGAAGTCAAAATGCAATATTGTGATTCCTTTTGTTTACACTGATCCAAAATATTTTAATCTTAGCACAAAATATTTCAATCTTCAACATGGATTGGAACTTGCCTTTTGTGATTTATAATAAAAATAACATAGCATCTTTGATTTATTGCTCATAAAGTGTGACACACTTATGTATTAAGGCAATGTTGCCCTTTGTAGTCATTCAACTTATGTGAATATTAAATAGCAAGTTGGAACATTTATCATTTGGTTCTTATTTGAAATTTATGTAAGTTTGAATGTTGTGTTTTGGTGAAATTTAATGCATTCATGTGTATTGGAATCCCTTTATGTAAAGCCAATGGTGAAACATTAGGGAATGTCCATAGGGGTTGTGAACTTGTCACTACAAATTGATCATTTTGTGTAATTTCCATTACAACCATTTGATGAACCCATGAAAATATGATGAAACCAAGTGAGATCAACATGACATTTTCCCACCATTTGTTGTTTCACACAACTCAAACTTTGTGTTCTAGATCCACATCAATTGTTAAATTTTATTATTATGGCATCCAAGGGCATGGTGTATATCATTACTATTCCTTGCCTCCAAACTTAAACTCGAATCATATTGGCTTAGGCTGAGGGTTGTAATTTGTAATTTCATAGATAACAATAGTTATTGTTAGCACAAAAGTAGAATTGCAAAGTTCAATTTTTGAACAAATCATTTATATTAGTTTCTACTAATCATGTGTATTAAAAATCATGGATTGTAGGCTATGGGAGTGCAACATTTTAATAGTGAAACACATTGAATTCTTTTACAATTTCAGCATATAGTAGTACATTATGTTGAAAATGGTTTTAGGATGGGTAGTTTCAAATATGATAACATTGCAATAGGACCCCCCTCCAAGAAGAATGGATAGGTTTGGTGACACTGAAGGAAGAGGTATATGACATCAAAATTGTTTTTGGTAACTTTTATTTCAAACCAACCCCTTAAATTGATATTTGTCAAACTCTTGGACAACTTTGGTCAAATGTTACAATGATCTCATCATCTCCAATTAAAATAAATATAATAGTTGCACTATAAGAAAAGCAATGGTTGGTTGGTTAATGCCATTAAAGCTTACAATTTGTTATCATGCTTATGGTTTTTAGTAACAAAACAAAGAAAAAAATTGTTCCAATTTTTTGGCGTTTGGACTTGTACTTGAATGACGTAACCAATTGGTTGATTTTCAGAGCATTGTGATGTCTCAATTTGATAATCTATTTCATTGTTGGATTTTGAATGGACAAGATTAAGACTTCGCAAGTTTCGTAATTTTCCTTCCTAGCACTTTATGGACATAAATTGCCTCCCAATTTCTAAAATGTTGATCATTTCTATGATTGGCTAGCATTTTAAAACGAATAGATGTGGCATTAGGGCTATCATTAGTAACCACCAGAAAGGTGGGTGTGAGGGGACAAAATTTTAGTGATGAAGGGAAAGGTGTGGGACTATAAGCACAAGGCAAGAGGCAAGTCTGGCCCCACTTTTGACGATACCCTTATTGTGGGAATGCCCATACACAAAACGGTTAAATTTTCTGATGAAGATTCGTACAAAATTCGTATTATTTTTTATCAAAAAAGAACTGATTTGAAGAACATATCATGTTCTTCAAATATGTGTAAGGAGGTAATGCCCTGGGAGCGGGGGCATTCCTCAACTAAGCGCCTACCGAAGGTGGAGCTGAGGGCCTTTTCATTCAAGAATGTCCAAATAATTGCCCACCTAACGCAGAGCCAAAGGGTGCTAATTGCAGGAATGCCCCACTCCAGGCGCATTACTTTGTGTAAAGCACCATAGATGGAGGGTGTGGAATCTGCCCTCCACAAAAGATGGCACTACTGGAATTGACTTCACTTCACATGGGCCCTTATTCCGGTAATGCCCATGGCCATGGGGGTTGCCCTACGCCTAATTCGCCTGCCTCAGAGAAGTATTTGAATGTTGTTGGGTACATTGGGGAAATTGTAAGGCTTCATTCTTACTTAAGAATTTCATTTTTGTTTTGAATTTTCTATTTTTGAGTACCTTAAATGGGTTGTGGGCAGGGTTTTTTTCATCAATTTGGTTGCATTAAAAACATGATGATTTTTTCCAAAAAATTAGCAAAATTAATCTAATTTACACTAGAAAAATAAATAAATTCCAAGAATTTCCCCAAAAGCATTTGGTAAAAAAAGGAAAAAAAAATTCACTGGAACTTGTGAGGGCTATATTACAATGCATGCATTAATGTAGTATCAAAAGTTCTTTTTTGCATAATGAAACTTTAACACAAACTTAAGTAGCACTCACTGAGTCCTACATGAGCTCAATTTTAGGTTTTTGCATCTGGTCATCCCTTGCTTGATTCTAGCTGACTTTTTTTGTTAGAGTTTTGTGAGTGTGTAAAGTTCGAATTCAACAATTGAATTTGAATTTTATTCATAGAGAAATAGTTTGGACAAGATTTCTAAGTCTAGATTTCTTCATCTAACATCCCTGCTTGACTTCATATATTTTTAAAGAAAGTTTTATTGAATGTGTGTAGATTTTGGATCCAACAATTTGATTTTGAATTTTATTTATAGATGAGTAGATTGGACAAGATTACTAGGTAAAGATTTGAATAATGGCAATGGATATAGAAAGGGCTTAGGCTCTTAAGGGTTAAAAATAAAATGTACTACTTAGGGCGAGAGGGGGAGGAGAGGAGGAAAGTTTAATAGGAATTCATATCTTTGCCCTTGAGGCTCTATATGATAAGAAATGAGTATGTAGGTTGGTATTGATTTCTAAGGCATTTAAAAACCACTTTATCAACTAACCACCCCAGTGGTACAATAGTTGGAGCATGGGTCATGCATGCTACTGTAAATTGATCATGGGTAGGAGGTACTACCCTTGGCAATTACACTTACATCATGCATACCCATCCCCTTCTCTCCCTCCAAATACCCGATCATTGGATTTATGTATAGGGGAAGGCTCTCCCCTAATAAGAGGGTCATAATCTTTCATGTGAGGAGGTGCTTTCAAATACAAAGAAAAAACCATGTCAAACATATCAAATAAATTGCAATCCTTGTTACATATGCCTATGTAATGCCATTTTAGTGGGATGGGTCAATGCAAGCTAAAGTGGCTCGTAATTGGTGTTACAATGATAATATGATATGAATGTAAATGCAATTGTTAATTTGTATTTCACATGTTAGAATTTTGTCATAGAAATTTACTTTGATATTATCAATGTGAGTATGCATATTCAATGTAAATATTTGTTATTTAAATTAAAAGAGATGGATTTGTAAAGTACAATGTATGAACATTCAATCTTTGACAATGAGATTTTATATGGACTTAAAAATAGTCTAATGATTAATATTATGATTATTAGGAATTTTATTTTCGTTAAATTATGTATTAATAAAGTCAAGTTTTAAGGATTTTACAACATTTGAATAGTAGGTTAACATATTTATTGTTATTTTTTGTCAATGTTAAAAAATTGAATGTTTTTAAAAGTTCGTGCCATTATGACAAAATATTAATTTGATGTTCGGTTTGTGCACATATGTTTCAAACAATTTTCTTTAATTGGGTATACACATGAATGAGCTTGGGATCGATGGATTGTTGTTGTTTCCCTACTAAGTCCTTTGAGCTTCAAAATAAGAAAATGAACTTTGGGTGATGTTTTCACATATTGCAAAATGAACCACTTTAATTTGCATTCACCCACATGTTAATCATGGCAAGTTGTGCTTGGTCACTAATATGAATATTATGAAATTTAAATTGAATTACTAAATGTTTCAATTTTCAGTTTTTGTTTGGACAAATGATGTTTAAATTTGAGTAAATGCTCCATTAAACAATGCTACTTTCACAAAGGGCCTTTTGATCTTCATAATTTACAAAAATTTCATGCTCAAATTTTTGTAATAAAAATATTGTCCAAGAAAAAATTGTAGTTTTAACAATGAGAAACTAAACCTTATAAAAATTAACATGTTTTGATATTATTTAAAATTGTGATCATGTTTCCTTGATTATCTTAACAATGACATGAACAAGCACAAATGACATTACAAAATTGAATTGATTTTGTGATTTCTTGCGCAATTGTCACAATCTAGGATATTTGAAATGTAAAATAAAATAAAATTTGAACCCAAATTTTTTTTGGTGTTAGTGATGAATAACAAAAACACAAACATAGATGATTTTCATCTAAGCATCAAAATGTTTCTTCCTTGTCAAAATTCTTTTAGAAGTAAAAAATAAAACTACAAAATTTAATATTCAAACCCAAAAGAAAACATCCTCCATGGGTACAATCAAATGAAGAAGGAAAAAAATAAATAAAAGCACCTCAAGTCTTTCACTAGTTAATATGTCCATGAATTATGTAGAAGTCATAACCAAAGACCGAAGCATGGCAAAAACATGCAACCTCCTCTAGACAAGCTTCAACAACAAAAATGTTAAATCAAGAAGATAAAGAAAATGACCACTAAAGATTTTCAACAATTGATATTGTCCACAAGTCATGTAAAGGTTGTAGCAAAAGACATTATCTATAGGCAATGAAAACCAAACAATCTCTTAGACAATGAATTCCAACTAGAAACAAAACAAAAGAAACGAAAAATGAGAAATAAACTTCAAAATCTTAATCATGGATAAGCATTCACAAAATTCCAAACACCATTCATTAATGACCTTGAAAAACCATAGCTACTTTCAAAACCATCTCTCCTACAATAACAAGGCTTTTCAAAACAACAACAAACAACCCATGTCATTATCAATGAATGAGGAGCTCTAAATGGCAAGGCCAATGAACATTTGGTGATGTTGGCATTGTGATGGGGAGAGTTTCAACATTTTTTTATCAGGTTGTTGTTGAAGGCTCTAATAAGGTATTGTGATGGGGGTACATTTGTGAATTAAGAAGCCATCATTTCTTAATTTACATTATTAAAATTAACATGTCATGTTTGATTTCAAAATCTCCTAAATATTTAATAAATTTATAACACAGTATTTTTAATATATTAACATAACAAGTGGATAAATTTGAAAATAATCCAATAAATATAAAATATTTATTTAAATTATCTAAACATTTGTTAAAAATTCTTAATTTATAATTTAAACATTTTTTTCAAAATTATTTAAGCATTATGTAAGCACTTTTGAACTAGTCTATAGTTGTCATGTTAGCTTGTCAGTACAAGCTTAGGACTCCATGTCAAGACTTTTAAGGTGCACACTTGGTTCATTAATCCATGAATGTACCCAATGGAGATGCTCTAAACCTTAATTATGGAGGTAATAGATAACAACTAGACAATTTTGTTGTTGCTAAGGTTTGTACTAGGCAATGTGCTTCTAGCACATGAGGTTAGAGATTGGGCAAATTGCTCTAACCAACAACCCACGGTGTTCTTGAAACTTGACTTTGCCAAGAATATGACAAAGTAAATTGGGGTTTTCTTTTCCATGTTATGGAGAGACTAGGGATAGCATAAGAGTTGATATGGATCATTAGGCTATTTTTTCAAGAGGCAAATGTGGGAGTATCTTTCAATGGCTCAACAGCTGCACCATTCAAGATTCAACTTGGGGTGAGGCAAGGCTGCACATTTGCCCCATATCTTTTCCTCTTGTTGGGAGAGGTCCTAAATGCAATGGGGAAACAAGATGTGGAAAGCTAGTGGAATCAAGCTCCCAAAGGAACACAGGTCCAACACATCTTATCCCGATATGCAAATTAAAAATAGACGTTGCAATGGAAAAATAGAACTTGACCAAGATGGAGTTAGCATTCTAGGGATTTTCTTGAATATTTCAAGGCTTGAACTGAATTGGGAGAAAAGTGTTACATATTGGTGTGCAAAGAACACACCAAAACCAAAATGGACAACAAGTTTTAGGTGGAGACAGCTGCATGCAAAGGACTCACCTAAGATGTTAGGCACACCATTTGGCATTTGACATTGACACAAAAGCCATGGACAATTTTTTCATAAACAAAATTAGGAAGAACATTCAGTGGTTCATGTTGTTCAGAGGAGGACATTTTGCTATCTCCCATCTTGCAAGCCCAATAACTTCACAGAGTTGGCTTATGAAATGTAGGCAAATTTTGGGAGCATGAAACTGGGGGCTTCCTAACATGTGAGAAAGTAAGAATTAAATTTTTCTTTGACAACATGAATGAAGTCTACATTTGGTATAGGATTTGAACTAGCCTACCTAATCAATGGCAGAATGAGGTGCAGCACTCAAATTAAGCACTCTGTGGAAGGAGAATGGTTTGGTATGTACAAGACAAAGGACTCCCTCCTCCCAGTTGTTGTGTTTTATACCACAAAAGACTTCAAGGTGACGTGCCACCCACACACTTAGAGATTAGAACTTCTGTACAATATCTATATGTCTTTGGAGTTAACGAGAACTCCATGACTCTGCAACTCAATTCACGAAACATTGTGAGGGGTTCATCAAAAGAATGAGTGTACTGTAGTACCTGGGCTAGTTCTGTAGCAAGGTGCCTAATAATAATAAGCTTTTTGTCATTTACTTTTGGTAGTAAAAATAATAATAATTTCAAAGTAGGCACTATACTAAATAAGGAAGCTAGTGTGCTTGAGAATTTCTTTCAAATTTTCAGCATGGCAACTACAACAATTTCAAAGTTTTCCACAATTCCAAAAATAATTAATTAGTGCCTAACCAGCTTAGGTACTAGGATAATTGAAGTACTTAAGAACTCCAAGCAAACCTCTCTTCCTATTCTTCTATGGAAAGATGTTAGAGCTAAAATTCAATCCCACTTGGGTCTAGAATGGCCATGGCTGTGTGATGAAATATTCATCAGAACTCAGAAGGAAATTGCTCAATGACAGACAAAGACTTTCAATATCGATACAAAAAAATGTTCTTCATAAGACATTGCAACCAAAATGGAGTGATGTGTGGTTACAAGCACATGCAAAAAAGGAGTTAGGCTTCATCTGGGCCCCATGGTACAAAGCATTGGCTGTTAATAAATGGTGCACTAATGTAAGCTGAGAATTTGACCTTACCTGCATGGTGTGGAAACTAGAATTGCCATGAACAATTCTTCATCGATTCTGGGAGTACCCATGTGCTCAAGAAGCATGGGTATGGGATTTGGGCATACCTCGAGTTTCCTGCTAACAATGCTATGCAGCACAAGGCATTTGACATGGAGCATTGCAAACTGCCAAAGAGGTTGCCTAAACTCAATTTGGTTTGGACATTGCTCCATGGTGTTAACCCTTTGGTACATCTGGAAAGAGAGGAATGACCTCATGTTCAATGGTAAGAGGTGGAGCAAACTCTAGCTTGCTAAACTTGTGTGGGAGTGATTTCACAACCAAGGTAGTTTAGCTTGGGAGAAGAACACATTCACTGAAATTGAAAACTTCCCTACTGCTGAACAAGAGCTGCTGGGTAAGTAAGATGAGAGTCTAGTGATGCTATCTGTTCCAAAGATGGACATATCAAATCCTTGGTAGTTTCATTTTGTAAGGTTGGTTCCTGGGGGTTAGTTTTCCCCTGGGTTAGGTTTGTACTTGTTTCTCTTTGCAATGGATGGTTTGATATGTTCAGAAACAAACAAACAAACAAACAAACAAAAACTCAAACAAACCAACTCTGAAGAAATCACATGGTGAGACAAAAATGGACACTCTGACAGTGGCAAACTGCAGCTGGGTGACTAGCAGGGCAGAAAAAAGTTGCCAGTGACACCAGGCTCTAATTTGCTGCAGGGATAGTTATCACTAAAGTCATCCTGTCTTTAGGCCCCAGTTTGACCCCAATCCCTGATTCATTCCCCACTTTAAATCAAACTCTACTACTTACCAGGGAATCTCTTCCCTCTTTCATCTAAAGCAGGCTGGCATTTCCCAGCCCCATTAACTCTAGGTGTTCTTCACACCTCTTTAGGAAAAGGACGATGATGTATCAACCCCCAAATGGTTGGTGTATTCCATTCAAGTTACCTGGAAAGTCACCCTGTCTTTGGGCCCTAGTTTGACCCTCTAATCCCTGTTTCATCTCCAATTTGAGTGTAGCCAGAAAAATGAGTGAAATCAGGTGCCATTCCATGAAACTGAGCATCAAGTTCAGAAGATTGGCAGGATATTATTCTGACAACTTGGATTTAGGTGAGAAACTCATTTGGTCCCCTGTTTTTTCCCTGTGATATTTCCTATCGATTTCATCCTGACTTCTCATTTCATACCCAGTTTGAGGTACTTTGACAGATAACTCTATTGTCTGTATAGTTTCTGGGATATAGTTTCCCAGCCATGTTTTCTTTGGTGTTGGTTTGGATAGGTAATTCGGCTAGTATATCTTTGCATTATGGATTGTATCTCTGCAAATAGACTTGCAACTCCAGATTTTGTGAGTGTTCAGAAAAACCCATTCTTATGGGAAAGAAAATGTACTTCTTTCTGTACCAAAACTGCCTAAAGGTTCATGGAATTCCAGCTTGATTCCAAATCCTGGCAACCAACAAACAGCAAGCAAAATTAGGGAAATTGTACACCCTAGTATGGTCCTGTATGTTTGTACACCAGAAAGTGCAATAACAGACAGACTGACAGACTTCAATAATACAGTTTCTCTACATACCTCAAGAATTAGTAGAACATTTTTAGTATAAGACCTAAATGCAGAATGGGGGACCTTACAAGGATTTCCTTGCAAGATAATCTTATAGGGGATTTCCCTCCCCCCCCCCCCCAAGACACTGGTTCTTTATGGAGGGGGAGTCATCTTACCTTCAACTTGGTGGGTTGAGGTGACTGACCCTCTGGCCAACACCCTTAGGTCCTGAATCTCAACCTGCAAAAGTCCCTTGGTAAGGGGACTTCCCATATACATAAAGGTCTGAAGCTGGGGATTTGGCAGGTTTTCAGGCGTTGATATTTTGCATAAACTGCGATGGTGGCAGATTCTGATGACCAGGGAGGGCTTTGCAGTACAAGGAGGCTATAAAGAGCTTACAACCACATTGTCCTCATTGGGGAACCTTAGTCCATAAGTATCTCATTGTTATTACTGCTATCAAGGATCTGAGTTTGAACATAAGGCCACGAGCATCCCATGTACCTGGTGTGTTCCCACAAGTACTAGTGTCCATGTATCTAGGTATTTAGTATTTACATAACAAGTTTGGTAAGTGGGAACATCTACATGTACCGAGTCAAGATTTATTCGCAAGGAACATGTACCTCACATAACTTATTCGTCCGTAGTAAGGGCCATAGTGAACCAGCACCCACCAGCACACCATGAAGGATGAACGGTAAGTGATCGGGAGACAGTTTTCTGTTGGTTTTCAGTTCACTTGCTAACCATGGTTGATTAACTCAGTTTTTTTTTTTTTTTTTTTTACCTACCTACTAACAACCCACAAGCAGGTTGTTAGTAGGTAGGTAATAAAAACAGCCCTTAGCTATGTATAAACCATCTATGTACCTAGAAGAAGTCTATTTTCCTACCTATCTGTCTAACTATGAGACCTATTTGTTACAGAATTGGTTACCAGGATGAAACTAAATGTTAACTTCCACAACCGAGTGATAACTGACATCCAGTGGATGGTGCACTGGTGGGTGCTGGTTCACTGTGGCCTGTCGAAAGTACCAGTGTTGGTTGGGTGGTTTCTTACTTTTGCGAAGAACTTCCCAGTTCCAAAAAATCAATTAGAACTGTCTTGGTTTGAGTTTCACACATAAATGGAAATCAGAAATTCCCAGTTCCAGGTCCAGTTCTTCGAACAACATTCAGATATCAGTTTCTGTTTTGAAAATCAGACCTGGTTCCAGTTCAATTTTTACTTAGAAGAACTGGAATCAGCAGTTCACGGGTAGCTAGCTGCCCAACACTGGTACATACCCATGCATAACACACACACATGCTGTTTATTGGCTCTGTCCTACACCTTTTGAGCGGGTATAGGGGCCAGAGATCCGAAGGTAGGCTCAATGGATAAGTTTAGGTGTCAGTTTTTTAAAAAAAGTTGGGTGATGAGAGCACAGGGGTTAAAATATTTGAATTTTTTTGGTCTCTCAAAGGGTTTTTTTACAAATGTGGAGTTTTAGTGAACTTGAAAAATAAAGGAGTTTTATTAAGTGGTATTGGGAGGGGTAAGGAGTTATTTCTTGTGTGGCAAGAAAATGGGGGTATTCCCTTTTTCTCTCTTCTTTTGTCCTTTCTCATAATATGGTGACTTAACAAGGATGTTTTCTCGAGAAAATATTTTTGAAAAATCAATGTCATTTTTTGGCAGCAGCAAACATGGAAAAATTCATCAAGTTTTTTTTAAAAAAAAATTAAGAAAAAAGAACAAGATCTTGTTTGAAATCAAACATTGAATACATTTAATCCGAAATTGAAAAACAATTCAATTTCAACTTTTTGTGTGACCAAAAAATTAATGTTTACCAATACATATATATTTATATTTATATGTTTACCAAATAGATATATATTGAAGTGAAAATGAAAATAATGGTTTAAATAATAGAGAATTGTTTAGGGTTAAAGTGTCGTATTTCAAGTTTGAGTTGATACAATTAGGGTTTTGATGTACCCATGGATTGCACAATTAAAATTCATATGATATCTTGTTCATTATTAGACCATAATTTAGTTGTTGAATCATGAAGATGATTTTTTATTGTTAAATTGCAATCAATTGTGTAATCAACATTAGTTACAACCAAAAAAATTAGTAAAAGGTTTAAGTTAGGTTTAGGGTTTCAGCTAAGTTTTTTTCTTCCATACCAAAGATTACATTGTATGTTTGTTAATTCTCTTTATAATT
>Ga0116230_10001563_pt1 | contig 21901 bp, 17 predicted proteins | sample S1TSphfallax_3_FD_88678 | JGI IMG/M metagenome (GOLD analysis project Ga0116230, IMG submission 88678) | Host-associated microbial communities from peat moss isolated from Minnesota, USA - S1T2_Fd - Sphagnum fallax MG | ecosystem: Host-associated > Plants > Peat moss > Unclassified | place... | reverse complement strand
TATTTGATTTTTTTTTTCTTTTTACCTTTTTTTGTAAACAAAAAAAGGTAAAAAGAAGAGGAAAAACTAATTTATTACCTTAAAAAATGTTTTTTAAACTCCGATCAACCTTTGGCTTTTTTGTTTATCAGAAAAGTTATCGACCGAAGGAAATTCCAATTTTTTTTGAAAGTATAAAATTGACAGTTTTCCATGTTTCTTTTTTTGTGAAAAAAGGCAAAAAGCGCTAAAAAGGTTTTTGGTTATGAAAGTGTTGCTGCTTTAGAGACTGCTTCATCCAGATTACCAACTAAATAAAATGCTTGTTCAGGAAGATCATCAAGTTCACCCGATAATATCAGATTAAAGCCTTGAATTGTTTCTGCTAAACTTACATATTTACCGGGCGAGCCAGTAAACACCTCAGCAACAAAGAACGGCTGCGATAAAAAACGTTCAATTTTACGAGCGCGTGCTACAATTAGACGATCTTCTTCAGAGAGTTCGTCTAAACCAAGAATTGCAATAATATCTTGTAATTCTTTATAACGTTGTAATGTTTGTTTTACATTTTGTGCACATTGATAATGTTGATCACCAACAATCCAGGGTTGTAACATTGTTGAAGTAGAATCTAATGGATCTACAGCTGGATAAATTCCTTTAGAAGCTAAATTCCGGGAAAGTACTGTCGTTGCATCTAAATGAGCAAATGTTGTTGCTGGAGCTGGATCGGTTAAATCATCTGCAGGTACATAAACAGCTTGGATTGAGGTAATACTACCATCTTTTGTCGATGTAATACGTTCTTGTAAACCACCCATTTCTGTCGCAAGAGTAGGTTGATATCCTACAGCGGATGGCATTCGACCTAAAAGAGCGGAGACTTCAGACCCTGCTTGAACAAACCGGAAAATATTATCGATAAAAAGAAGAACATCTTGTTTATTAATATCACGGAAATACTCAGCCATTGTTAACGCCGTTAACCCTACACGCATACGCGCTCCCGGGGGTTCGTTCATTTGCCCATATACAAGTGCTACTTTTGATTCACTAATATTTGATTCATTAATAACGCCTGATTCTTTCATTTCCATGTAAAGATCATTTCCTTCACGTGTACGTTCTCCAACACCGCCAAACACGGAAACTCCACCATGAGCTTTTGCAATGTTATTGATTAATTCCATAATCAGAACAGTTTTACCGACGCCAGCACCACCAAATAACCCAATTTTTCCACCTCTACGGTAAGGAGCTAATAAATCAACAACTTTAATTCCGGTTTCGAAAATAGAAAGTTTGGTATCTAAGTCAACAAAAGCTGGCGCTGAGCGGTGAATTGGTAGTTGATCTTTGTTATTTACAGGTCCAAGATTATCTACCGGTTCCCCTAAAACATTAAAAATTCGGCCTAAAGTAGTTGGACCTACTGGAACATTTAATGGTTTTCCACTGTCCATAACTTCCATACCACGCATTAAACCATCTGTAGCACTCATTGCTACAGCACGAACGCAATGATCGCCTAATAATTGTTGAACTTCACAAGTTACAGAAATCTCTTGCCCAGCTTCATTTTTACCTTGAACGGTTAAAGCATTATAAATGTTTGGCATTTTTCCTGCTGGAAAGGATACATCTAATACTGGACCAATAATTTGGGTAATACGACCAATACTTTTTGTTTCTGTAGAAACGCTCATATTTTCTATACTTTTTTCTATTAATTTTTTTGTTTTGTCATCTTTCTTTTTTTTTAGTGCTTTTTCTTGCTTTTTGCTTAAAAAAAAGCAGAAAAAAAGTGATAAGTGGTTCCAAAATTGAAAGTTTAAAAAAAATATTTTTTATCACCTTTTTTTACGAAAGAAAAGAGAGAAAAGTTGTGAAAACCTTAACTAAAACAAAATGAAGTTTTTTTAGCAAAACAATCTAAAATTTTGTGTAAATTGCTTATTTTATGCGAATTTCGTTTCAAAGAAACCGTTCACTAGTTCTCCGTTATCTAATTAGGTTAGAATTTCAGCTAAAAACTGTGAAAGGTTATTTTTAGAAAAGTAACTCTATTGTATCACAAAAAAAAAATCTACTCAAGACCAAATAAAAATTAGTAATGTTTTTTTGGCTTAGGCGAATATTTTATTTTCGGAAATATGAAATTTATTGACAAAAATAACTATGCTGCCATTTCGAAACTGAAAAAAAACCATTATTAATAACTAAATTTTGTTTCTATCTTTTTACAAAATGCTTTCAATTTTTTGGTTTTTTTAATAAAAAAACGGGGTACACTTTAACACTAGTAAACAGAATGTGTTTTTTACCGCCAAAAGTAAACTATATTTTCCTCGCCCAAGAACACCTTGTTCCTTTTTTACTAAAAAAAAGAAGGGGAGCTGCAGTTTTAACTCTAAAGGATTTTTTCGAATTCTTTTTTTTAGGTATGATATAATACTTCTTATATTGAGGGGGTGTAGTTCAATTTGGTTAGTAGCACCACCCTGTCACGGTGGAAGTTGCGGGTTCGAGTCCCGTCACCCTCGATAAAATAGACACCAAAAAAGTTACTCGGGTGTTTTTTTTAATAAATTCATTTGAAATTTTTTAATTCACAAAGTTACTAGTTTATGTTTTTATCAAAGTTTTTTGTAAACTGATTAAAAAAATGGAAGTTTAGCAAAAAAAAAATTATGATTTATGCCCCAAAAATAAATACACAAAAAGCGGGTAACGCGATTCGAACGCGCGACATGCACCTTGGCAAGGTGCCGCTCTACCACTGAGCTATACCCGCATAATCATTGGTGCCTGCTACTAGATTCGAACTAGTGACATTCCGCGTATGAGACGGATGCTCTAACCAACTGAGCTAAGCAGGCTTGAGTCTACTACCTACTAGAATAACCTAAAATGAAAAAAAAAACAAGAAGTTTGGGTTAATTTTCCGGTCTAGGGATCTGCTTGAAGTTCCTCTTTTTTTGAGCTTTCTCCTACCTAATAATAGCAGTTGTCTTTGATTGAGAACCAACACAAAAAAATGTGGGTAAACTTGAGGTGGTAAGAAAAAGAAAAGTGAAAGTAAATAAAAAATCAGGGTTGACAATTAGTAGTTTTCGGTTCAACAACATTAAAAAGGTTTTTTAGAAATTAACTACGGCTTTTTTTTATTCTTTTTGTTTTCGTTTCGAACATCAGAGTGTTTTATGTTCTTTGTTAAAAAAAAACAAAGAACATAAAACAAAGAACTGAAAAAAAGCGTTCTTTCCCCAAATTTCTAACTAGCCTCTTTTGAAAAGAAATCTTATTTTGTGCTTGCTAGAAATTCTTCAGTATATTCTTTTAAAGCTTCTTTTAAAAGATTTTGTGCTTCGTCATTCAGCGCATTTGTTGATTGGATGATTTCACCATATTTTGCTTTATTTGTTGCAAGATATTGGCGTAAACCTATTAAAAATGCACGAACACGATCAGCTGGAAGAACATCTAAATAGCCATTTGTACCTGCATAGATACTTGCTACTTGATCTTCTAAAGAAAGAGGTGAAGATTGCGACTGTTTTAATAGTTCACGTAAACGTTGGCCTCGTGCTAATTGATTTTGAGTGGCTTGGTCCAAGTCTGAAGCAAATTGAGAAAAAGCTTCTAATTCAGCAAATTGAGCTAATTCTAATTTTAATTTACCGGCTACTTGTTTCATAGCTTTTGGTTGTGCAGCTGAACCAACTCGAGAAACTGAAATCCCTACGTTAATTGCAGGTCGAATACCTGCATTAAAAATATCAGCCGATAAAAAAATTTGGCCATCAGTAATTGAAATAACATTAGTTGGGATGTATGCGGAAACATCCCCTTCTTGTGTTTCAACAACAGGGAGTGCTGTCATACTGCCACTACCTAATTTCTCATTTAATTTAGCAGCACGTTCTAGAAGTCGTGAATGTAAATAGAAAACATCACCTGGATAAGCCTCACGGCCTGGCGGACGACGTAATAATAAAGACATTTCACGATATGCTTGAGCTTGCTTAGTTAAATCATCATAAATTACAAGAGTATGACGGCCAGTATACATAAAGTATTCAGCTAAAGAAGCACCAGTATATGGGGATAAATATTGTAATGTTGCAGGAGAATCAGCTGTTGCAGCAACAATAATTGTATAATCCATAGCACCACGTTCTTGTAACGTATTCACTACTTGTGCAATTGAGGATGCTTTTTGACCAATTGCCACATAAACACAGACAACGTTTTTTCCTTTTTGATTAAGGATCGTATCTACAGCAATAGCCGTTTTTCCTGTTTGACGATCGCCAATAATTAACTCACGTTGACCTCGTCCTATTGGAATCATTGCATCGATAGCCACAATCCCGGTTTGTAAAGGTTCATGTACCGAACGTCGCGAAATAATTCCAGGAGCTGGTGATTCAATAAGGCGAGTCTCTGTTGTAACAATTTCACCTTTGCCATCAATTGGACGAGCAAGAGAATTTACTACACGGCCTAAATACCCGTCACCTACCGGAATTTGAGCAATTTTACCGGTGGCACGAACCGAAGAGCCTTCTTGAACCGCTGTCCCTTCACCCATAAGTACAGCCCCAACGTTTTTTGCTTCCAGATTTAAAGCAATACCAACTGTACCATCTTCAAATTCAACCAACTCACCAGCCATAACTTTATCAAGACCGTAGATACGTGCGATACCGTCCCCAACTTGGAAAACAGTTCCTACGTTTACAGCTTTGACTTCTTGTTGATACTGCTCAATTTGTTGTTTGATAATACTACTAATTTCATCAGGTCTAATTTTTACCATGATATACTGAACCGCCTCCTTTTTCTTTTTTTGCTTTTTCTTTTTTTTTAATAAAAAAAAGAAAAAGAATCAAAAAGAATTTGACAAAAGTGCTTATTTTGTCATTCCTTTTGTATTAACTGGCTTTATAATTCGTAAATAGTACAATTTGAAAATTATTCACCGCACTATGAATTGAAGAAGTTAATCGTTGATTAAGTTTTTCACGAACTTGTTGAAGTGCCAATTTTATTAATTTTTGAGCAAGTTCATTTTGGGCTTTTTGTTGCTCGAACTTTAAGGTTTCTTGTTGAAGAATACCTAGACGTTTGATATCTTCTTGCGTTTGACGAACAAATTGTTTTTTCTCTTGCTCGATCGTTACACTTGCCTGTTCTCGTATTTTTTGGGCTTTTGCTTGCGCCTGCTCGAACTCAAGTTGAGCTTGATGTAATCTATCTTGAGCTTCTTTGGCACGTTGATCAGCTTCGCGAAAATTCGACAATATGGTTTGTTTTCTATTTGCAAGAAGACCTCGTAAAGCATCGCCAACATATGTCAGGACGATAGCTAGCACCACGGCTAAATTGAGCACATTAGTCTCTAAAATATTTGTATTAAAGCCAAAATGCCCTGCCAGAAGTAAAGAAGTGCTGAAAAGCATAAAATCTCCTTAATAGTATGACTCTTTTGATTTTTCGTCACAACGAAAAATTGAAGAACCAAAAATCACAAATTTTGGTAAAAAAAAGAATCAAGACTAGATGATAAAAAAAAATTATCATCTAGTCTTGATTCTCTAGAGGTTTAAAAAATTAAGAAACAAATGGGTTTGCAAATAAAAGAGCTAAGGCAACAACAAGGCCATAAATAGTTAAAGACTCCATAAAAGCGAAACTTAATAAAAGTGCACCACGAATTTTACCTTCTGCTTCTGGTTGACGAGCGATACCTTCTACTGCATAACCAGCAGCAGTTCCTTGTCCCATACCAGGCCCAATAGCAGCAAGACCTACAGCCAGACCAGCAGCAATAACACTTGCGGCAGCGATAATTGGATTCATAATTCTTAACCTCCGATGGTTTTTTTATGTAAAAAGTTATTATTGAATTTTTGTGACAAGACTAATTTAATTGTCACAAAGCCAAGATCAAAAGAGAAATAAAAAAGAATAAAAAGATTCTTTTACTTTTGGTTGGCTTTTTTAATAAACTTCACGAGCGTTCTTTTTCCGAAAAACTTAACCTTTTTTCAAAAAACTATAATTTTTGAACGTCTTTTTTTAGTTAAATAAATAAAAACAAAAAAAAACAACAGTTGATTAGAGTTTTCGGCCCAAATTTAATTTTTGAGGCGTAGCTTGACTGAAAAAAGAGTTCTCAGAACAAATCCGTATCTTTTTTTTTGCCTTTGTTAAAAAAGATATTACCAAAAAAAGGCCTTTTTTTTCTTTTTTTCTGAAAGAAAAAAAGAACGCCAAAACTTTATTTTTGGTAACAACGATTTTGGGAAAAAAATGCTCTTTGGCGTCAAAGAGCAAAAAATATTTTTTGGAAACGTGTTAGCTCAATGATAGTGTGTGTTCCACAAGTTTTCAAGTGGTTTTCTATTTAATTTCTTTAATAGTTTAAATGCACTACCTTTAAATAATTTTATGATTTAGTTTAAAGAGAAAAAAACTGTCTTTTTCTTAAAAAAGAGCACTGTGTACTTAATGGTGATCTTCTACAGATTCGCCGATATAAGCACCAGCCAAAGTGGCAAAAACTAAAGCTTGAATTGCACTTGTAAATAAACCTAATAGCATAATTGGAATAGGAATAACAAGAGGTACTAAAGTAATTAATACGCCTACTACTAATTCATCAGCTAAAATATTACCAAAAAGTCGGAAACTTAAAGATAAAGGTTTTGTAAAATCTTCCAAAATATTAATTGGTAATAAAAAAGCTGCAGGTGAGATATATCGTTTAAAATACCCTAAGCCTTTTTTGCTAATTCCCGCATAAAAATACGCAATTGATGTTAAAAGAGCCAAAGCAACAGTTGTATTAATATCATTTGTTGGAGCAGCCAATTCACCATTTGGTAATTCTAAAATCCGCCAAGGTATAAGAGCGCCGGACCAATTAGAAACAAAAATAAATAAAAAAATTGTTCCTAAAAAAGGAACCCATTTTAAATAATCTTCCTCACCGATTTGTGTTTTTGCTAAATCACGAATAAATTCAGTGACATATTCTGTTAAATTTTGAAGTCCTTCAGGCGCAGGAGCTGCAGAACCGCCAGAAACAGGTTGAAGTTTTTGAGTTCCAAGGAGACAAATCCCCGCTATAACTGCTAATACAATCCAAGATGTAATTAATACTTGGCCATGCACTGAATAGCCACCAAGTTGCCAATACCAATGTTGACCGACAGAAACTTCTGCGACATCAAACCCGATGTTTGTCATAAAATGTACCCCATACTATAATCTTAAACGAAATGAAATTAGAACAAGTTTTTCCAAAAAGGTGAAAATTTTTTCGCCAGAAATCTAGATTCTACGAAAATTTTTGAGTGCTGCCTCTGTCTTTTTGATTTTTTTTAGAAAAACAAAAAAGACGTTAAAAAATTACTAATTTTTGAAAAAATCGGAAGTTAAAAAAAGAAAACGAAATTGCGGGAAATAAATTGATAATTAAGAAGTTTTTGAACTCTTTAACAACTGATGAAAAAAATTTATTTTTGTCAGTAATTAGCAATTAGAGTTTTTTCCTCCTCTAGTTTCGTTTTTTAGTAATTGGAGAAGTTCTCCGACGAATAACTTGTTTTGATTTTTGTTTTGTTATTTTTGCTGCTTCACGTTCACCATACCGAAGTTGACCTGTTTGTACAGCTTGTTGAAACCAACCTAATACCAAACGAAGTCCTGAAACAGAATCATCATTTGCAGGAAGAAACCAATCAGCTAAACCTGGATCACAATTGCTATCAAGAAGAGTTACAGTTGGAATTCCTAATTGCCGGCATTCTTTAACTGCATGAATTTCTTCTGTTTGGCCGATAATAATTACTATTCCAGGTAATTGAGACATGTTCTCAACGCCTGATAAATATTTTTCTAAACGGTTTTTTTCTCGTCGTTTTCGAGCAATTTCTTGTTTTTTGAGAAGATTCCAATCTCCATGCTCCTCTGCTTGACGATATTCGTGCAGCTTTCGAAGTGATTTTTGAATAGTTCGCCAGTTGGTCAACATACCACCAAGCCAACGTTGATTTACGTAATAGCTTTCACAAGCTAATGCTGTTTTTGCAATTAACGGGGCAGCTTGTTGTTTCGTTCCCACAAACAAGAATGTTTTTCCTTGCGCAGCTTGATCTTCTAGAAATGCCAGCACTTTATTTAAGAGATAGTACGTTTGTACTAAATCCAAAATATGACGGCCATTTCTTTCCCCGTAAATATAAGGCGCCATGCGAGGATTCCATTCACGAGTGGAATGCCCAAAATGCATCCCACTTTGAATCATATCTTCTAATTTCACTCGTTGAAGCATTTGATTTTTATTTCTGATTTTCTATAACAAAAAACTTTTTTCGATAAAATCAACCATTTTTTACTTTTTATTTTACAAAAAACTTCAATTGGTTCGAAAATTCCGTGCTCCCCAAAAAAACTTTTAGAGAAGGAGACCAAATCCTATTTGATGCTTTTTAGAATAAAAAAAAAAAAGAGAAGGAAGAATTTTGTTATTTTTTCTATCAATCATTTTGGACTACAAAAGTAATAAAGTTCTTTCCGTTTCAAACTGTACTAATTTCTGAACGTCTTTTTTAGGTTTTAAATAAATAAAAAAGACGTTCAGAAAATCTCATTTTTAAAAAAAGACAACTAATAACTAGTTTCTTAAAAAGTTTCAATATCCTTTAAACCATTTAATCTTTGAATTAAAAAAGCCATCTTTTATTCCCTTTTTTTTTTAATTGGAGTTTTTTAATCCAACAGAAAACGTTTTTGTCAAAAAAGGATAAAAGAAACTTTTTTTTACCTCATGAATCATTATGACTTAAAAATGATCTCTTTACAATAGAGCGATTTACTAGCCTACTATCGGAGTCGAACCGATAACTTTCGGTTTACAAGACCGATACTCTGCCAATTGAGTTAAGCAGGCTTTTATGTTTTGATGAGTAAATCGTATCGTAATTTTTGTTAAAAATCAACTTTTATTTTTTCAGATGGTAGAAAAATTTATTTCATCCAAGTTAAAAAAATAATATTTTTGAGGAGAAACACTAAATGAAAACACAGAGAACAGGTTTTTTATATTTAAGAAAAATTAAATTTATGCGGTCGAAAAAATATAAAAATCTGGCGTTTTAAAATAGAGCTAAAGTTTTTTAAATTTTTATTATTTTGTCGTCTCTATGATATACTAATATTATTAGTAGCCTATAAACCTTTTTAGTAATTTTACAACTTAAGTATGTTAACACTTAAAATTTTTGTTTATACTGTAGTAACATTTTTTGTTTCGCTTTTTATTTTTGGTTTCCTTTCTAATGACCCAGGTCGTAATCCAGGTCAAAAAGAATTGGACTAAAATTTTTTTGATTTTTCTATTTTAAAAACATAATTCTTCCGAAAATAACTACTTTGTGCTTTTTTTTATTTTAAAAAAATAAAAAAAAGCACAAAAAGGACTGCTTTTTCCTTCTTTTTTTCTGTGTTTTTTTCTTAGAGAAAAAAACACAGAAAAAAAGAAAAAAGTACAGATAATTAAAAGAAAATGATTTTCATGGAGATTTTCTTCTATGCCACGCTCGCAAAGAAATGATAATTTTATCGATAAAACGTTTACAGTTATTGCTGATATTTTATTAAAAATTTTACCAACATCAAATAAAGAAAAACAAGCATTTAGCTACTACCGCGATGGGATGTCTGCACAATCTGAGGGCGAATATGCTGAAGCCTTACAAAATTACTATGAAGCATTACGTTTAGAAACGGATGCGTATGATCGTAGTTATATTCTTTATAATATTGGCTTAATTCATACAAGTAATGGTGATCATGCACGAGCTTTAGACTATTACTATCAAGCTTTAGAGCGAAATCCATCATTACCACAAGCATTAAATAATATTGCAGTGATTTATCATTATCGCGGTGAGCAAGCACTAGAGAGCAGTCAAACAGAAATTTCAAAACTTCTTTTTGATAAAGCTGCTGATTATTGGCGTGAAGCTATTCGACTTGCACCAACAAATTACATTGAAGCTCAAAATTGGCTAAAAATGACTGGCCGTTTTTAAAACCTAGCCCCTTTTTTCTAAGGAAAATTTTTAAAGGGAAAAGGGCTTCGTTTACATTTCGAATTTCTTTAAGTTTAAATTAAAGTGTACCATCAAAAACGCAAAAGAATTTGGATTTTTTTCACCGAAAACTTTTTTATATAAAAATTTTTTGAAGTTTTTACTCTGCAATTTTACACATTAAATTTAAGTGGTACCTTAAAATATATAATTTGGTTTTCTTTTTTAGTTCTTTAAAAAAGAAAAAAGAAATAAAAACAGGAATGAGTTAAAATTGCAATTTTACTTTTTTTTTTGCTTTCTATGGAATAAGGCTTGTAACTCAGTGGATCTAGAGTCCGTGTTTCCGACACACGGTGTCGTGGGTTCGAAACCCACCAAGCCTAATTGCGTTACCAAAAAATCCGCGGATAAAACATAAACCGTGGGACTGACACTTTTTTTCTTTCGTTTTGACAAGTCAAAACGAGGAAAAACAATATCCCCCATTTTTTTTTCAACTCGAGAGAGCTGTGTTTTTTATTTGACTTTGTCACCGGGATCTATTTCACCGAAAGCTTAAATATGTTGAGTGATAGCAGCGAAAAATTTTTCAAAACCTGCTGCAGAAAGTTCTTTTTTTTTCTTAAAAAATTCTGATAAAAAAAGTGAATTTCAAAACAAAAAAGGCAAAAAGTTACCCTTGACTCCTGAAAACTCTTAAAGTTTTTTTAATTTTTAAACACTAAAAAATTCCTGCGAAAAAACAAAAAGTTAGAAGAATAGGCTGTTCGACCACAAACAGGCAAAAACTCAAGAGATAGTTTTTTTGTGCTTGATAACGAAAGGATTTTGTCTAAATTTTTTTGAACATCCTCAAAATTATATTCTAAACGATGAAAGTCATTGAAGTAATATAAAAAAAATTCAAGTATAATTTACTCAAATTTTCAACAAAAAGTGGAGCAAAGGGGATTAAACAACTCGACCATTAATCTGCCTCATATCTGAGAAATTTAAACCCTACCCCCTCTAATATCAAAACTTTTTAAGGTTTTTCTCTTAGTTTTTCCTCAATTTTGGCTAATTTCGGGTCTCTTAATCTTATAAAACGAGAAGAATTTAAAAATTTTGCTCAATCTGAATGAAGTTAAAACGCTGCTTAGTTTTCGGAGAGAGAGGGATTCGAACCCTCGGTATGGGATTGCCATACGACGCATTAGCAATGCGTTACCTTCGGCCTCTCGGTCATCTCCCCATATTTTTTTGTTGATTTAAAAACAATTGTACCCAAAAAAACATCAAAAATCAAGACGCAAAACAAAAACTACTAAAAAAAATGTCAGTAATTTAAAAAATTTTTTTAGAGGTGAGGTGCATTAGCACCTCAATTGACTTTAAAAAAATGTCAAAATCCTCTTAGTTTTGAAACAAAAAAAGACTTTCAATAATTACCGAAGTATGTTTCATCAAAAAAAGCCTAAAGGACTTTTTGATAGAAATTGAAAGGAAAAAAAAAATAAGCAAGGTTTTAATCTAAAGGACGCATTGATAACACAGGTTCAGTATCCCGATCAATACCTTTTTCAAAACCAGCAGCTGCGGCACGTGCACGTCCTGCATGCCATAAATGGCCTACAAAGAAGAAGAAACCTAAACAAAAATGTGAGCAAGCTAACCAACTACGTGGCGAAACATAATTTACTGCATTAATTTCTGTTGCTACACCACCTACTGAATTTAGAGAACCTAATGGCGCATGTGTCATGTATTCAGCAGCACGACGTTCTTGCCATGGTTGAATATCATTTTTTAGTTTATTTAAGTCTAAACCATTAGGACCACGTAATGGTTCTAACCAAGGACCTCGGAAATCCCAGAAACGCATAGTTTCGCCACCAAAAATAATTTCACCTGTTGGTGAACGCATCAAATATTTTCCTAAACCAGTTGGACCTTGTGCAGAGGCAACATTAGCGCCTAAACGTTGATCTCGAACCAAGAAAGTAAATGTTTGCGATTGTGATGCTTCCGGACCAGTAGGACCATAAAATTCACTAGGATAAGCTGTTGTATTAAACCAAGACATACAACAAGCAGTAAAGCCCATGATAGCAATTGCACCAAGGCTATAAGAAAGATATGCTTCACCTGACCAAACAAAAGCCCGACGAGCCCAAGCCCATGGTTTTGTTAAAATATGCCAGATTCCACCAAAAATGCATAAAGTACCAATCCAAATATGGCCACCAATAACATCTTCCATGTTATCAACGCTAACAATCCATCCATCACCGCCAAAAGGTGATTTTAAAATGTAGCTAAAAATAACACCTGGACTTACTGTTGGATTAGAAATAATACGAACATCACCACCACCAGGTGCCCAAGTGTCGTAAATACCGCCGAAGTACAAAGCTTTCCAAACTAAAAACCAAGCACCAAACCCTAGTACAATAAGATGAATACCTAAAATGGTAGTCATCTTATTTTTATCTTTCCATACATATCCGAAGAAAGGAAATGATTCTTCTAAAGTTTCAGGACCTACTAATGAATGATATACACCACCAAAACCTAAAACAGCAGATGATATTAAGTGAAGAACACCACTTACAAAGTAAGGATAAGTATCTACAACTTCACCACCAGGCCCAACACCATAACCTAAAGTTGCAAGGTGAGGTAATAAAATAAGACCTTGTTCATACATTGGTTTTTCAGGAACAAAATGGGCAACTTCAAATAAATTCATTGCACCAGCCCAAAAAACAATTAAACCAGCATGTGCGACATGGGCACCTAGTAATTTACCAGAAAGGTTAATTAATCGAGCATTTCCAGCCCACCAAGCAAAACCTGTGGACTCTTGATCACGTCCACCTACTACTAACGAACCATTAAAGAGCGTTTCCACGTGGTAAAACCTCCTCAGGGAATACAAGTTTTTCATGAGGCTGATCTTGAGCAGCCATCCAAGCACGAATACCTTCGTTTAGAAGAATATTTTTTGTATAGAACGTTTCAAACTCAGGATCTTCAGCAGCGCGAATTTCTTGTGAAACGAAATCATATGCACGTAAATTTAAAGCTAAACCTACAACACCAATGGCACTCATCCAAAGACCAGTTACCGGAACAAATAACATAAAGAAGTGTAACCAACGTTTATTTGAAAACGCTACACCAAAAATTTGTGACCAGAAACGGTTAGCAGTAACCATTGAATATGTTTCTTCGGCTTGGGTTGGGTTAAATGCACGGAATGTGTTCGCACCATCACCATCCTCAAAAAGCGTGTTTTCAACAGTTGCACCGTGAATTGCGCAGAGTAACGCAGCTCCAAGTACACCAGCTACACCCATCATATGAAAAGGGTTTAAAGTCCAGTTATGGAATCCTTGGAAAAATAAGATGAATCGGAAAATTGCTGCAACACCAAAGCTTGGTGCAAAGAACCAGCCCGATTGACCTAATGGATAAATTAAGAATACAGAAACGAAAACAGAAATTGGCGCTGAGAATGCAATAGCATTATATGGACGAATTTTTACTGAACGAGCAATTTCAAATTGACGAAGCATGAACCCAATAAGAGCAAACGAACCATGAAGAGCAACAAAAGGCCAAAGACCACCAAGTTGACACCAACGTGTAAAATCACCTTGAGCCTCTGGTCCCCAAAGGAATAATAAAGAATGACCCATACTATTTGCTGGAGTCGATACAGCCGCCGTTAAGAAGTTGCATCCTTCTAAATATGAAGTTGCTAAACCATGAGTATACCAAGAAGTTACAAATGTAGTTCCTGTGAACCAACCACCTAGTGCAAGGTATGCTGTCGGTAATAATAATAACCCTGACCACCCTACAAAAACGAAACGATCGCGACGAAGCCAATCATCGACAACGTCAAACCAACCGCGTTTTTCTTGAGTTTTTCCAATCGCTATAGTCATAGCGTGACTCTCCTTTACATTTTTTTCATAACTTTAACCACTTGCCTTTTTTAGCTTTTAAATAAAAACCATTGTTTTTTAGTTCTTTTTTCAGTAAAAAAAACCAAAAAAACCATCAAAAACTGTTATAATTTGATAAAGGCAAAACAAAAAATTTTAGTAAACCAAACTCTAAATAAAAAATTTAGTTTTCTTTGGCTACTACCAAAATGAAGTAAATTTGGTTGAAGTCAAAAATTGAATCTTGTGATAGTATCAAAAACTTAAAAAAAAAGAAAATTTTACCTATTCCTTCTACTTTTTTTGTTTATCCTTAAAAGACATCTTTTAAGGATAAACAAAAAAAGTAAATAAAAAATAAAAAATTAAGGAAAGGAACAAAAAATTGTTTTTATCACTTTTTACTGATTTCAAAAACTGATACATCACTGTTTTTGTTTGTTTATGCATAAACAGTATAGTCGAGTCAAGTTAAAGGTTTCAAGTTACTAGATTTTTAATTACAATTTAGGTATAGTTTTTTAAACCCCCAAATTACTGTTTTTATATCTTTTTTAAAAATTAACTTGTTCTTTTTTTCTAAAATTATCTAGTTTATTTATATAAAAACTGGAAGTAGTTGAAAAAAAAGGGCAAAAAAGGTTGATTTCGCTTATTTATTGTTTAACAAAAATTTTTGCTTCCTAATTAAAAACTAAAGACGAAATAAGGTGAAAAGGTTAATTTTTTTGTACAAATTTTTCGAAAATTCAGTTTAAAAAAAGGAAGAAATACCTCGTTCAATCTGTGGGGGCTAAAAAAATGCAGTTCAAGCATCACATCTGTTGTCTTTTTTTGTTTTTTTTGGACGAAAAAAAATCAAAAAAAGACAACAGATGTGATGACGTGATTTACAACCCTCTTTCTTCTCATAAAAAATATTTTTTATGAGAAGAAAGAGGGTTGTAAATCGAAATTAAATGTTAAGTTGATCACCACGTCGATACTGTAAATACGCTGTGACAAATAATCCTGCAATTGTTACTGGAACAAGACCAAGCACAATACCTGATAATAGAGCTTCTACCATAGATTTTGTTTTTTTTAAATTAATTTAATTTTTAAAAGACCAATATAACACGTTAAAGTGATTACCAGGGCACTCAGTAATAAAGCAATATAACTAAAAATGGTTACCATTTTCAAAAATCCTCAATTTAACCAAAACCGGACCGCTCTAAAAAAATAGCTGCTTCCGTTTCAAAAATCAAAGTTTTGCCATTACCTGAATTGGGTTTATTTTTAAATTGGAGTTTTTTTGTCCTTTAATAAACACAAAAGATTTAAAAATAAACGGTAAAAAAATCCGGGTTTTTCTTCTAGTTGGTGGCAAAATTGTTTGTTTTTTTAGAGAACGGGAAGAAATTATCTTTTTCGTTCTTGTTTTTTTGAAAAAAAAAAGAAAGAGCCCTGTTTTAGTTGCAGTTGTTTAAAATTAAAAATTCATTTCCGCTAATTGAACTTTCTCAAATTGTTTTTTCTTAAGAACTAAGAAAACTTGAGCTAAAAGAACAAAAAGGAAAAATACTAATAAACCTTGAATACGGCTTGGGTTTTGTAAAACAATTTCTGTTTCACCTTGACCAAACCCACCAACATTAGGATTTGTGGTTAAAGCCTGATCTCCAACAACAACGTCACCCGGTTTTACGATTAATTCTGGACCTGGTGGAAGTGTATCAGAAAAACTCTCTCCAGTTGATGTTTGAATAGTCACCACATAGCCACCTTTCTTATCTACAGGTTCTATTGAAGTAATTTTGCCTGAAACGGAAGCGGTGTAAATTGTATTATTACTTTTTGAGCCGTCTGGATAAACTTGACCTCGACCACGATTTCCACCTACATAAATTGGATATTTTAAATATGCAATCGATTTATTTTTCGATGGGTCCGGAGATAAAATAGGAAATACCATTTCACTATATTTTTTACCAGGAACAGGTCCGACAACATAAATATTTTTCTGTTCTGTACTATATGGTTGAAAATAAAGTTTCCCTACTTTTGCTTTCATCTCTTCTGGAATTCGGTCTGGTGGAGCTAATTCGAATCCTTCTGGTAAAATTAAAACTGCACCAACATTTAAGCCACCCTTTTTCCCATTACCTAAAACTTGTTGTATTTGTTTATCATATGGAATTTTTAAGACAGCTTCAAAAACTGTATCAGGTAAAACGGCTTGAGGGATTTCGATTTCAACCGGTTTTTCTGCTAAATGACAATTTGCACAAACAATACGGCCATTAGCTTCCCGAGGGTTCTCATAATTTTGTTGAGCAAAAATCGGGTATGCATGACTGGCTGATGTTAAAAACAAACTAGAGAGTCCAACAAGAAGGGATTTTGATGCAACATTTGAGAAAATAGAAATCTTCTCATTCCAAGAATTTAATTCTAAAGTTTTAAAATTATACATAGAATTTTTTGTCACTATACTTGCCAAAACATAGAAGCTTTGGTCTATGAAATTTTCTTCTCACTTCAAAAAATCCATGTTTCAAAAAAAACTTTTTTTGAAACATGGATTTTTTGAACGTCTTTTTTGCATTAAAAAAATTGCAAAAAAAGACAACAAATAAAAAAACATTAAAAAAATTGTGCCTTTTTGGTTTTTTTAAGTAAAAAAAACCAAAACGAAAAAAAAGCTTTAAGATCGAAAACATTTGATCAAAAAATTATTTTTTAGGCGCTGAAAAAATTTTTTATCAAATATTTCATTTTTTTCGTATTCTATTATAACTTAAGACTAGATTTTGTCGAAATAGTACTAATTGATTTTGGTAGTAAAATTAGTTATACTAAACTTATAATTAGAGAATCTTACACTAGTAAGTGCTATCTTCGGGAACTAAGTTTAGTCTACGTTGGCAACATATTACTTTTGACTTTTTGGTTCTTTTTTATTTTCTAAAAGAAAATAAAAGACACCTAATAAGTTTTTTTATAAATAACCGAATCCAATTTAGTGATTATGAATACAGTCCTTGAAAAATCATTGGAACAAGCACGCCCAGTTTTTCCTTTTACAGCAATTGTGGGTCAAGAAGAAATGAAATTAGCGTTAATTTTAAATGTTATTGATCCTAAAATTGGTGGCGTTATGATTATGGGGGATAGAGGAACTGGCAAATCAACAACTGTAAGAGCTTTAGTTGATCTTTTACCTGAAATTCAAGTAGTTGCAGATGATCCTTTTAATTCTGACCCTAAAGACCCTGAATTAATGAGTCAAGAAGTTCGTGAAAGACTTCAAAGAAATGAAGCTCTCCCGGTTGCCACAAAAAAAATTTCGATGGTAGATCTCCCTTTAGGGGCTACGGAAGATCGTGTCTGTGGTACGATTGATATCGAAAAAGCGTTAACAGAAGGCGTTAAAGCTTTTGAACCAGGCCTTTTAGCAAAAGCTAATCGGGGTATTCTATATGTGGATGAAGTTAATCTTCTCGATGATCACCTTGTTGACGTTTTATTAGACTCAGCGGCTTCTGGTTGGAATACTGTTGAGCGAGAAGGGATTTCAATTAGTCACCCAGCACGATTTATTCTTGTCGGTTCTGGAAATCCTGAAGAAGGCGAGCTACGACCACAACTATTAGACCGTTTTGGTATGCATGCTCAAATAGGTACAGTAAAAGATCCTAATTTACGTGTTCAAATTGTTGAACAACGCGCTAGTTTTGATGCAGCTCCGCTCGAATTTCGGCAAACCTATCAAGAATCGCAAACACAATTAGGGAATCAAATTATTGCCGCTCGAAATCTTCTCCCATCAATTCAGCTTGATTATGATTATCGGGTAAAAATTTCGCAAATTTGCTCCGAATTAGATGTCGATGGTTTACGAGGAGATTTAGTAACAAATCGTGCGAGCAAATCAATTGCTGCTTTTGAAGGGCGAACAGAAGTTACTCCAGAGGATATTTTTCGAGTAATTCCTCTTTGTTTGCGTCACAGATTACGTAAAGATCCATTAGAATCTATTGATTCTGGTGATAAAGTTCGAGATGTTTTTAAGCGTGTTTTTGGTTACGTATAAGAAATTAGACCCCCCAGGAAATTTAAACCCTGGGGAATTAAATAACAATTGGGGTTAGTTGTTTCCAAAACAATCAATTAGCCCGTTTTTTAATTTTTCATTCTTTAAAGAAAAAAAGAATGAAAAAGTAAAGCTGATGATAAAAATTAAAGGGCTCATCGTCTAACGGATAAGACACGCGCCTTCTAAGCGTGCAATGTAGGTTCGATTCCTACTGAGCTCAAATTTAGCCTTTTCCTTTTTTTCTGAAGAAAAAAAGGAAAAGGCTTATATGAGCCTAAATGGTTGTTTTCAAAAAAAGTCAAAAAGAAACCAAATAACTAAAAAATTATGAAATTTTTACTTTTGCCCCCGCGTCTTCTAACTGTTGTTTTGCTATTTCCGCATCATCTTTAGAAACACCTTGTTGAATAGCTTTTGGTAAAGAAGTAATCGCTTCTTTTGCTTCTTTTAAATCAAGAGATGTTAAATTTCTAACTACTTTAAGAACGGGAACACGTTTATCACTCGGAACATCTTCGATAATCACATCAAAAGTTGTTTTTTCTTCAACTACTTCTGTTGTTGCTGGCCCTGCTGCGCCGGGCGCTGCCATAAAACCGCCTCCTACTGGTGTCGAGGCATCAACACCAAAAGTTTCTTCAATTTGTGAAACTAATTCTGCAGCTTCTAATAAAGTAATTGATTTTAATTTTTCAATAATTTCGTTTGTTGTTGTAGACATATAAAATCGTCTCCTTTTAATAAATTATTGGTGCAAATTAGATTTGATTTTTTCAGCTTTTTTCTGTTCCTTTCTGTTTCTTGTGGTTTTTTTTGCTAAAAAATGAAATTGACAAGAAAGGGACAACAAATTTTTTGTAAAAAGAATCCTGTTTTTTTAGCCAACTTAGTTGGAAAAATAATGTTTCCAATCAATAAGAACAAAATTGAACGAGTTGAGCTTGTTGTTCAAACGTCATTTAATTGCGTGATTTTTTTCTAAGAACTTTTACTAACTGTAAAAAAACGACAAAAACAAAAGCTTTCTGAAAAAGTTAACCATATTTATTCGAAAGTTTTTTCAAACCGTTCTGCGGACAATACAAAGTTTTGTTAATACTTTTTAAAAAAATAATCCTCTTCGTTTCTTTTTTTTCTAAAAAAAAAAACCAAAAACGCGTTTTTTATTACCGAAAACCTTATGTTAGGCTTAAAAATACAATTTTTAGTAAAATTGTGTTTTTGCTAAAAAAATGAAGTTTCATTTCTGCCTGAATCAGTTTTTGATTCGTAAAAAATCGAAATTGCTTCAGGCAAATCTGTTTTTTTAATGTAAAGCCTATAAAAAAATTAACGTTTTGAAAACTGCGGAGCTTTCCGAGCTTTTTTTAATCCATATTTGCGGCGTTCTTTAATCCGAGCATCGCGTGTTAAAAACCCAGGCTTTTTAAAAGAGCTTCTGTAATTTGGAAAAAGTTCAACAAAAGCTTTACTTAAAGCTAATCGAACTGCTTGAGCTTGAGCACTTAAGCCACCACCTTCAACAATAACATGAGCATGATACTTTGCTTCGGTTTTTACAAGATCACCGGGAATTAGAATGTTTTGTAAATAAACTGCATTATTTTGAAAATATGTAGATGCTGTCTTTCCATTTACAAAAACTGTTGTTCCTGCGCCCGGAATTAAATGCACACGAGCGTTAGCTGTTTTTCGGCCGCCAGAGTGGCTCGACTGGTATATAGGTTTTGTAGATTTCATGAGTGTACTATCAAAAATTTTTTAAACGTTAAATTTAATCACGGATACTATTAAATTTTGACGGTTTTTTTTTTACGTCAAAAAAAGGCAGAGCCTAGAGTTTTTTTATTTACTCATCTCTGCAAACTGGAAAAAGAAATTGGTTAGATTTTTTAGGGCAAACTGAACACTTTCTTGCGGTAGGACACTTCCATTGGTCCAAACTTCTAGAACAATATACTCTAAACCCGCTTTTCCGCTTAGTGATTTAATAACATAATTCACTTTCTGAATAGGCATCGGAACAGTGTCCAAAACTAGTTTTCGTGTTTTGTTTTCAACCGAATAGGGACTTTTACTAGTAACACTGTGCTGAGGGTTCTGGAGCTGTAAATTAAAACGAAGTGAAAATTCAGTACCGTTTGTAAGGGTTACAATGTGGGCTGATGGTTCGACACATTTAACGGTTAAGGGAAGTTTAATATCAGCGGCAGTTAATTTTCGAGGGCCACAACTTTTTAAGAAACCAGTAGCTTGAAAATTCTCTAAATCTAGTAATTTTGGGCTAGATGGTACAAAGACTAATTTTTTTAAATTTAAAATAATATCAAGGACAGTTTCTTCAACACCAGGCAGTATTGCAAATTCATGACTTGCTCCTTCTACCAAAATTTCTGTCATTAAAATTTCAGGAATTTCAGAAAGTAATGTTCTTCGTAGTGCATTACCAAACGTAAGTGCTTGACCGTGGCCAAATGTTCCTAAATGAAATCTGGCATACATTGAACCTTGATCTTGAATTCTGGAATCAACACATGAAAAAAATAAATTTTGAGTTTTCATCATAAAATCCTAAATCATTTTTGGGGTAGCAAAAACACTGTTTTTGTTAAAAAAATAAGATTGTTTTGAAGAAAGGACTTACTCAATCTTTTTAATGAAATAAAGTTTTTAATTTAGTACCAAGTACAAAAAAAATTTCTTTTTGAACTAAAATGCTACTCAAAATGACAAGGCTTTTTTTAAGGTTTTTTATGTTTAGAAAACAAAGGTTTTGGGAAACCATTAAAAAGTTTTTTAAACAACAATGTTTTGGATCCAAAACAGTTGGATGTAAAAATCTAATTGGTTTTTTTTGTAGGAAAAGAACAGAAAAGACCACTGTAAAGTTTTCGAGTACTATGTTATTTCTTTTTTAGGGAGACGAAAACCTGTGTTTTGAAAAAGACGAGGTTTTCGTTTAAGCTAGATTCGACGTTTTTTGGGTGGCCTACATCCATTATGGGGAATTGGAGTAATATCACGAATGATAGTAATATTTAAACCAGCATCCCGCAAACCACGTAAAGCAGCTTCTCGCCCAGCACCGGCACCTTTCACGTTTACTCTAATTTCCCGCATACCTTGACTTACACATGTTTGCGCTGCATTTTCGGCTGCTTGTTTTGCGGCTAACGGTGTTTTTTTACGAGCACCCTTAAATCCACAAGCACCAGCAGAAGACCATGCTAACACATTCCCTTTGCTATTTGTAATAGTTACAATAGTATTATTGAAAGTAGATTGTATATGAGCTACACCATGGAGGACTTTTTCACGAAATTTCTTTTTCGCGCTTTTCTCAATTTTTTTTGCCATAAACCTTTTAATTTAATTTATTAGAAACAGAAATGTGATATTTTTTAGGCCGAAAAAAGTTCTTCGTTGTTCCTTTTTTTTAGGGACAATCAAGTTTTTGGAAAGAGAAAGACTCTTTTTCTTTCTTTTTTTGGTTTCAAAACCTCAAATTTTTGAAACCAAAAAAAGAACCAACAATCTGTTAAAAATTTTTCTCTTATCCTTGACGCTGTTTATGCTTTGGATTTTGACAAATAACACGTAAAGTTCCGTTTCGTCGAATTAATCGACATTTATCACACATTTTTTTCACTGATGGACGAACTTTCATACTAATAATTTTCTTTTTCTTTTTCTTTTTCTTTTTCTTTTTCTTTTTCTTTTTCTTTTTCTTTTTCTTTTTCTTTTTCTTTTTCTTTTTCTTTTTCTTTTTCTTTTTCTTTTTCTTTTTCTTTTTC